>ENA-ORMO01001248-ORMO01001248.1-human-gut-metagenome-genome-assembly--contig:-NODE-1248-length-28734-cov-2.386311_pt1 | contig 28734 bp, 23 predicted proteins | sample MGYA00242106_ERZ509001 | MGnify/ENA primary metagenome ERZ509001 (study PRJEB26280, sample SAMEA2338736) | human gut metagenome | biome: human gut; feature: human-associated habitat; material: faeces...
CCTTTTCTTTACCGGAATTTCCGGTGATTCATCCCATATATAAGTGACCAATCTCGCATATTCCAAAGAATTTTCTGTCTGAATTTTTATTGTTTCATGTATCATTTTCCTTCTCCTTCAAAAAATTGTTCTTTCTATGTGTGCATGAAAACACCGTGTTTTTATTTTACCAAAAAACAAAGAAAATGGACAGTGCTTTCTTTTGCACGCAAAAAAAGGAAAAGGCAAAAATTTTTCTTTATTTCAGGCATCTCCAAGCTCTACTAATACAGTGCTAAGTTTCTGCTTCATCGTAGCCAGAAGTTTTTATCTGCGGCAGAATGCGATTCCTTCATATACACTTCTTGCTATATACAAAACAATCCGTTTGCAAGTTTTCTCCTAATCATCCTCTTCTTCATCGCCTCCGTCATTCTCACCATCGTCTTGTCCAGAGGAAAAAGACGCGCCGTCATCATCGTCTCCGCAGTTTTCTCCTGCATCGTCTTGATCAGCTTCTTCTTTTGGTTCATTCTTTGTTTCTCGCTCTGTTTCTGCCTTTTGTTCTTCTTTGTTTCCACCGGAAGTCTTTGCCGTGTCATCCTCATCAACCTTCCCTATATCGGCAGGTTCCTTATCCGCTCCTATTGTGTCCTCCTGACCTTTTTCTTCTTTCTCTTCCTCCGCGTTTTCTAGCGCATCTTCTAATTTTTCTTCCTCTTCTTCTGCTTTATCCTGCGCCTCTTCTGAAGTCTCCTCTTCTTCGTCGTCTTCCTCTTTTGTGTCTTTTTCCGGAAGCTTCCCTGTATAACTTACATAATCTTCAAGTTTTACATCCTGATCCGTCAGATAATCCACCAACTCTTTCATAGACAGCCCCGCAAGCTTGCCAAAATCTAACTTCGGATATGCAAGTGTCAGCTTTTTCAAAAAGGCTGCCTTACCCGGCGTGATATTGTACGCAGATACCAGCTCTTCTAGATCATCGTCCATTTCTACGCTTTGATCGAATACCAGACCTGCGCCTGTCATCGAGCTCAGACAGGTTTGGATTTCTTTTGAAAGCCGCGCCCGAAGATCCTCTGCACGTTTTACATTAGAGCTGTCAACTGACAGAAGGATCATATTTTTCGCCTCACTCAGATATCCATGCCGAACCATCGATCCTAAAACAGCATTCATCGCTACATCAAGATCGGTGCGTTTTAGCTCCATACCATCCAGTATCACTTCGCCGTCCTGATTGTTAGCTTTTGCCAAAACGACTTTTTCCCTGCTATTTATCTGCATTTCTATACTTGGATTGACATCGAGGTAGATGGTTGCGACCGGTCGGATACCAAACATATACAGGGACAACAGGCAGACGGCAAAGCAGGCAGCCACAGAAGACAATACCTTAAACAAATAACTCCGTCCTCTGCGCGGCCGGCGCAGACCATCCAGATACCACTCGTCTCCAACCGCTTTTTCTATCGGCTCCTCCCATATCTGCTCCGCTTTATCAGGAGTCAGTTGTTCGGCTGCACTTCTTATATGCTCTGTTATATAGGAGTCTGTTACTTTTTTCATAGTCTCTCCTCCAATTGATGACGCAATTTTTTTATTCCTCTATTATACTTCGATAAGACGGTAGACAGTGACAGACCCAGCATCTCGCCAATCTCCCTGTGCTTAAGCCCTGATACCGCATGCAGGATAATAATCTGGCACTCCTCATGGGAAAGCGTCTGAAATGCCGTTTCCAGTACGATCCGATATTTGGCTGCAATCCGGTACTTCCTGAATTTCTTCAAACGGAATCACTGCGCGATGCTTCTGCTGCCTGTATTTCATCAGGCAGATATTCCTCGCAATCGTAAATATCCAGGCAAGCGGTTTCCCCATCGGCATATACAAATGGGCTGCCGAGCGAACCTTCAAGTACGTTTCCTGCATAGCGTCTTCTGCATCATCGCAATTGCGCAGCAGAGAAAGCGCATAGGAATAGACCGCATTCGAAGTTTTGTCATACAGCTCATAAAACGCCTCCCGATTTCCTATACTTATTTTGTAAAAAAGAGTTTCATCAATTGCTATCGTTTCTTTTTCCTGCGGCGTATCTACAACCACAGCAGCAAATACCAGCATCATATGCGCTCCCTCAATTTATGTATTCTATAACCATGCAGCCTTTGGCAGCTGCTTTTTTTATTATAATTCATTCTTTTCGTGCTGGACAAGTCCCAGAATAATAGATAGGTTGCCGTTTCTGCATCGTATATTGTCAATAAATTCTTTTTCTTTTGCTGCGCTGCGAAGTTCTATCCGGTAAGAAAGCTCGTACATCGTTCCCATATTCGTTGTCTTGACTCTCTCTAGGTGAGCATATTTCGTATAGGCCTGAAACAGGTCATCAAAAATCCCTGTATAGTTCATATCCTCCGGAATCGTGATACGAAGCTGCCTCTCTCCCGAAATAGTATTCCCAAAATGAAACTTTTCCAAAATAAGGATCATCACACCTGCAATGACCGTTATCATAGCTGCCAGCGACAGAAACCCCATTCCTGCCGCTAGACCGACAGCCATTGCAAAAAAGAGAAATCCTATTTCTTTCGCCGTTCCCGGCGCACTCCTGAAACGGACAAGGCCAAACGCCCCGAGCACAGCTACCGATGCACCCAGATTTCCATTGACAATCATAATGACAGACGCTACAAGCAAAGGCATGACTGCCAGTATTACCGCAAAGCTGCCGATATGCGTCCCTGTTCCCTTGTAAAGCAAAGCAATGATAATACCGAAAACGATTGCTGCCGCCATAGCTGACGCAACTGATTCAACTAAAAACGTACCTGCATGAAATACACTGTTCAACATATCTTTTTCCTCCTGATCTTCTCCCAATTTTCTGTTCTGTGAATCATAATCTGATCTATATCGAATTCATCGTGTTCTTTTTTGTAGATGTTCCCATACTTTGAAAATGACACTGGATAGATAAACAGCTCTGACAAGAGCTCCGTAAACCAAAGCGGCGCTGCCCCCATAATCTTACTCTCCATCAGATAATAGCCTGGCGGCAGAAGTATTTCTCCAAAATCACCATTTTCCAGCCCCATAAAGCTTCGCCTGCTCCTGATCCGCCGATCAAATGTGATTCGAAATTCCGCTTCTTCCCGCCCGAACAGGGCAACGCGGTCGTACGCCAGATACAGCGCACGCTGCAATGGATACCGCTTCAGAAAAAAATCAATCTCGTGCAGAATCTGTGAATCTGCCTCCGGCCGTACGCCATGCTCAATATAAGCGTACGCCTCTTTTAACGAAAGCTGTATCCTCCGCTTATTCACGACCTTTTGGTACTTCTTTTTTATCTCAAGAAATACCTGCGAATCAAGCATCGGTATCCCGTAACTGCGCAGCCGCAGCTTTTCCTTGTATACCGGATGTTCAATAGAGCGCCGAATCAAATAAGAGTCCGGCGTATCATAATAAATATTGCAGATCGTATGAACCCCGTACGCGTCTTCCTGCATATACGGCGCAAGACGGTCCCGCAGATAAACATCCTCCGGCATCAAATACTTTTTTTCATAACGGTTGAAAACTGACTGTGCCATACTTCTCTCCCCTCCTGTCAATACTCTAGAGCCTGATGTACTTCCAAATTTTTTCCATCGCTTATGACGGTTACGTTTCCATCTTTTGTCTGGAACGTGCTGATCCCATAATTTTTCAAAAGTTCCAGAGTTTCTGGATCCGCCGGATTTTTCCCGGATGAACATATCACTGCGTACTCCGGCATCACGGCTTCCAACAATTCCTTCAGAGCCGTGTGGTACACTCCGTGATGCGGCATCTTCAAAAAATCACAGTCCTGTTTGTCCTTTCCCGACAGCCATTCGCGTGTCCGCTGCTTTTCCGCATCTCCCGTAAATAAAAGCACGTTCTCACCGTGCATAATTGTAGTGATCAAGGAAAAATTATTATCGATTTCCGCCACACCTCCATCATTTTCATAAGACAGCGGCGGCTCAGTCACTACCTTGGCTGTCCCCAGCATAAGCTCAACCGGCTGCGTAAGCAGTTTCGGCTTGATACCTTTGTTTTCGAGCGCTCGCATAAAATCAGTATACTCTGTATTTCCGCCCTGATAAGCCGGAAGGTGCACCTCTCCGATCTCCATCGATTCTACCAGCGTATCTGCACCGCCCACATGGTCTCTGTCAAAATGTGTGATAACCAGAACATCCACGCGCGAAATCCCCTGATTCCTCAGAAAATCGACAATCTCTTCTCCGTCCTCTTCTTCTCCCGCATCGATCACCATAGTATGCCCGTCTGTCTGTATCACCGTGGCATCTGCTTTTCCGACCTTAAACAGCGTTGCCTTTAACGGCGGATTTGTACCTGCTTCCGTCTTTGCAAGACCGGACAATAAAAACCCTGCCGCCAAAAACAGACCAATTATGACTCCCATTATCTTTCCGTTTCTTTTCATAAAAAAACCGCCTCCTTCATGTCCTTTTATAAGTACAATGAAGAAGACGGTCTTTTTATTGCATACTATTTATATTTTTTTCAAAAAATTGCTCTTTTTATGCGTTACCAAGCTCTACCAGCTTCTGCATCTCATCCCAGAGTCCGTCAAGACATTCCAATGTTTTTTTGTAGACTGCATACTTGCGGTCATAAATATCTGCAAGTTCCGGATTCGGTGTGATAGCTCGGCCAACGACTGTCATATGGCTGATCGCATCCTCCATAGACCCATACGCTCCTGTCGCTGATGCTGCGGCAATTGCACATCCAAGCGCTCCTGCTTCCTCAGCTTCAACTGTTTCAATCGGAAGCTTCATTACATCAGCGAACATCTGCGCCCATACAGCTGACTTCGCTGCGCCTCCGGACAGACGGATCGCACGCGGCTCCTGCTCCATCGTAGCCAAAAGCTTCTCCAGATGGTATCTGTGACAGAATGCGATTCCTTCGTAAACACTTCTCGCCATATGCTTTCTCGTATGAGACACATTCAGTCCGACAAAGCTTGCTTTTGCATTTGGATGTACGTTGGATGCCATCAAAAATGGAAGAAATACCGGCACAAATGTCTGCGGCGATATTTCGCTCACCCACTCATTCACTATCTCATAGACGCTCCTTCCGGCTGCCTTCGCCTCTTTTTTCACCTCCGGCAGAATCTGACTAATGAACCACTCATTATTGCCTGCAGATGTAGCGCTTGACTCCTCGATCAGATAATACTGCGGCAGCGCAAACAGGGAATTCATCTGTACTCTTCCGTCTACTACCGCTTCTTTTCTGATATATTCGTTGATAGACCAGGTTCCTGCGATCATACAGATCAGATCAGGATAGATTACACCGGATGCAATTGCACATGCATTAATGTCAAAGAAACCGCCTACGACCGGCGTACCTTCTTTCAATCCGCATTTTTCTGAAGCTTCTTTTGTTATATATCCGGCAATCTCATCTGCACGGCAAAGCGGCGGAAGTGCATTCTCCATCTCTTCGATTCCGAACAGGCGCAGAAGTTCAGGATCATAATCACGCGTCTTCAAATTCATAAAATGCGCTCCTGAATAGTCGGTAATCTCTGCCCTTGCCTCGCCTGTCAGACGAAAACGGACGTAATCCTTGCACTCAAATACATATTTAATATTTTTATAGTTTTCCGGCTCATGCTCTTTTAACCACGCCAGAAGAGCTACGGGCTGGCAGTTCATCAGGTGCTGGCAGGAACGCTCAAATGCCTTTTCCTCTGTTCCATCTGCTTTCCAGTTCTCAACGTAGCGATAAGCGCGATTGTCTGTAGAAATAATACCGTTTCGCGCAGGCCGATCATCTTTGCCCCATAGATATAGCCCCTTTCCATGACCGCAGACACCGATTCCGGCGACATCTTCTGCCGAAATTCCTGTCTCTTCCAGTACACCGCGCACAACCTTACAGTTTGCTTCCCACATTTCTTCCATGTCACGCTCAACAAACTCAGGACGCGGTGTAAGCGCTTCTGTTGCCACGCTGCAGCATCCGAGCTGTTTTCCATTACTGTCAAAAATGGCCGCCTTCGTTGTCGTACCGCCATTATCCAAACCGATGTAATACTTCATAAATTCCTCCTTCTCCTCTAAAAAATGATCCGGCCAGACCGCTTCCTGTTTCTTTCCTGAAGTTCTATTTCTCCGCTGCCGGTCACAGTCTGCAAATTTTCGTCACGCAACTGTTCAGTACCTTCACAGTTTTGGCAGCAAGTGCTTCAACCTGTTCTGAATAGTTACTCCGTCACAATAGTATGCGGTATGCGAAAGAGCCGGCGCAGACAATGCAGGATATTTCTTCCCCACATTCTCCGCCCCGGCCCCTTATTCAGCATACCATTATTTTATTCATTTTTGTATACTCAAAATACTTTTTTGCTCTTATTACAGCGCCGATCAAGCTTTCTCACGAATACGCTCGCCACTCTCCAGATCAAACAGATGTGTCTTCTCTCCGCGTACCTCAAGACGAATAATGTCACCGCTTCTGTAACGCTTTTCATCATCTGTGATCAGCATCATCAGCGTAGAACCTACGCGGATACCGATACGGCGCTCATCACCAAGGTTCTCAAATGTTGCAATACGTTCCGGCGTTCCTCTGGAATTCTCATCACCGATCAGAAGGTCCATAGGACGCACTCCCATCTTGCACTTGAAACCGTCGCTTACTACGCTGTAGTAGCGCTCCGGCACCGGAATCTTCAGATCACTTCCCTCAAATGTGAATAGGAAATGTGAATCTTTCTTCACGATCGTAGTCTCCAGAATATTCATCGGAGGCTCACCGATAAAGGAAGCTACAAACTCATTTGCAGGGTCATCGTATACCTCAGCCGGAGTTCCAAACTGCTGCAGCACACCGAAATTGATGATCGCGATCTTATCTGCCAGAGACATTGCCTCTAACTGGTCATGTGTAACGTAGATTGTTGTACACTTGATCTCATTGATCAGCCTTTTAATCTCTACACGCATTGCCTGTCTCGCCTTACCGTCCAGATGTGACAGCGGCTCATCCATCAGAAGCAACTCCGGTCTTCGGATGATCGCACGCGCGATATTTACACGCTGTTTCTGTCCGCCGGAAAGTTTTACCGGCATCATGTCAAGAATATCTTCTACCTGCATAAGAGGTGCAATCTCACGTACACGTCTGTCTATTTCTGCCTTGTCGACGCCCTTCGCGCGAAGATTAAACGCGATATTATTATATACCGTAAGCGGCGGGTACATGGCGTAATCCTCAAATGCGAGGCCGATATTACGGTCCTTTGGCTCCAGATCATTGACACGTCTGTCCCCGATCATAATATCACCCTGAGTAATATCCTCAAGACCTGCTATCATACGAAGCGTTGTTGTCTTTCCGCAGCCGGATGGTCCGAGAAAAGCAACGAACTCACCCTGTTCACACACGAGATTCAGATCTTTTACGGCAAAGTCATTTTTTACTTTTTTCTTTTTTCCGCTGTTGTCATATCTTTTATAAAGATGTGAAAGTGTCAGGCCTGCCATATTACTGCCCCCCCTGTTCTGCTGATAATGCCCGGATCTCAGCTTCGTTATATCTTCCGATCAGCTTTTTGTCTGCTGTATCAAAGAACATTGTATGATCAACCTGAAGATCAATATAAACATCCTGATCTATCTTGACCGTCAAACCGTTCGGAGCGATCATACGGAACTGAATCTTATCTTTGTATGCCTCGATTACCGATTTATTTCCGATACTCTCGTAGCTGTAAACCTTGAATTTCATGTATCCATCTTTTGGTTCAAAGGAGTACTTCACATTTTGCGGACGGATAGCCATATCTACATCGCCGCCAACACGGCTTTCAAGTTTCTCCATCAGCTCTTTATCTTCCGGAAGCACAAAAGCTGCGTCAATATTTTTCATTACAAACTTGTATGTATTTCCCTCTTTTTTAAGCGTTCCTGTCACGATATTGATCTCCGGATCACCCATAAGCTGAGAAACAAATTCATTACACGGCATGTAATAAATATCATCCGGCGTTCCGATCTGAACAACTTTTCCTTCATTGATAATCGCGATACGGTCTCCGAGAGACATTGCCTCCATGAAGTCATGCGTTACGTAAATACTTGTTGTTCCGAAATTAGCCTGAAGCTCTTTAAGCTCTGTACGCATCGCATTGCGGAGTTTTGCGTCCAGATGCGCAAGCGGCTCATCCATCAGGAACACATTCGGTGTACGCACAAGCGCACGTCCCATAGCTACACGCTGCTTCTGTCCGTTGGAAAGCTGACTCGGAAGACGTTCCAGAAGATGTTCCATCTTCATCATTTTTGCGACATTGTATACTTTTTCCTTGATCGTTGCCTCATCCTGTCTATACAGCTTGCTTCTCATCGGAGAGGCGATATTATCGTAAACTGTCATATGCGGATACAGCGCGTAGTTCTCAAATACCATCGCAACATTACGATTCGCAGAGTCTACAAGATTCATTACCTCACCGTCAAATTTAACAGTACCTTCTTCCGGCATTGCAATACCTGCAATACAGTTCAAAATCGTTGTTTTTCCTGCTCCGGCAGGTCCAAACAGTACAAAAAATTCTTTGTCCTTTACATCGAGTGTCACTCCATCGAGCGCTGTCACCTTGCCGAAGGTCTTTTTTACATTTTCTATCTGTATTCTTGCCATAATGTAACTCCTCTCAACCCTTTACTGCTCCGAAGCTTAAGCCTCGTACAAGGTGCTTCTGGATACAGAGTGCAAAGATAATTGCCGGCAGTGCAGAAACAGTAGCTGCCACAGCAAGCTGTCCATAATGCGCTGTATCAGTTCCGAGATACTTTGTAACTGCGACTGTGATCGGCTGTACATTAATACCACCGAGCATCAGCGGGAACGTAAAGCTGTTCCATGCAAAAATAAACGCAAGAAGCGCTGCGGATACAAGGCCCGGCTTAATCAGCGGAAGCAGCATCTTGAAGAAAATCTGATACCAGCTGTAACCATCTACCTGAGCAGCATGCTCGATCTCAACAGATATATCCTCAAAGTATCCTCGTACAACCCAGATCAGTAACGGCATGGAAATGAGCTGGTATACCCAGATCAGTCCGAAATATGTATCGTACAGACCTAATTTCTGATAGATCATAAAGAGCGGAAGCACTACAAGAATCTCCGGTGCAAACTTAAAGGAAAGAATCTGGAATGCAATATCTTCCTTTTTCTTAAAGTCATATCTTGCCAAAGCGTAAGCCGCCGGAACACCTGCCAGCACAGAGATTAAAACTGCACCGCCTGATACGATCAAACTGTCAAGCATATAACGGAAGTAGTCTGATTTCATAAGAACTTCTGTATAATTGCTCAGTGTCGGGTGAAATACAAATGTAGTGGTGAACATCTCCGTATCCGATTTAAACGACAGGATAAGCATCCAGATAAGCGGAAACAGAGCAAATATCGCATAAATTGCAAGCAATCCGTTCTGCAGGATTGAAAGCAGTCTGTTTTTTCCTGTTTTCATACGTCATAACTCCTTTCAAATCTTCTGGTATTGTCAATTTTCCAGACCGGAAGCCTGTTTCTGTGCAGCCCTTTGTCTCTTTACGATCTGCTTTGCCGTAATATTTACGATCAGCCATAAGACAAGGATGAACGGCAGGGCGTATCCAAATTTCTGGAATTTGAAACCGGTCAAATGTGCTGTCAGCGACAGGTTCATCAAAGTATCTCCAGGCCCCCCCTTTGTCAGTCCAAAGATGATCGCATACTCCTGAAGAGCCGCCATCAGACGGAACAAAAGAGCAATATAAAGACTCGGCTTAAGCATCGGAAGAGTCAGATTTTTAAAGTTGAACCATGCGCTTCCACCATCGATCTTTGCGGATTCAAACGGTGATTTCGGCAGAGACTGAAGTCCTGCCAGTACCAGAAGCATTACAAATGAGGTATTGACCCATACATCAATCATAACAACCGTAAGCATCGCTGTACTCGGTGAAGCTGCCCACGGGAAATTGTAAACACCGAACAGATTGAGGAATTTTTCTACAATACCTACGGAACTGTTCAGCATAAGCTGCCATACGATCGTAGCCGTAATCGGCGCGATCATAAGCGGGAAAATAAGTACGACTCTTAAGATTTTTGAGAATGTATTGTTGAGCTTATTCAGCAAAATAGCGACTCCCATTCCAAGACCCATCTCAACGAGCGTACTCCAGAAAGCATAGCGCAGCGTTACCCACAGCGCTCTCCAGAAATCTTCTGATTTCAGTATTTTAATCCAGTTATCAAACCACACGAACTTATATGTAGGCATACGGAACGAATAGTTTGTCAGTGAGAAATATATTGCCATTGCAAACGGTATCATAATACCTATCGTAATAATCAATGCCGGTGCAACGATCAGATACGGCCGCATTCTCGTCTTCAGCGGCAACGCATTGATGTTGCAGGAAACCTTGTCTGTAGCATTTTTCTTTGCCATACTGTGCCCCTCCTTATAAACGAACAAGGAGGGGCAGGCAACCCTCCTTGTCATTCAACTTTCAGATACCCAACTATATCATACTGGTATTGTAACTATTCAGTCCGCTCTGATTCCAGCTTAGTCGGCACTGAACAATCACCTGATGTTTTATATTGTTTTCTTTCCTAAATCCTGTCGTTAATACAGATTACTCAACTTCCAGATCAGAAACGATTTCTGTCAGGTTAGCTGCCAATGTCTGCATTGCTTCTTCTGTAGACGCATACGTATCAGAAATTACAAGATCCTGAAGTGTCTCAGCCCACATTGTTGTACACTCGAAGAAGTACGGCTGCGGTGTGAAGAAAATACTTGCATTTGCAGAAACTGTCTCGAAGGACTCAAGATAACCTTCAGCCTGTCCTACGATTTCCTTGTACTCAGCACTCTCCATTACAGATGTACGCGGAGTATCTGTACAAGCACCCTCTGTACCGGAGTACAGCATGAATTCCGGACTTGTGAAGTACTGCAGGAAGTACCATGCAGCGTCTTTATTCTTGGAATCTGCGTTCATACCCATTGCCCATGTCCAAAGGTTGGAAAGCTGCTCTGTCTTTCCTTCCGGAAGCGGAATACCGGAGAATGCAAGGTTACCTGCCTCAGCAGAAGCGCCCTCTACGTTCTGTGTATAACCACCACGGTCTGCATCCCACATCATAGCTGCTTTTCCAGCACCAAGGTCAGCGCCGCAAAGCTCCCAGCCGTATGTTGACCACTGCGGTGCACCACCGTCTTTGATCAGTTTTACCCAGTAATCTGTCATTTCAATTGCTTCCGGAGAATCCAGCTTACATACAAGCTTGCCGTCTTCTACTTCAAAGTCTTTTGCACCCCATGTAGCAAACAGAGACATATATGCCGGATGGATTGTACCCCAGTCACGAAGACCACGTACTGCCAGTCCGTATGTGCCTGATCCGCCGAACTCTTTCAGAGCTACTGCTGCATCGTACAGTTCCTGTGTTGTTGTCGGAGCAGCAATTCCTTTTTCTTCAAAGATCTTCTTATTATAAGTAAGTGTGTTGATCTCCCATCCCATCGGAAGAGCCCAAAGCTCGCCTTCACCTACTGCATGTCCCGGAACAAGATCCCAACGAAGAGCATTGATAATACCCGGAATAAAATCATCATAATTGTAATCCGGAGATGTCTTTGTTGCATCCTCGATATAAGCATCGAGTGGCTCCATATATCCTGCCGGAGCGTACTCCCATGTCTGGTAAGCACCTGTCATGAAGATATCCGGCTGTCCGGAACGGCTGCTAAGTGCTGTGTTGAGCTTATCAAAGTAGTTTGCCTCCGGTGTTGTGGAATACTCTACCTTGATACCTGTCTGCTCCTCAAATTCCGGAAGTTTTTCAATAATTGCATTTGCATATGTGTGCTCATTGAACATAACGTTCAGTGTCGTTCCTTCATATGCCTTCCAGTTGAATTCTTCCTCTGCGGATACGCCTACGGATGCAAACATAGAAGCTGCCATCACTGCGCTCATCGTAACTGCCAATGTTCTCTTTTTCATTTCCTGCCTCCTTACTTTCCTGAAAAATATAATGGGGTTCCTTCCGTTTTGTATTGCTTTATTCGTGCTTGCCTGCCGAATAGATTACATAATTTATCAGTCGAATGTAAATGCAACCTTAAAGTCGCCGTATTTTCCTGTTGCATATTCAAATGCCTTTTCCCACTCCTCAAGCTTAAAGATATGGGATACAACGCCGTTTGTCTTCAGATTGCCCTTCATCATGTTCTCGATCACAAACGGATATGCATACGGGCTTAAATGAGAACCGCGGATATCGATCTCTTTTCTGTCACCGATGATAGACCAGTCAACTGTTGTCTCAGAACCAAATACACTGAATTCTACGAATGTACCAAGTTTTCTGATGACTGTCAGTCCCTGACGTACGCTTGCCGGATTTCCTGTTGCTTCTATATAAATGTCGCATCCGTAATCATCTGTCAGGGCTTTGATTTCCTTATCTATATCACATTTACCCGGGTTGAACACGAGGTCAGCACCGAACTCTTTTGCCTTCTCCAAGCGGTTATCCTGCATATCAAGAACGATCAGAAGTTTCGGATTCTTCATTCTTGCGTATGTAATCATACCAAGTCCAAGTGTTCCTGCTCCGGAGATCACTACTACGTCTTCATTTGTGATTCCTGCACGGTCTACCGCATGCTTGGAACATCCATACGGCTCGATCAGAAGAGCCTGCTCTACACTCATCTCTTCCGGAACACGTGCGATTACGCTGTTCTTTACATATTTCACATATTCAGCCATACCGCCGTTGTTGTAGTACTGATATCCGTACATATCATGCGGCTGACACATCCAGTAATGTCCATCCTTACAGAATCTGCACTTCCCGCACGGTACAATCTGATCTGCTGTAATTCTGTCACCCAGCTCAAACTCTGTAACGTTCTCACCGATCTGTACAACTCTTCCAAAGAACTCATGTCCCGGAATAAATGGCGGTTTTACCCATGCCGGCTGCATCTCATCTCCCCAGAACATTGCTACGCCATGCTGACACTTCAGGTCACCTGCACATACGCCGCATCCCTCCGTCTTAATAATAATATCATCCGGTCCACATTCCGGTGTCGGATACTCCGGCTCAAAACGATAATCATTTCTGCCGTATGCAACCAGCGCCTTCATTGTCTTTGGAATACTTCCTCTTGCTGCCATATTTGTCATCCTCCTTTTTTCTTTCAAGAACAGCCTTTACGCTCCTCTTTTACTTTCCAAGCTGTTCTTACGCACGTTAATAAAGTGATTTAATAATCAAATTTATAATCGAATTATATCTGTATTATCCGATTATTTCAATTGACTTAATTCCCAAATACGCATAAACTTTTTTATTCATTTTGCACAATTTGCATCTCTATTGCCCTATTCTTTCCATCATATTTTGTCCTATTTTGTCATTTCTAAAATATCACCCACCATTTCGCACAAATTAACCTTTGCAATATACCTGTTTTTCGACTTGTAAAAAAGCAATTAAGACATTTCTACCAAAACTTTCATAACCGTATGTAAACTACTTGACACGTATTCAAACTTTTAATACGATAGAATTATCTATCATATTTTGCAAGGAGAGAACTGTGTTCGAACAACTAGAAACGATTACCAGAACCGATATAAAAAGAAATAATCGGCTTAGAATATATAATCAGCTAAGAGAAGAAGGCGAATCCTCCTGTCCTGCTCTGGCAAAAAAACTCGGGCTCAGCCTGCCCACTGTTGGAAAAAATATCTCCAATCTGGAAGCAGACCGATTGATTCTGTCTTTTGACGGAAAAAGTGACACCGGAGGACGAAGCCCTAAGATCTACGATGTAGTGGCAGATTATCGTGTAGCAATTGGCGTCAATATTACAAACCGCCATATTTCGGCCGTAGTCTGCGATTTACGCGGTAATATCATTGCGCACGTCCGCTACAGGCAGAAATTTTCCAGAACAGATGCTTATTTTAAAAAAATTGCAGAATCTATCGATGCAGCAATTCAGGATGCCAATATCACAGATGAACAGATTCTTGGTGTTTCGCTCGTGATTCCGGCTCTGATCACCAAAAGCGGCGATCACACCTACTACAATGGCGTGCTCCGCCTTGATCCGCACATCACCTGTGAAGAATTTTCCAGATATATTCCGTATCCAACGCGATTCTGTCATGACGCCCGCTCTGCGGCATACGCCGAGAACTGGTACAATCATGGCGTCTCAGATTTCTTTTATATGATGATGAGTGATACGATCTGCGGAGCACCGATTCTTGGCGGAGGCCCATATCCTGGGCTCAATAACAGAAGCGGCGAGATCGGACATATGAAGATTGTCCGCAACGGCAAACTATGCTACTGTGGAAAAAGAGGCTGTATGGATTCATATTGTTCCACCAAAGTTCTTTCAAACCTCACGAAAGGCGATCTTGCACTCTTTTTCCAGCTTCTCGAAGAAAAAGACGAAAAAGCCATTGCCAGATGGAATGAATACCTTCATTACCTCGTTGTCACGATCAATACTGTACGTATGCTCTTCGACTGCAGCATCGTGATCGGCGGCTATCTCGGTCAGTACATTGAACCATATATGGACGATATCCGCTCACGCGTACTCGCAGAAGATCCTTTCTGTGACAATGCAGACTATCTTTCTATGTGTGTCTGCAAAAAAGAAGCCTCTGCCACAGGCGGGGCGCTGATGCTGATCGATCAGTTTATTCGGACGATCTAAGATTCTTAAATTCTTTTCTATGACACAAAAAGGGATACTGTAAAGCACTGATTTCAGTGGATTTTACAGCATCCCTTTTATAATTTCTATTTATTTTTACGCTCTGACACACTCCCCTATTCCTTCGCTAAACGTCGGATGCGGATATATCACAGACGCCATCTGCTCCAGTGTCAGACCGCTTACGATCGCAGCAGTAAACTGACTGATCATATCAGACGCGCGGGCGCACATCATCTGCGCGCCGAGTATTCTGCGGCTCTCTTCATCAACTACCACCTTAATAAAACCACGCTCCTGCGATGAGAGTACCGTTTTCCCGTTTGCAGACATCGGATATTTTTTGACGATCACATGAATCCCTGCCTTCTTCGCCTCATCCTGCGTCATGCCGACACTGCCGATCTCCGGATCAGTATATACACAGCCCGGTATACAGTCCATCGAGAATACAGGCGCTCCTCCTGCCATGTGGCAGACTGCATTCACTGCCTGCGCCGTTGCCGCATGAGCCAGCATCACGCCTCCCGTCACATCACCCGCAGCGTAAATACCGGGGATGCTTGTACGTCCGAAGTTATCCACACAGATGCAGCCACGCTCTGTCTTTATAAACAATTTCCCATCCGGTATGTTCATATCCTCTTCACTTTTACACACAAACGCATCAGAAAACAATCCTTCCGCATATGCTCTGCGCCCGACAGCCGCTAAAATTCCCTCAGAGACAGCTTCCTTCAAAACATCCTTTTCCCGATAGCGGCAGATCAGCCGTCCGCTTTCATCCGGCAAGATCTCTTCCACCCTTGCTCCCGTAAAAATGTCAACGCCGCGCTTTTTCAGGATCATCTTCAGGTTTTGAGAAATTTCCTTATCCATATTTGCAAGAATACGGTCAAGGAACTCGATCACTGTCACCTTGCAGCCAAGCGCGCTGTAAATTGCCGCAAACTCCATTCCTATCACACCGCCACCGATAATCGTCAGGCTCGCAAATACATCCTTTTTATCGAGCAGTTCATCACTGGTCAGGACATTTGGTAGATGGATTCCGGGAATCGGAGGCATCGCCGGTACGGAACCTGACGCGATCAAAACATTTTTTGTTTCCAAAACCACGTTAGGATCCTGTTCATTTTCCGCGCATACCTGTACGTGATTTGCATCCAGAAGCCTGCCGCATCCGCTGTACACCGTAATTTTATTTTTTTTCATCAATGAAAGTATCCCATCGCGAAGCGTTCCCAATACCTTCTCTTTGCGCTCCTGTATCTCCTCCATACTGCATCGCACCTCATCACTGTGTATGCCAAAGGCACTGCATTTTTTCATCTGAGCGTACAGCTCACAGGAGTGAAGCAAAGTCTTTGTCGGAATGCATCCCCTGTTCAGACAGGTTCCGCCGATTTTGTCCTTTTCTATAAGCACCGTCTTCATCCTGTATTTTGCAGCTTCAAGCGCCGCTTCATATCCAGCGGGGCCGCCGCCGATGATTACTAAATCAAATATCTGTTCCATTTCTTATCCTCTCGTTGCCTGAAAGACTCCTTGATACAACAAATACGGCAGTTAATTTTTATTCGTTGTACCAGTATTACCCAATATTTTCCTGACGGATCATGTTTCCTATATCTGCTTTGATCTCTCTGTCAGCCGCTTCATTTTCACGGTCAACCCTTATCTCATTCAGACGCGCAAGAAGAGCCTCCTTCTGATACACGCATCCCTTCCAGCACGTTTCCAGACGCCTGGCGATCTGCTCCTCCATTGCATCAGAATAGACCTTTATTTCCTGTATCACTCCACTGTTCACCTGAAAACAGAGCTCTATCCCTCCCCACGCAAACCGCTGTGACACTGTATATTCAAACGGTATTTTTCTCCCGTATTTCCATTCCCAGGAAGAAAGGCGCTGCTCATACTGTGCGATCTCCTCCCAGTCGAGACGGTCTGTGAAATGCTGCAAAGAAGGCTGCATCCCGGCTCCCGGTTCCAAATTCCCCGTTCCATATACATCTAAAAACGCTCGCAGCAGCGCCTCCTTCATCTGCGCTATCGTAAGACCTGGCAAAAGCTCCCGTAGATTGACTGTCCTTGCTCTTACAGAATCTACACCCTTTGCCTGTAATTTCTCTGCTGAAACATTCAGATAACGCCCCATCTGCTGCTGATCGACACCGATCAGCAGCGTACCATGATGACAGCAACAGCCTTTTGCCTTCAAAAAAGCATTGCCGGAAAATTTACGTCCATCAGAAACGATATCATTTCGCCCGGTTCTTTGGGCAGGTATTCCCAGACTCCTTACAGCGCGCAGGATCACTTCACTTTGACGCTCCACATTGTAATCTTCTTCTCGTACACAAAACGAAAAATTCAGATTTCCCAAGTCATGAAAAACCGCTCCACCGCCGGAAGTACGGCGTGCAAGATGCCCGCCCTCTGCTTCCAGAAGCTCTATATTACACTCTTTCCACGCATTCTGATTCTTTCCTATCACTACCGTTCGCTGATTCTGCCACAAATACAAAATACACTCTGAAGGCTGTACATGATACGTCAAAAACTCCTCAATTGCGAGATTACGGTACGGATCGGTACCGTCCGTCTCATAAACACTCAGTCTTGTAACCATCTAAGTATCGCTTTCCTTGCCGCACGTACCTCGTCCGGTCTTCTAATATACGTTTTTACAGGTGCTTCATGCAGTGCCTCCGGATCTTTTACTGCCTTTTCATAGATCTCACTAAACACTGCAATCACTTCATCCAGCGTTTCTCTGCTTTCTGTCTCCGTCGGCTCTACCATCAGCGCCTCGTGAACAATAAGCGGAAAATACATGGTAGGCGGATGGATCCCATAATCAAGCAGTGATTTCGCAATATCCATTGCAGAAACACCGATCTCATGCTTCATTTTCTCCAGACTCATGACAAATTCATGCATACACGTTTCATCATATGCCATCGGATAGATATCTTTCAGTTTATGCATCATATAATTAGCATTGAGAACTGCATTTTTCGCTGCCGCCGGAATACCTTCCCGACCAAGCATCAGAATATACGTCATAGCACGAACTACGACAAGGAAGTTTCCATAAAAAGCTTTTACGCTGCCGACAGAATGTTCCTGTGCTTCCATGTAAAGTCCATCTTCCTTCTGCACCGGCACAAGCCCCGGCAAAAACTCAGCCAGAAATGCTTTGCATCCGACCGGTCCGCTTCCCGGACCTCCTCCTCCATGAGGAGTCGAAAATGTCTTGTGCAGATTCAGGTGTACAACGTCAAATCCCATATCCCCCGGACGCACAAGTCCCATGACAGCATTTAAGTTTGCGCCGTCATAATAAGTAAGACCGCCTGCCTCATGAACGATAGACGTAATCTCCAGGATATTCTTATCAAACAAACCTACCGTATTCGGATTGGTCAGCATCAGTCCTGCCGTATCCTCTCCAACAGCTTCTTTTAATTTTTCTATATCTACGCACCCATCCGGTCCTGATGGAATACTGATCACATCATAACCAAGCATAGCTGCACTGGCCGGATTTGTCCCATGTGCAGAATCCGGTACGATAATCTTTGTACGCGCCGTATCCTTTTTGCTGTCATGGTATGCTTTGATCAAAAGCAGTCCTGTAAATTCTCCATGTGCTCCTGCCGCAGGCTGCATCGTCATACTATCCATTCCGGTGATCTCGCAGAGCATCTGTGATGCTTCTTTTAGGACTTCCAGACATCCCTGTACGGTATGCCCCGGCTGGAGCGGATGGATTCCTGTAAAACCGGAAAGCGCTGCTGCCCGTTCATTTACTTTCGGATTATATTTCATTGTGCACGAGCCAAGCGGATAAAATCCATCGTTCACCCCATGAACCTGCTTTGCAAGCTCCGTATAATGACGGCTCAGCTCATTTTCCGATACATGCGGAAGATGGAGCTGTTTTTTACGTTTTGGTACATCGAGCATTACTTCCGGAACATCACTCGGCGGAAGCAGAGTACATCCCTGTCCTTCTTTTCCCCTCTCAAATATCAGCTTCATGAACCGCACACCTCCTTTACGATCAGAGCCACCTGATCCATTGTCTCCTTGGAGCTCTTTTCCGTTGCACACCAGAGAATTTCATCTTCATTAAGCGGATATCCTCCAAGAATGCCTTTCTCCTCTAATGCCTTTAACACGTCATTCGTCCTGCCCTGCGCAACCGTTACAAACTCATGGAAAAACGGCACGTCATATTTCGGATGCAGCCCTGCCTGGTCGAGAACCTTCTGCAGATAATGTGCTTTTGATACGCAAAGCTGTGCAGCCTGAGTCATGCCATTCTCTCCCATCGCTGCCATATAAACACCTGCCGCCAGAGCGCAAAGCGCCTGATTGGAGCAGATATTACTGCTTGCCTTTTCTCTTCGGATATGCTGCTCACGCGCCTGAAGCGTCAGTACAAACGCGCGATTTCCCTCGCGATCCACAGTTTCTCCGACAATCCTTCCCGGAAGCCGGCGTACCATCTTCTCTGACGCCGCCATAAAGCCAAGATAAGGACCTCCGAATGCAAGCGGCAGTCCAAGCGGCTGACCTTCTCCTACTGCAACATCAGCCCCACACTCTCCCGGTGTCTGTAAAATGGCAAGCGCAATTGGATTGCATCCCATAATAAACTTTGCACCTGCCTCGTGTGTGATCTCTCCAAGATCTTTCGCATCTTCTATATTTCCATAAAAATTCGGCTGCTGCATATAGAAACATGCGCTCTCCTCGTTAAGCGCTTTGCGAAGCGCACACGCATCCGTCACGCCATCCTTTTCGGGAATCATCACTACTGCTGTATTGCTGGCATAACAGTATGTTTTTATTACCTTTATTACCTCTGGGTTTGCTGCCGCTGATACATATGCCGTACGCCGTTTTCTCTCCCTGCACATAGCGATGGCCTCCGCTGCCGCTGTCGCTCCGTCATACACCGAAGCATTGGAAGCATCCATTCCTGTCAGCTCACAGATCATTGTCTGGTACTCAAAAATAGACTGCAAAATACCCTGACTGATCTCTGCCTGATAAGGCGTATACGCAGTCACAAACTGTTCCTTTCCTATTACGCTCCCTACGATAGCCGGTATATAATGATCGTACGCTCCGGCTCCGCGGAAAATATGGCGAAATTGTCTGTTTTTCTGTGCAAGCTCCTCCATGCGGTCGAACGCCTGCATCTCTGAAAGTCCTCCCGGCAGATTCAGCTCCTTTAGCTTCACCTGCTCAGGAATATGTGAAAACAGCTCCTCAAAGCTGTGAAAGCCGATCTCCTCAAGCATTTCCTGCTGTTCCTTTGCGGTATTCGGCAAAAAAGATCCCATGATGGAGTCCCCCTTCCTTCCCCGGCTCTTTCAAGCCCTGTGCTTACCATCTCTGTACTTTTACCCGGTTCGCTCACCCGCGGGTTCTGTCCTTATGCTTCCTCACTCTCGTAAAATGCGATGTATGCTGCCGCATCAAGTAATTCTTCCTTATCTGTGATATTTTCCACTTTAATCATCCATGCACCGTACGGATCCTCGTTCAGATTTTCCGGCGCATCCAAAAGATCCTCATTAATCTCAGCTACCGTACCCGTTACCGGCGAAAAAATATCAGAGACTGCCTTTACCGACTCTACATCGCCGAACGGCTCTCCTGATCTCACCTCATCTCCGACCTCAGGTAGATTTACAAATACCAGATCACCAAGCGCATCCTGCGCATAGTCTGTGATTCCGATCAGAGCTGTCGTTTCATCGATAAATTTTACCCATTCATGTGATCTGCTGTATACAAGATTCTCCGGATGCTTCATTTTATTTTCCTCCATAATTTTCATAAAATTTTTGATAAATATAATTTCAATTCAGGTTGTAATGGTTTCCTTACTTTTCTCTTTTATAAAACGGAAGGCTGACTATTTCGGCAGCAACCCTCCTGCCTCTTACATCTGCTTCTACCTGTGTTCCCGGCTGTACATATGCGCGATCGACAATGGCCATCGCAAGCATGGATTCCTCGTCCGCCTCGCGGATATAGGCCGGCATCGAAGTGAGTCCGGCCAGCTTCGAGGCGCGCCAGCGGCGCTCTACGCTGATGCTCGCGGATGATCCCCCTTCCGGTTACTTTTAAACCTACTCTCTTCTGTGTTGGAGCACCCTTTTCTTCCAGCGCTTTTTTTCCGATAAAATCTTCTTTTTCCATCTTCACAAAAAAGCCGAGTCCTGCTTCAAACGGTGTAATATCATCCGTCATCTCATGCCCGTACAGCGGCATGGATGCTTCCAGACGAAGCGTATCACGGGCGCCAAGCCCGCAGCAGATCACGCCCTCATCCTTTCCCGTCTTAAGCAGAAGCTCCCACAGCCTCTGTGCCTCTTCTGCCGCAAGATAAAACTCAAATCCATCCTCTCCCGTATAACCTGTTCTGGATATAATGCATTTGATCCCGTTTATCTCACCGTCAAATTTGCAGCTGTAATACTTTTTCGGAATCATTTCCTCCGGTACAAGCCTCCTCAGAATCATCTCCGCCTTTGGGCCCTGAAGAGCAATCTGCGCTGCCGAAGAAGAAATATCCGTAAATGTCACATCGCCGAATGCGTGATCCTTCATCCACGCAAAGTCCTTATCCTTATTTGCCGCATTAACAACAATAAAATAATGATCCTCTCTGACCTTATAAACGATCAAATCATCCACTACGCCTCCATGCTCATTACACATCGGACTATACCTCGCCTGTCCGTCATACATGGATGTATAATCATTTGTCAGCAGATAGTTAAGATTTTTCACGGCATCGCTGCCTTCACACAGGATCTCTCCCATGTGCGATACATCAAACATACCACATGCAGTTCGAACTGCCATATGCTCCGCGATCACACCGGACTCATACTGCACCGGAAGCAAATACCCTGCAAAGGGTACGATTTTTCCTTTGTGCTGTACATGCGTTTCATACAAAGGTGTTTTTAATTCCATTTTTCACTCCTTCCCCACGGCTCCGGAATAAAGGGACAGAACCTTAATTTTTGTATCACGGAAATACTTTCGCGCATCAGCGGGACAAGAGCTTTCCTATGACATAAAAAAGGCACACAGAATAAACTATCCTGTGCGCCTCTGTCTCTTTACCTGAAAGATTAGCTCTGCGGATGCAGAGTTGCTTCGTCGGTGAACTTGCCCTTTCCAGAGTGTCGTCTGAATCCAGTCCTTTTGCCTGAGAGTTTCCCGCGACTTCACCTTCGGCGTCATACGAGCAAAATAATACGTATGATCTCTTCCAGATTCTTCATTCGACGTATTTACTTAGTGTGTTTACATTATATTGCACAATTTCAATAGTGTCAATGATTATTTTTTGTGTGTTATTACCTGTACTATGATCTCTATACAGGCAGACTGTCCCTTACACACAACGCCCCATATCCCACCTGATTGTTCGGCCATTTTTCAAATCCCGGAAGCTGCCTTGCGCCCTTTCTTAAATAAGCCTTCACTTTCGCCCCATACAGATACGGATCGTTGCCCTGTACGATTCCCCACTGCATCAGAAGCGCTGCCGCACCTGTGACAAACGGCGCTGCAAATGATGTTCCTGTCACGCTGACATACCCGCCGCCCACAGCGGTCGTTGTGACTTCGACACCCGGCGCAGCAAGGTCGGGACGGACAAAAAAGGGCTCATCGTGCCAGCCCCGTCCTGAAAATGAGGCATACGCCTTGCGGCGCGCATCGTAGGCGCCTACTGCGATCACCCGGGCAGAAGTCGAAGGAATCGTCAGCGTCGTATCCGGCGTCGGTTTCAGAAAACGCGTACCAAAATTCCGCCCTTTGGCATCGATCATCCACATATCGTATGCCCCCTCCACAATCCGTTCCGGTGTCAGGATGACCTTCCATACTCCACTGTCAAGATATGTATCTTCCGCAAGAAAATCTATAAATATTTCCTGCATACTCTGATACGGCCCCGGCATGCCAAAGTAGACAAGAAGCTCTGTTTCACCTAAACGGTATCTGGATGCGCCGATCTCACGCCCGAACGGTCCGACTGTCTGTCCGTTTGGTGAAACAACCGTGATCCGAAACATATCAGCATAATTTTTCCATATCTGAAGATTCATGGAGGTTTCAAACTCATCGATAATAAACTCAATTTCCTGTGTTTCCCGATCTGACAAACGACCTGATGCATGACCGCCTGCATTTCCCTCATTTCCGGTTCCTGCCACGATCACTGTTTTACCCTGTACAGCCAGCATATCTATATACGTTTCCAAAAGAGAATTTCCGCGATGTGATCCGTATACATTTCCAAAGCTTAAATTGACTGCCAAAGGCTTTCCAAGCTCCCGCGCTTTTTGCACCGCATACTCAAGCGCCTGCATAAGCTGCGTGGTACGCGGAAATCCTCCCAGCCGCGCATTTCCGAGTTTTACCACAAGCATATCGCTGCGCGGAGCAACACCTCGGAAACGTCCGCCCGATGCCCTTCCATTTCCCGCCGCAATGCCCAGCACCTGCGTCCCATGCCCCGTCGTATCACGCTCCCCGACAATCGCATACCCATCCGCCTGACTGCCCGAAGCCAGCGCTTTGTCAATATCCTCTCTCGTATACTCGACGCCAAGGAAAAATCCAGACGGAGGACGCAGCCTGTCTTTTTCTGAGTCATTTCCTTCCCCTTGGGGCAGGCTCTGCGCATTTTCCGCCGTCTGATCCCATATCGCTGCAATTCTGGTGGTTCCATCCTCGTTCCGAAAATCAGGATGAAAATAGTCCACTCCTGAATCAATGACCGCAATCAAGATATCCTCCCCGAACAGACTTATATCCATTGTCTGGACAGAAGAAATACAGGACGATGCGCGCCCTGTATCTACTGAAAAATATAACCTTTTCGGCATTTCTATGTACTCGACCTGCGGCAGAGAAGAAAGCAGCTCTATATCGCTTTGCGGCAGTGTAAGGATCGCATATCCGCCGGACAGATAAACGACTCCCCAGCCCCTTTCTTCAGCATCGAGCTTTCCGTTATATCTGATAATTACCTCCCACATCTGATCCTGCGCATCATATCCAACCTCAAGGATCTGCGATTTCTGCCGTTCTTCCTGCGAAGCATCCAACGCAAGATTTAAAAGATTTTCTATTTTCTGATCGCTCAAAGTAAAAAATCCCGCCATATAACATATTCAAAAGTATTTTATGCTCTGATACAATTTATTATATCTTAGTACACTTAAATCAGTCAGAAATCTGTTCCGGAATTTCTGTTTCATAATCGCTCCAATCTGTAGAAGAAGATGCTCCTGAACAGTCTGCACTGTCCTCATACAACTCTGTAGTGATCACGCAGGAGCTGTCCCCCTCTGCATAAACTGTTCCATCTGTTCCCATTATAGTCACTGTCTTTCCTTCTTCATCCGCAATCGTCCCCGCACAATACAATTTAGTTACCGTGCTATCCTCCGTAACGATCCATTCCGATCCTTCTTCCACATACACTGCGCAGTATCCGTCCCCGCCGCTTCCTGCATTAGATTCATCATTTACAACAGCTCCGCAGAAGCTGCTCTGGTCTGTAAGATATACGTCAAGCTGACTGATACTGTCCCAAAGTATATCGCCCTGTATCGCCTGAGTAATGGCAGTAAACAGACAATCCGCCCCATTTTTGGCACTTACTCCCCAGCCTCTCTCGTTTGCATTGCCGGTGCATTTCAGAAAATACTCACAGTCGTCCGGATAAATGATATCCACATCCGACAGAGTAATTGTACTCTCTGTATTGGTCGTATAGAACATTCCGCCGTTTTTTCCGGTCAGACTTCCTCCATCCATTTCAAAGGTACTGTTTCCAACCTCAGAATCCCCTGACATACTCTGATAAAGAATGACGTTCCATGTACAGTCGTTTCGGTCATCGTCACTCATATTTCCGGTAAGATTACAGTCATAAAGATGTAAGGAATTCAGGCCTTCGATACATACCGCCTCTGAACCATTTGCAGTCAGTTCTGCCTGATTTACCGCAATATCCGCGGTACAGTAAACTGCCGGAGAACCTATACCGTTAGAAGTATAAGTTCCTCCGTCTATCACCATTGTTCCGCCGCCCCTGTCACTTCGAATAGCAGCAGAAGATTCTCCATTTGTTGTCACATTCAGATCCCATCCATAGAAGGTTGCACCTCCTGCGGCATGAACACCTCCCGCAGTATCCTGCTCTGTCTTTATAGTAGTTCCCGCTGCATATACCGTCCCTTTATCATATGCAAAGAGTCCTGCGCCTCCTGCAGCATCTGTTGATACCGTTCCGCCGCTGACGTAAGCATTACCATCATCCACAAGAACCGCAGCTCCTACGCCATAAAAGCTCGAAGCATCCCCTCCGGTACTGTCCTGAGAAGTTCTCGTGATCTGAGGGTTCTTCAGCGCTACTTCTGCACCGGCTGAGATATAAACCGCATTTTCATCCGTTCCCTCCGAAGTATACGCCTCACCGTCTGTCTCTGTATTTTCTGTATATTTTGCTGCCGCCTGATATTCTTCCGGTTTCTGGGACTGACCGCCGCCCGGCTGCCCCATATTTCCTGACATAAGACTGACAGATTCTGCATTTCCATCCTGATCCAGAGTGATTGCCACCACATCACCTACGCTCAAATCTGTCCAGGCAATTTCTTCTCCTGCTTTCTGAACCTGCATACCGTCATTTGGAGCCTCTCCTTCCGGCTTTTCCGGCACTTCACCATCTTCCGGTGCTCCGCCATCTTCCGGCACTCCGCCGTCTTCCGGAACTCCGCCGTCTTCCGGAACTCCGCCGTCTTCCGGAACTCCACCGTCTTCCGGTGCTCCGCCCGGTTGCCCCATATTCTGTTTTTGAATCACCGTACTTTCTGTCAGAGCAATGGTCTGCTCTGCCTGCGAAATATTTTCCTCGTCCTCTGCTTTTTCTGTCGAACCATTTTCTGACGAAACAGTAATTGATGTTTCAGAGATGGAAGTGATCTTCCCAAAAATCTGCTTTTCCTCCGATGCAGCCGCTTCTCCTGCATCTGCTTCCCGCGTCATATCTGCGTTTCCCGCCTCTGTCACTCTTTCCTGTACTTCGGCTGCCTTGCCCTCTGTCTTCCCACCGTAGCCGACAACCGCAACTGCACATAATGCCATAGCGATCACCGCTGCTGCCTGTCTGTTTTTCATAATAAAACTCCTTTCCGTTTACAACTTCTCTTTATTTCTTTTAACGGGTTTTATTATACAAACCTTACTTTAAATTAACTTAAAAGCAGCGAAATTCATCCCAGTCCATCAGATCTAACAGCGTAATATTATCAAAATAATCTAAAACCATCTGATGAAACTCTTTCCACATCGGAAGTGTTTTGCAGATATTTGCACGCCTGCACGTTTTTGCATCGCATTCCAAACAGGCTACCGGAGCAAGATTGCCCTCTGTCAATCTCAGAATATCTCCAACCCGATACTCTTCCGGAGCTTTTACCAGACGGTATCCGCCGCCTTTCCCCTGGATACCTTTCACATAATGGTTCTTAGAGAGCACCGGCATGATTTGTTCGATATATTTCAGAGACAGCTCTTGCCGCATCGCCACTTGCTTCATCGCAATGTAACCTTCCTTCTGATTTTCTGCAAGGTCAAGCAGCACTCTCAAAGCATATCTTCCTCTTGTTGAGATCATCATTTCTTTGTTTCCTCGTTTCTTTTTATTCCGAAAAAAGAGGCGTTGACAAATATCTTTCTCCTGTATCCGGCAGGAGCACAACAATAGTTTTTCCTTTATTTTCCTCTCTTTTCGCAAGCTGGATCGCTGCCCATAAGGCTGCACCGGAAGAAATACCTACGAGAACCCCTTCTCTTTGTCCAACAAGTTTTCCGACAGCAAACGCATCTTCATTTTCCACCGTTATAATCTCATCATAAATAGATGTATTTAAGGTGTTCGGAACAAATCCGGCTCCAATCCCCTGTATCTTGTGCGGACCGCTGATCCCGGAGGAAAGCACCGCTGAGGCTGCCGGCTCGACTGCCACGATCTGAATATCCGGCTTCTGTTCTTTCAGATATTCTCCTACGCCGGTCACTGTTCCTCCTGTACCTACTCCGGCAACAAAGATATCGATCACACCCTCCGTATCTCTATATATTTCAGGACCAGTTCCCTCTCTATGGGCTTTTGGATTCGAAGGGTTCGTAAACTGCCCCGGCATAAAGCTGTTCGGTACTTCCTTTGCCAGCTCCTGCGCCTTTTCGATCGCCCCCTTCATGCCTTTCCCCCCGTCGCTAAGCACAAGCTCTGCTCCGTACGCTTTCATAAGCTGGCGTCTCTCTACCGACATCGTGTCTGGCATGACAAGGATAGTGCGGTATCCTCTGGCTGCCGCAACAGACGCAAGACCAATACCGGTATTGCCGGAAGTCGGCTCGATAATGACAGAATCATCTTTGAGCCTGCCTGTACGCTCCGCATCGTCCAGAATCGCCTTTGCCACACGATCCTTAACTGAACCGGCCGGATTAAAGTATTCCAGCTTTGCCAGAATTTTGGCCTGCAGGTGGTATTCTTTTTCTATCCTGGTCAATTCCAGAAGCGGTGTATTTCCAATCAGCTGTTCTGCCGAAGTATAGATGTTTGCCATATCAAAACGCTCCTCTCTTTATTTTACTGCATCGAACCCGCGCTGTAAATCATCAATGATATCTTCTATATGTTCCGTTCCGATCGAAAGCCGGATGGTGCTCGGCTTAATTTCCTGCTCTTCCAGTTCTTTTGCCGAAAGCTGGCTGTGTGTTGTAGTTGCCGGATGGATCACAAGGCTTTTCACATCCGCCACATTCGCAAGCAGGGAAAATATCTGCAGATGATCAATGAATTTGTACGCTGCCTCCTGTCCCCCTTTTATATCGAATGTAAAAATAGAAGCGCCGCCATTCGGGAAGTATTTCTGATAAAGCGCATGATCCGGATGCGCCGGAAGGGACGGATGATTCACCTTTTCCACAAGCGGATGGCTGCTTAAAAATGCAACTGCCCGCTTCGTATTTTCGGCATGGCGCTCCAGACGCAGCGACAGTGTCTCAATGCCCTGCAGTAATAAAAACGCTGCAAAGGGGGAGATCGCCGCTCCCGTATCGCGAAGCAAAATAGCACGGATATACGTAACGAAAGCTGCCGGACCTGCTGCATCCACAAAAGAAACGCCGTGATAGCTTGGATTCGGCGCTGCAATGGCCGGATATTTTCCAGAGGCAGCCCAGTCAAACGTTCCGCCGTCTACGATGATCCCTCCCAGCGCAGTGCCATGGCCTCCAAGAAACTTTGTGGCAGAATGTACGACAATATCGGCTCCATGCTCGATCGGCCGAACGAAATACGGCGTACCAAAAGTATTATCTACGACAAGCGGAAGACCATGTCTGTGAGCGAGTGCGGCTAAAGCGTCGATATCCGGAATATCACTATTTGGGTTGCCCAGCGTTTCTATGTAGATCGCTCTCGTATTGTCCTGAATCGCCGCTTCCACTTCATCAAGATCATGAATGTTGACAAAGGAGGCTGTAATGCCAAATCCCGGAAGCGTGTGCGCCATCAGATTATAGCTGCCGCCGTAAATTGTTTTCTGCGCGACAATATGTCCGCCATTTTGACCAAGCGCCTGCAGCGTATACGCGATCGCAGCCGCGCCGGAAGCAAGTGCCAAAGCTGCCGTTCCTCCTTCCAGAACCGCAGCGCGTTTTTCCAGAACCTCCTGCGTAGAGTTTGTCAAACGGCCATAAATATTTCCGGCATCCGTAAGTCCAAAACGTGCCGCCGCATGAACACAATCATGAAAAACATAAGAAGTCGT
>ENA-ORMO01001249-ORMO01001249.1-human-gut-metagenome-genome-assembly--contig:-NODE-1249-length-28733-cov-9.100146_pt1 | contig 28733 bp, 19 predicted proteins | sample MGYA00242106_ERZ509001 | MGnify/ENA primary metagenome ERZ509001 (study PRJEB26280, sample SAMEA2338736) | human gut metagenome | biome: human gut; feature: human-associated habitat; material: faeces...
CGGATGATTTTATCCGTCTGACATGAGGGGGAAGGAATAATGAAAAAAAGGTGGACAATGCGGAGGGCACTGCTTGTTCTGTGCATCGTAAGTGTCGTATTTGCACTTCTTCTGCAGACGTTTCTGTTTCATCAGTCTCTGCGCAGACAGATCCGGGCAGAGAGCATTTCAGATCATGAGCTTTCTCTGAATAAAATGCAGACCGATCTGTCTAATTTTATCCACACAATACGAGGGGAAATGCTTACGATCTACAGCGAGCAGGATCTTATTGCAGCTATGCGTGACGCTGCGGAAAAAGATACAGACATGAAGGATTATTACTGGAGAAGCTGGTATTTTGCAAGGAAACGTTTTACAAAGGAGGATCAGCTTCTTGCCATGTATCTTTATGATACAAAGGATCATCTGATCAGCAGCTACCGCTACAATTCAGTTACATATCCCAAAGATATTTACAAGGCAGAGTATGATGATAATTCAGACCGGGTTTATGATTATGTGCATGGAGACCGTACAGACCTGATGATTTCCGGATATCACAATTCTGTTGCAAAGAAAGATATTGTGCGGTTTGTGTTGAAACTGCATAATTATGATGCAGACAGGAATGCCCTGGGGTATCTGGTCTGTGATATTAACAGTGCGGCATTTACTTCAATTATGGCTAAATATGTGGATGTAGAGCAGGTATGTCTGTGGCTGCAGCCATTAAATGACCGGGTGATTGCAATGACCGGAGAGGCTTCTGAGAGTCAGCGCAGAATCCAGAAGCAGTTGGCAAAGGTTGTACAAAGTCATTATAAATCCGGTGAACTAGGACAGGAATATGATGGAAATTATCTGATCCAGGTGTCGCAGGAGAATTATAATCTGGAGGCATTTGTGCTTGTTTCCCAGTCTCTTCTCACTGCAACGCAGAAGACACTGATCCGAACACTTCTTATTATAATGGGAGCCATGATCCTTGCAATTATGGTGATCGTATTGTTTGTGTCTCAGTGGATGACAAAGCCTGTAGAAGAGATGAGCAGCACTATCACGCGGATCAAGGACGGAGAAACCCAGCTTCGGGTGCAGCCTGTAGGATGGTCCCAGGAGCTGACTACGCTGGGTACGGAATTTAATGAAATGCTTGATCGTATGCAGGTCATGGCGCAGGAAGAACTGCAGCATAAAATGCTGGTAGAGCGGACGGAATATAAAATGCTGCAGGCACAGATCAATCCCCATTTCCTCTATAATACACTGGATACCATGAGCGGGATTGCCAATGCTCAGAACTGTCCGATGGTAAGCGGTATGTGTCATTCACTGTCTGCAATTTTCCGCTACAGTCTGAATATGACAGATGAACTTTCCACTGTGCAGAATGAGATGGCGCATGTGAGAAATTATCTTTATGTTATGGATGTGAGAAATGGCTCAACGATAGCTTACGATTATCAGATTGACAGCGATACACTGGCAGATCAGATGCCGCGTATCTGCATCCAGCCGGTTGTGGAGAATGCACTTACACATGGTCTCAGAAACGTCCGCCGTAAGGACAAAAAGCTTCTGATCCGTTCAGAACATGTGAATGAGAATCTGGTGATCACAGTTCAGGATAATGGTGCGGGAATGGATGCGGAATCTATGAACCGTCTGCTGGATCAGAATGATATGAAACGTGTGGAATCCGGCATTTCCATTGGAATCCTGAATGTTAATGCGCGTTTGAAGAGGCTTTTCGGAGAGAAATACGGACTGCATATTGAAAGTACAGCAGGCGAGGGGACAACTGTGACGATTACAGTCCCGGCTGTTTCTACGGAGAATTCCGGTGATATGGAAAATGTGTAACTGTTCAGTACCTTCACAGTTACGAGCCAAAATGCATTAAAAATCACCTGCGGTGATGGCATTTTGGCTTGTATGTCTCGGGATTTTGGTACTTACGTGCTAAAACACCTCGCGGGATAATAGACTACTGAATAGTTACGAAAATGTTCAAAAATGAGCAAGGAGAGAGACAATGAAAAATATGAAATATAAGGTTCTTGCTGCAGATGATGAATTCTGGAGCAGGGAAAATATCCGGAACCTGATACCATGGGAGGAGTATTCCCTGGAATTTCTGGAGCCTGCATGTGACGGGGAAGAGGTTATAGAGAGGATTGCCGAAGAAAAACCGGATATTATTCTCACAGATATTAATATGCCATTTCTGAGCGGTCTGGAATTACTGCAGCGTTTGCAGAATGAATACCCTGAAATTATTACCATCGCCATCAGTGGCTATGATGACTTTGATAAGGTAAAGGGTGTATTTGTTTCCGGCGGCCTGGATTATCTTCTGAAGCCTGTGGGAAAAGAAGAGATGGTAAAGGTTCTTACCAAGGCACTGGGACTTCTGGAAGAGCGGGAGAATACAAAAAAGCAGGATGAGACCAGCAAGCTTCAGAAACATAAGCTGTCATCATTTCTGGAAGACAGTGAATACTCGGCACTGCTTTCCGGAAAACTGTACGGGCAGTCAGCATCCCAGATTCATGTATCTAGCACGAATACATTTTCGGAAGTAGCCACACTGATGGTTAAATTTTACAATATTACAGAGATTGCGGAGCAGTTTGAACATGATAATCTGCAGATGTCCTGGAATATCAAGTCTAGATTGAGAGAATTGACCGGTCTGGAGGAGAATGCGATTATTTTTAACAACAGCAATAAGATGAGTGAATTTCTTATTGTAAAGACTGCTGATGCAAAGGAATTCAGAGCACTGGCGGAAAATATTCTGAAGGAGTTTCCGCTGGAAGAATACGGCCCTGTTTCTGTTGTGCTCCATGAGCAGACAAGTTCACTGGATGATATCGGTACAGTTTACAGAGAACTGATCTCAACACTGATTACTCGTCCGTTTAACAGGGAACACAGTATCCTTTCCTGTCCGGAAGAGAAAACCGGAGAGCTGCCAAGAAACAGCGAAACGCAGATGGTTGGGAAATCAGCACCTGCACATATGGAGACGGAGTTGTACCATCTGTTGACAACGGGACAGAAGGCAGAGGCAGAGAAGCTGATCTTTAAGACCTGTAATTTCAGACAGTGTGATGATGGAAACTGGACTTACCTGGATGTGAAACAGTATGCGGGCAGGATTACAGGAATCCTTTACCGTTATGTTCAGGAGAAATGCCCGGAGCTTACCGCACAGGCAGAGGAAGCCATGGATAACATTGATTATTATATGAAATGTCTCAATGCACATTCTCTGCTTGTATCCCTGAAAATACTGCTGGACAGCTTATGGGAGAGCGGAGAAGATAAAAGCTCTGATGCAGGTTCTATTATGCAGCAGGTAGAGCAGATCCATAAATATATTGAGCGTTCCTATCATGAGAATATTACACTCACTGCTCTGGCAGAACAGTATCATATGGATGCAAGCTATCTCTCCAGGACTTTCAGTCAGAAATACGGTGAGACGATCATTGCATTTCTTACCAGAATCCGGATGGAGAAAGCGGCAGAGCTTATGAAAGATCAGGACAAGAAGCTGGAGACGATTTCGTTTCTGGTGGGATATGATGATTATAACTACTTCAGCAGAGTGTTCCGAAAGAAGGTGGGATGCAGCCCGAGGGAGTATCGGAATAAGTTTACACAATTATAATATGGAAGAAACTCAGGTAGAATTGAGTGGACAGTAACGAAAGCGGAAGTCCTCTGTATGGCGGTTCTTATCGAATCGAATGGATACAGAGGACTTTTTGGGAAGATATCTTTGCCGTGCGTCAGCACGCCTGCAGGTATCTTCCTTGTCCTTCGCACTCTGCTGAACTGCCTTGATTGCATTATTTTATGGAATTGCTATAGCATGCTGCTGTGAAGGTATTGAACAGTCATACGCAAAGCAATAAAGGAGATGAGGCTTGTTTATGAAGAAAAGACTGATGTTGCTGGCCCTTTGTTCTGCGCTTATGGTTCCGACTACAGTATCTGCGGATATTTTGGATTATGAAGGAACTATCAATGCATATAAGCAGGACAATAAGACGGCGCAGACTTTTGAAGTGGACGATGGAAATGGAAAGAAGGTAACGGCAGTTGCAAAGTCAGATACTGTTTCCATATCTGCGAAATATACATATATACGGTCTAACCCTGGAAAGAAGGCCGGAAAATTAAAGAAGGTATATCTGGGAACAAATGTGAAACGTGTTGCGGTATGCGATAATGGGTGGAGCAAGGTGACTTATGAGCATAAAGGAAAGAAGGGTGTTCAGAAGATCAATGGATATGTCAGGACGAATGAGATTAATGACAGTGATCAGGTTAAACCTGCAAAAGGTACTTTTACAGCGTTGCGAGACAGTGATATTCTGGATTATCCGGGTAAGAAGGATGGCGAAGTAACGGGAGAGATTATCCAGGAGGATAAGGTTAAGCGTATTGCTACCGTGAATGATATCTGGAGCCAGATTTCCTATAAGAATGATAAAGGAAAGAAAGCTATTGGCTATATTCCCACCAGTGTACTTGAAAATGTAACAGATACGAAAGAGATTAAGAAAGAAACAAAGATCGCAGAAGTAGACGGTCAGGAAGCGGGAGTAATCCATAAGAGTGAAGGCAAGGGCGTTTTTGCGGATGCTGTTGATGGTGTGACTGCATCCAGAGATAAGAGTGTTGAAGGCGTTAAGGTAGGAACGCCGGTTGCAGTATCTTCAGATGCAACGTTGAAGCCGCTGGGGACATTTAAGATTACTCATTATTGTCCATGTAGTATCTGCTGTGGTCCGTGGGCGAATGGCATTACTTCTACAGGTGTGACGGCTACGACGAATCGTACGATTGCTGTAGATCCTACACAGATTCCGTATGGATCAAAAGTTGTGATTAATGGTCAGGTTTATGTAGCTGAGGACTGTGGCGGTGCGATTAAACATAATTGTATTGATATTTATGTTGCTACTCATCAGGAAGGGGAAGATAAAGGCGTATATTATACAGATGTATATCTGCTTGAGTAAAAATTCTGAAGAATACTTTTGGACAAAATAGTAAAAATCCGGCAAAACCAGAAAGTGATAAAATCACTTCAGAAGTTTTGCCGGATTTTTTGAATTTGATTTTTAAGCGTTATTTAATGCCTGTTCGATGTCTGCAATGATATCCTCTACATTTTCAATACCAACAGAAAGGCGGATCATTCCCGGTGATACGCCGGCTTCTGCAAGCTGTTCATCATTCATCTGGCGGTGAGTATGGCTTGCGGGATGCAGAATCATGGTCTTGGAAGCTGCTACATGAGTTGCGATGGTGGCAAGCTTTAAGCTATCCATAAAGCGGACTGCAGCTTCTCGGCCTCCTGTCAGTTCAAAGGAGATAACGCCGCAGGTTCTGCCTTCGTTCATGTATTTCTGAGCAAGTGGATAGTATTTGTCATCAGGAAGTCCGGCATAGTTTACGTGAGATACTTTCTCATGGGCATTCAGGAATTCGGCAATCTTCTGTGCATTATAGCAGTGACGTTCCACGCGGAGAGGAAGAGTTTCAAGTCCCAGGTTTAACAGGAAGCAGTTTGTAGGAGACGGGATAGAGCCCAGGTCACGCATCAACTGAGAGGTTGCCTTTGTGATATAAGCCTTCTTTCCAAACTGTTTAGTATAAATAACACCATGATAAGATTCATCCGGTTCAGTCAGTCCATGATATTTATGTCCATAGGCATCCCAGTCAAAGTTACCGCTGTCAACGATAGCTCCGCCAACCTGCACAGCATGTCCGTCCATATATTTGGTTGTGGAATGGGTGACGATATCAGCTCCCCATTCAAAAGGACGGCAGTTTACAGGTGTAGCGAAGGTGTTGTCTACAATAAGCGGAACTTCATGTTCGTGAGCAACCTTTGCGAATTTTTCAATATCAAGAATTACCAGGGCCGGGTTTGCGATGGTCTCTGCGAAAAGTACCTTTGTATTAGGACGGAAGGCAGCTGCAATTTCTTCAGGGCTGGCATCGGTGTCAACGAAAGTGCAGTCAATGCCAAGCTTTTTGAAGGTAACAGCCAGGAGGTTAAAGGTTCCTCCGTAAATAGTAGAAGCCGCTACAACATGATCACCTGCTTCGCAGATATTGAAGACTGCATAGAAGTTGGCAGCCTGTCCGGAAGAGGTAAGGATAGCGGCAACACCACCCTCCAGATCTGCAATTTTTGCTGCCACAGCATCATTTGTGGGGTTCTGCAGACGGGTATAGAAGTATCCTTCTGCCTTAAGATCGAAGAGCTGTCCCATTTCATCAGTAGTATCATATTTATAAGTGGTACTCTGATAAATCGGGAGTGCACATGGTTCACCCTTAGACGGAGTGTAACCGGAATGGAGACATTTAGTCTCGACTTTAAAGTCACTCATGAGTTTAGTTCCTTTCTTATGTGAAATATTGCTTCAATAAAATATTGTATTAATATTGGGAAAATTGTGATGATATTGATACAAAATTTCATGATAGTCTTAGAGCGTGTTTGAAAAATCATTCCCACAAATTGTGACGCACATCTTGCGGAAAGCATTTTTCAAACAAGCTCTGGAAAAATTATACTGCTGAAAGTGAGAGAAGACAATATTAAAAAATGAAATAAAAAAATGCTCAGGCTTTTTCTAACCAGCCGTGAGCAAAAAAAGAAAAAAGATAATAAAAAATAAAAAATGCCCAGAGCCGGAATCGAACCAGCGACACGAGGATTTTCAGTCCTCTGCTCTACCAACTGAGCTATCTGGGCATTTGGTCTGTGAACTGTTGTGTATCACAGGCCTTATAATAGCATATTGATTGTTTGAATGCAAGTAATTTTTATGATTTTTGCGAAAAAAGAGAAAATTATAACAAAAATTTATTTTATCTTGCCATAAGGTAGATTTTTTCCATATCTCTCATATTGAGCTGTTTAAAGACTCCAATGGTGCGAGTGTCCTCAAAACTGCATTTGAATGCAAGATCATGAATTTGCTGATCTGTGAGATCCAGACCCAGTTCATGTAAACTGGTGGGCATTTCTACAGACCGGAAAAAATTTTCCATTGCTTCAATTCCTGCAAGGGCTGTTTCTTTATAATCAGTTCCACATGGAATGTCAAATACATTGGTGGCAAACTGAGCAAAACGTTCAGGGTTCACCTCGTAGACGTATCGTGCCCAGCTTCCCCAGATAGCTGCCAGACCTGCTCCGTGAGTTACATTGTAGACACCTCCCAGTTCATGTTCAAGCTGGTGGCATGCCCAGTCACCACCACCTGTACCGCATCCGGTCAGACCGTTGTGGGAAAGGCTTCCTGCCCACATAATTTCTGCCCTGGCGCTGTAATTGTCTGGTTCTTTCATAAGAATACGGGCATTGTAAATGACTGTCTGCATCAGAGCTTCGCTGATGCTGTCTGTAATCTCCATAGTTTCAATATTTACAAAATACCGCTCCATGGTGTGCATGAGGATATCTACACATCCGCTTTCTGTCTGATACTGTGGGAGTGTGTAGGTGAGACGTGGATTTAAGATGGCAAATTTCGGCCTGCAGTAATCTGTCTTTGCACATCCACGTTTTTCTTTTGTTTCTTCATTTGTGATAACACTGGAACTGCTCATTTCACTTCCGGAAGCTGCAATTGTAAGGATGACACCAATGGGCAGACAGCCGGTTGGAACAGCTTTTTTCAGACAGAAATCCCAGACATCATTGTTCGGATTGGCAACGCCATAGCCGATGGCTTTGGAAGAGTCAATAACACTTCCTCCTCCTACAGCAAGGATAAAGTCTACATGTTCTTTTTGGCATAATTCGATTCCCTCGCGGACTTTGGAAAGAAGTGGATTAGGAATGACACCACCCAGGGTGATGTATTCAAGACCTTCTTCTTTCAGATTAGAAGTGATCTCATCAATCAGTCCGGAACGGACAGCACTCTGACCTCCATAATGGATCAGAACTTTTTTTGCTCCATACTTCTTCAGCAGGGAACCTGCCTGAAGGTGGGTATCTTTGCCAAAGAGAACCTGTGTTGGTGTATAATATTCAAAATTTCTCATAATATGTAAACGACCTCCTATAGATTGAAAGGTTAACTGAATCAGGTAAGTCCTCTGCTTTAATTGTAAAATGTAATGAGCAGTAGGTGGGACTTCCTTTTTATATTAAAGCAAATAATGGAAAAATAGTCAAAAAATAATAAAAAAATTAAAATTTGAAAGTAATTTTTGTTGGTTCTCAGAAGACATTTTTGGAAAGATTCCAGTACAGATATCTATAATTTTCTGCACACAGAAAACGGAAAGATAGAAATTTATAGATTTTGGATAGAATATTTTATGGGCATTATGTGAATGGAATGCTATGATAAATACACTTAAATATACAAAGTGAATAAAAAAGGAGGAAACAAGAAATGAAAAAAAGAATGTACAAGATTATGGCACTTGCCATGACAGCAGCTATGGTGGTACCGATGGCAGCGCAGACAACTGCATTTGCAGCTGACGACAAAGAAATTACTTACTGGAATATCGCGGTAGAGAGCCCGGACAAAGATATTGTTACTGCAGCAGTAGACAAGTTTAACAAAGAAACAGAGTCAGGCTATACTGTAAATCAGGTAGCTATCCAGAACGATACATACAAGGAAAAACTTGTTATCGCGATGAGCTCCGGTGAGTGTCCTGATATGTACTCAAGCTGGTCCGGTGGTCCGATGTATGAATATATTGATTCCGGATTTGCTCAGCCGATTGATGATCTTCTTGATCAGTCCGATGTTAAAGATAAACTTCTGGATGCAGCTATTGAACAGGGAAGCTACAACGGACATGTATATGCAATCCCATATCTGAATGTTTCTCTGGCAGGTATCTTCTACAACAAAGATATGTTTGAAAAGTACGGACTTGAAGAACCGAAGACATTAGCTGATCTGGAAAATATCTGTGCAACATTAAAAGAAAACGGAATTACACCTTTTGCACTTGCTAATGCTTCCAAATGGACAGGTTCCATGTATTTCATGTCTCTGGCAGCACGTTATGGCGGACTGGAACCATTCCAGAATGCAGTTGCAGGAACCGGTAAATTCACAGATGACTGCTTCATCAAAGCAGGTGAGAAGATTCAGGAGTGGGTTAACAACGGATACTTCCCGGATGGCGTAAACTCCTTAAGCGAAGATGACGGACAGGCAAAACAGTTAATGTATCAGGAGACAGCAGGTATGCTTCTCTGTGGCTCATGGTATACAGGAACATTCCAGACTGACAGTGAGGAATTCTATCAGAAGATCGGCTGGTTCCCATTCCCTGCAATTGATGATTCCGATGCTGATCCTACAATCCAGATCGGTACTGTAGGTGATCAGTTCATTTCCTTTAACTGTGAAGGTGATAAACTTGCAGCAGCATTTGAATGTGCAGCAGATCATTTATCTGATGAAGTTGCAGACATTACATACTCTAACAACAAGATTGTTCCTGTAAAAGATGCAGGAGACCACATCAAAGACCCTGTTGTAAAGGAAATCTTTGATGCAGCCCAGGAAGCATCTTCTATCCAGTTGTGGTATGACCAGTATCTGCCAACATCTGTTGCATCTGCACATCTTGATGGCTTACAGGAAGTATTTGGTCTGACAAAGACTCCTCAGGAAGCACAGGAAGAAATGCAGAAAGCAATGGACGAATATTTAAGTACCAAATCTGATTCCGGCGCAGCAGATGATACTGCAGAAGAAGCTACAGATGATGCAGCAGCAGATGATGCTGAATAATCTTTAAAGGAAAGCAGGCATTCATTCTGACCTGAGTAAGGGTAGAAAAGAAGGGTTCTGCACATGCTGAAAGTGCAGAACCCTTTATCTTGAAAAACAATATGTGAGTACACAGAGCGTGCTTGAAAAATCATTTCAATGTCAAATTACATATCAGACAGCATGTCAGAAAATATATAAAAACCATCTCAGAAATATATCTCTAACATATTCCGAAAGCATTTTTCAAACATACTCTGGCATACGTTAGGTCAGATGATCAAATCTCAGAAAGTATTAAAAAGGAGGCACCAAAATGAATGAAAAAGGGATATCTCTGGTTCAGTTAAGACAGAGAAAAACACGTCAGACAGCAGCACTTTTTCTGGCACCTGTTATCATTTTATTAGTAGTATTTATCGCGTATCCGATTATTGATACATTTATTACAAGCGGATACCAGTGGAATGGTATTTCCGCAGACAAGAAGATGGTAGGACTTGCAAACTGGGCAAAACTGATCAAAGATACAAAATTCTGGATAGCATTTAAGAACAACGTTATTATCATGATCCTATCTATCATTATCCAGATTCCGTTAGGACTTGCAATGGCAACATTCCTTGACTTTGGCGGTAAGAAACTTACAATTTTCAAGGTTATCTGGTTTATTCCAATGCTTATGTCTTCTGTTGCAATTGGTTTCCTTTTCACATACGCACTTGCAACAAACGGAGGTATTGTCAGCACAATTTCCGGATGGTTCGGAGGAAGCAACATTGACCTTCTTGGTAATCCAAAATTAGCATTGATCACAGTTATTCTTATCATTGCATGGCAGTTTACACCATTCTACATGGTTTACTTTATGGCTGGTTATACAAACATCCCATATGATGTATTTGAAGCAGCAAGAATCGATGGTGCTACAAGAGGACAGTATTTCTGGAAGATTGCACTTCCACTTCTTATTCCGTCAATTAAGAGTGCAGCTATCCTTTCAATGGTTGGATCTCTGAAATACTTCGATCTGATCTATGTTATGACAGGTGGCGGTCCTGGTACTGCTACAGAGCTGATGGCAACCTATATGTACAAAGAATCATTCAAGAACTTTAACATGGGTTATGGCTCAGCCATTGCAGGAGGTATGTTTATCCTGATTACAATGGTATCTATGATTACTATGAAACTTATAAACGGAAAACAGGAGGATTAAGGGATGGACAGCTATAAGAAAAGTAGAAGAAAAAGCATCATAGCTTGGGTCATTGCTTTTGTTCTTGCTATCGGTGCAGCAATTGTATCATTTACACCTTTTATATTCATGGTGCTGAACTCATTCAAAGAGAAATTTGAGATGCTTACCAAGGGTGTATTCCAGCTTCCTGATCAACTGAACTGGTCCAATTACACTGAGGTACTTACAGGAGGGTTTGCAAATTACTTCAAGAACAGTGTGATCGTTCTTGCAGTCTCCCTGATCCTGCTGCTGTTTATTTCAGCATGCGCTTCTTATCCTCTGGCAAGATTTAAGTTTAAAATGGCACAGCCGATTTATGCGATCATTGTAGCCTGTATGTCTATTCCTGTACATATTACATTGATCCCTGTATTCAAAATGGCAAAGTCAACAGGACTTTATGATACAATCTGGTCATTGATCGGACCGTATGTCGCATTCGCAGTTCCGATTTCCGTATTTATCCTGACCAGCTTTATGAAAGAGATTCCGAGAGAAATCGAAGAATCTGCTGAAATTGACGGATGTGGAAAGATTCAGATGTTCTTCTCCATGATCCTGCCGCTTTCCAAACCCGGAATGGCGACACTGGCAATTTACAATGGTGTAAATATGTGGAATGAATTCTCATTTGTAAATACACTGACACAGTCTGCCCAGAATCGTACCCTGCCGTTGGCAATCTGGGAATTTCAGGGACAGTATTCTATGAATACACCAATGATCATGGCGGTTCTTACATTAACACTTTTACCAATGGTTATCATGTTTATTATTTTCCAGGATAAACTGGTAAAAGGTATGACTGCAGGTGCTGTAAAGGGTTGATTCTTTCTGCGAAATCTGTTGTATCCATTTACCATTGAACATGGTATGATATTGGGGAGATAAAATCCCCCCCTGATCATGTGGGTATATGTGAAATTATGTGACAGATGAGGAAAGACAACATGAACAAATGGAAAACAAAATTCAGCCACTGGAAATTTGATAAAAAAATACTTTTACTTGTGACCGTCAGTATTCTTATTGTAACGCTGACGGTTGCAGGTGTTTCTCTGACTTTTTCTATAGCATCGATGAAAGAGCAGTCTGTAGAACTTCTGCAGATGCAGAATAATACAGTTGCGGAATCTTTTAAGGGATCAATGGATTCATATAAAGAAATCGTATTGGGTACGATCATGGATGATTCTGTGCAGAATTACTGCAGGCAGGTGCAGAAAAATGAGCTGAAGACAGCAGACATTGATGCAGTTTACAGCAAGCTGGAGAATCTGAATAATATGTATGAGAGTCTGAACTTTGCTGCCATTGTCAGTTCGGATTATAAGAGTTACTACTACAGAGGAAAGGGTTCTTTATCAGTTACGCAGTTTGAAGAAGTGTATCCCCAGGCATATGAGAGATGCAAATATGCGCAGAAAGGAACGCTGAAAGTTTCCTATAACAATGATTATTATAAAGGGAACAGATATACGCTGAGTCTGTATTATCCATTATATGATACCAGAAAAGTATCTGATGCAAGAGGGCTTCTGTGCATGAATTTCGATGATCCGGCAGTACAGAGGATGCTGGCCGTGGGAGATTCTTCAGCAGAAACAAGAGTAGTTGACACAGGTGGAATGATACTGCTTTCGAATGATAAAGAGGAGACAGGCCGTTACGTAAATTACATAGATGAGATGGAAAAAGGGATACAGATATTTACCAAGAATGGGAATATGTATGTATGCCAGAAGATTAAGAACTGGAATTATTATGTAGTCAGTTCGATTTCTTTTTATAAACTGATGGAATCAGGATTCCATATAATGGTTGTTGTGATTCTGGTTCTGATCATAGTGCTGATCATAGTAAGCATTATTATAAGAGCACTGGTCAGGAAAATGTATCAGCCCCTTAATAAGGTAGTATCTAAGATGGATTATGTTGCAACAGGTTCCCTGAGAACAAGAATCAATGTTGACAATATGGGCGAGGATTTTGCCAAGCTTGCAATTGGTTTTAACTCTATGATGGATGAAATCGAGGTGTTGATGGAACAGGTAAAACTGGAACAGCATCAGCTGGAGCAGATTCGTTTTAATGCCCTTCAGTCGCAGATTCAGCCGCATTTTCTTTATAATACACTGGAATGTATCCACTGGCAGGCGATTGCCGAAGGAAATAAAGAGATTTCCACAATGGTAAAGGCGCTGGCGAAATATTACAGGATCTGTCTCAGCAAAGGACATGACGTGATCACGATCAGAGAAGAAGTAGAGCATATCAGGAATTATATGATTATCCAGAACATGAGATACGACAACATTATCGGAAGTGAGATTGTTGTAGAATCTCAGGTGGAAGAAAGCCTGATACCGAAGCTGACTCTGCAGCCACTGGTAGAGAATTCCATTTATCATGGAATGAAAGTAAAAGAGGGAAAAACAGGTACACTTTATCTTACAGCATATAAAAATGAGGATGAAGTTATCATAAAAGTATCAGATACAGGCACAGGAATGAGTCAGGAACAGATAGATGAAATGAATGAACAGCTCTCCAGATACGAGGATTCCTTTGGATATGGAGTGCGAAACGTAAACAAGAGGATTGAACTTCTTTTTGGGGAGGGATATGGTCTTAATTACCAGAAGAATGATTCGGGTGGAGTAACTGTCGTGATCCATCTGCCATATCAGACAGAAATCAAAAAGAACACAGCAGGAGGCGAGTGGACGTGTGTATAGAGTACTGATTGTTGATGACGAAAAGATGATACGCATGGGGATGAAAAATGCCATAGACTGGAAGAAACTGGGAGTAGATGACGTATTTACTGCTGCGTCAGGAAACGAGGCTTTGAAGATTCTTAAAGAAGAAGGTCCTGAAATTATGGTTACAGATATCCAGATGACAGAAATGACAGGACTGGAACTGATTAAAGCGGCCAGAGAATCAGTACCTGAACTGCGTGTGATCGTGCTTACAGGCTTTGATAATTTTGAGTATGCAAGAGAGAGCCTGCGGCTTCAGGTGCAGGATTTCTTCCTGAAACCGATTGATGAAGATGATCTTTTCAATGCGATAGAAAAGCAGATAAAAGAACTGAAAGAGCAGGAAAACAAAGAGCAGAATCAGGCCAGAGTGTGGCGCTCTCAAGGCTCTGTAGTGCAGATGAGACTGGAGCAGTGCATGAGAAATTTGGTGCATACAAAAGCAGATAAAGAGATGCAGTTGTATATTCTCCAGAAAGATTTTCAGTTTGATATTAAGCAGAAAATGAGCCTGATTCTTCTGGAACAGGGAATGTATACAGAACAGCAGAATGACGGAAAATTCCGTGCAATGACTGTTAAAAATGTCTGCATGAGCATGGTGGATTCCCAAAACAGAGGAATCACATTTGTAGATGATGACGGTACGATTGCGATTGTCTGTTTTGAAAAGGATGATGACGACAGCGTTCTGGAACAGATTGAAGAATTGTCGGATGTGCTGAAGGATGAATTTGAATATAAACCAAAGATTACGGTTGGAAGTGTTGTGCAAGGATTTGAAAATCTGGCAATTTCCTACAATGATGCCAGATATCTTCTGGAACATGAAAAAAAGAATATTCAGGACATTATACAGACGATGGGGGCTCAGAACAAGAAGAAAATCTTCTGGGAAATCTATGCAGAACTGCGAAATATCATGATTTCCAATATAGGAACTCCAGATTATGTACTAAAGGCATTTAATACCTTTACTAAGGCAACAGAATCCTATAATCTTTCCCCTTCTGCTGTGCGCAGATGTTGTTTCGAGATTGCCTCCACTCTGATTTTTTCCTACATGGAAGTATCGTGTGAGGTGGAAGAAGGAAAGTTGGATGCACTCTCCAAGAGTCTGTCATCAGCAGGAAAAGAAGAGGCCTGTGAGATTACGAGAATGTTTATTGAGCAGCTCATTGAAAATGATGAAGAGGATGTACATTATACCATTTCCAATGCCAGACACTATATAGATGAGCATCTTGCAGAGGATATTTCGGTTTCCAGCATTGCGGAAAGTCTCTATATCACACCGAATTATTTCTCCAGATTATTTAAGCGGATTACAGGTGAAGGATGTAATGAATACATTGTCAGAAAGAGGATTGAGAAGGCGAAGAGCCTTCTGGAAACTACCAGCATCAAGACTGGAAAGATTGCTATGATGGTAGGATACAGAGATACGAATTATTTCTCACTGGCATTTAAGAAACATACAGGAAAATCTCCGACGAAATACAGAGAAGAAATGCAGAATACATAATGCAGGAGTAGCGGGCTGCGCTGAGGCTTTGTTAATACCTGCTGAATAATTATCAAATTATATAAACAGGAGGATCTGAAATGAAAGATCACAGAAAAGAAAGAGCAGAAGCAAGAAAAAAAGCAGAAAAACTGGTATCACAGATGACGCTTCTGGAGAAGGCTTCCCAGTTAAAATACGATGCTGCTCCCGTGAAAAGACTGGGTGTTCCGGCATATAATTACTGGAATGAAGCACTGCATGGAGTAGCCAGAGCAGGTGTGGCAACCATGTTCCCGCAGGCAATTGCGATGGCTGCAGTATTTGACGATGAAGAGATGAAAAAAGTTGGCGACATCATTGCAACTGAGGGAAGAGCAAAATACAATGCATATTCTGCAAAAGAAGACAGAGATATTTACAAGGGTCTTACTTTCTGGTCCCCCAATGTAAACATTTTCAGAGATCCGAGATGGGGCAGAGGGCATGAAACCTATGGTGAGGATCCATATCTGACGTCCAGACTTGGCGTGAAATTCGTAGAAGGAATCCAGGGTGACGGACCTGTAATGAAAGCGGCAGCATGTGCAAAGCATTATGCAGTGCACAGCGGTCCGGAATCGCTCAGACATGAATTTGATGCACAGGCAAGCATGAAGGATATGTGGGAAACATATCTTCCGGCTTTTGAAGCGCTTGTAACAGAAGCGGATGTTGAGGCTGTAATGGGTGCTTATAACAGGACAAACGGAGAACCCTGCTGTGCACATAAATATCTTATGGAAGATGTCCTGAGAGGAAAATGGAAATTCGAAGGTCATTATACTTCTGACTGCTGGGCAATCCGTGACTTTCATGAACATCACATGGTAACTTCCACACCAAGACAGTCCGCTGCTATGGCATTAAATGCAGGATGTGACCTGAACTGTGGAAATACATATCTTCATATGATGGGAGCTTATCAGGATGGACTGGTAACAGAAGAGAAAATTACAGAATCCGCAGTAAGACTGCTGACAACCAGATATCTGCTGGGCCTGTTTGACGGAAGTGAATATGATAAGATACCGTATAGTGTGGTAGAGTGCAAAGAGCACATTGATGAAGCTCTTAAGATGGCAAGAAAGAGCTGCGTACTTCTGAAGAATGATGGAGTTCTTCCGATTGATAAAACAAAAGTAAATACTATTGGTGTCATCGGCCCGAATGCAGATAGCCGTGCAGCTCTTATTGGAAATTATCATGGAACATCTTCAGAATATATTACTGTTCTTGAAGGAATCCGTGAAGAAGCAGGTGACGAGGTAAGGATCCTTTACTCTCAGGGATGTGATTTATATAAAGACAAAGTTGAAAATCTGGCATGGGATCAGGACAGAATTTCTGAGGCAGTAATTACAGCGGAAAACAGCGATGTAGTCATACTCTGCGTAGGTCTTGATGAGACTCTGGAGGGAGAAGAAGGAGATACCGGAAACAGTGATGCATCCGGGGACAAAGTTGATCTTCATCTTCCGAAAGTACAGGAAGAACTGATCGAGAAAGTAACAGCAGTAGGAAAACCTACCATCGTAGTTCTGATGGCAGGAAGTGCGATTGACCTGAATTATGCGCAGGATAACTGTAATGGAATCCTTCTTGCATGGTATCCGGGAGCAAGAGGCGGACGTGCAATAGCAGATCTTCTCTTCGGAAAAGAATCTCCATCAGGAAAACTTCCGATAACCTTCTATAAAGACCTGGAAGGAATGCCGGAATTTACAGATTACTCTATGAAGAACAGAACTTACCGTTATATGGAAAAAGAGGCACTTTATCCATTTGGATACGGACTTACATACAGTGATACCTGCGTAACAGAAGCAGAGGTTGTCGGTGAAGTATCAGCAGAGTCCGATATCATGTTAAAAGCAACTGTTAAGAACAATGGAACAGTAGATACAGATGAAGTTGTTCAGGTGTATATCAAAGACCTTGATTCTCCGCTTGCAGTTCGTAACTACAGTCTCTGCGGATTTAAGAGAGTATCTCTGAAAGCGGGAGAAGAGAAATCTGTAGAATTTACAATTTCTAATAAAGCAATGAATATAGTTGATGAAGATGGAAATCGTTACATCGCAGGAAAACATTTCCGTTTATTTGCAGGAGTATCCCAGCCGGATACAAGAAGTGCAGAACTGACAGGACATAAGCCTGCTGAGGTAGAAATTGCACTTTAACCGAACGGAGTAAGTATTCTGTTTCAATTGCGAAAAGTAACATAAAATAAAAACCATATTATATATGGACAGGAGGAACACAGACATGAAAAACAAAATTAAAAAAATATTACTTCTTGGAATGACAGCCATGTTTACTGCCGGTGCAGCAGGCACAGCAGTTATATCCTGTCCTGTATGGGCAGATGAAGCAGAACAAAACTCTGAGACTGCAGAAGAGCCAAAAGCAGAAGATGCAGCTGTGGAAGAAAAAATTGCTGATCAGACAGATGATAAAACAGAAAATACAGATTTAAAAACTGTAGAACATCCAAGAATGTCTGCCTATTCCATTCGCAGATTTTCCATTGTAAAGGACGGCGAAGAAGTATTTCAGATCAAACAGGAACCGGCAGATTATAAGATGGATTTCGACTACTGGGAAATTACCAATCCGTATGATGAGACTGCAACAGTAAACACAGAGAATATGTATGAAATGTTTGGAGTGCTGGCTGCTTTTGATCTCAGCAACGGCGTCGATGCAGCAAATACAGATACCGGACTGGATAATACAAAGACATATTTTACAGTAGATTTTGTAAATACAGTTAACGATGACACAGCAAAAGAAACACAGGATGCAGATGCAACAGCAACGATCCTTATCGGAAATACAGATGAGAATGGTGACTATTATGCATGTGTAAAAGGATACGAAGAGGCTGTTTATCTGCTTTCAAAAGAGTCAGTGAACAGTCTTCTGGAACTGAAACCGTTTAATCTGATTCTGAAGATTCCGGCATTGGTAAATATTGATACACTTGGCAGTGCAGACATGACCATCGGAAAGAAAACATATACGATGAAGCTGGACGGCAGCGATTATAAATTTGGAAAGAAAACTGTAAAGAAGGAGAAATTTACTGAATTGTATCAGGCACTTCAAAGTATAATGCTTGATTCGGAAGTCGAAGAAACAAAAGATGCAGCAGATAAGGAAGAAGTGCTGACTGTAACATTCCACAGAAACACAGAAGAAGCTCCGGAAGTAACTCTGAAATATTATACATATGATGATACTTATGATAGTCTGGAAATCAATGGAACCGAGAGATTTCTTGTAAAAGCTGAAGATGTGGATGCACTGGTAAAACAGATTAAAAAAGCGTTTTAATCGAATAAATTGTGGAACAGTTATTTGGTTACGGGTAAGTGGAGAAGCGGATGATTTTATCTGATTGATTAAAGAGATATAGATATTGCAAACAGTAAAAACGGATTGCGAAGTTCACGTTGAACGGCAATCCGTTTTTGCGTTATATTTTAAATTTTTTATGGATTTGTTAATTGTAAACAGTGATTATTCTCCCTGATAGTTGAACCAGTCAAAGTCAGCATAATTAGTACTTGGCTGATGGTTGGAACTTGTATACATACCGATGTATGTTCCGGTAAATCCGTTATTTACTACAGAACTTAACAGAGAAGCATCCAGCCCTCTGACAAGCGGGAGCATTTCCTGATCTGTGTATCCGTAATAGAAGTCATAATCAGTAGTATTACCCTGAACACTGAGGTAGAGGCGTTTTACATCTTTGATCTCAGTTTCTGCAAGCAAAGATTTTGTACCATTTTCTGTTTTGTAAGCCTGAAGGAATGGCTTTTCGTCTTTCTGAACTAATACCATAAGATAATGGAAACGGTCATCCTGCACAAGGGCAATTCCGGCCTCTTCATTCTCATTTGCAGGAGTAAATTCCATAGCTGTTTTTGCCAGAAATACTTTATGGCGCTGTCTGCGACCTATGAAAGAAGGAAGACAGATTTCGTTCAGAACTTCTTTTCTTGTATACAGACGCAGATATCCGAAGCGGTCTGTCAGAGAATAAATTTGTTTAACTGGCGGATGAATGGTATTCCACTGCATCTGCAGAGTATCACATTCGAAGTTATCAGATTCAGGCATTAATGGATAAATGGTCTTAGGTAGATCCGGAAGACGGTCTTCTGTCTGGACAAGTCCTGTTTTATTGTCAACCATAGGCCATCCGTCTTCGGCCCATATAATCGGAACCATAAAGGTCTCGCGGCCAAGATTATAATGTCCTCCTTCATATGGACGCACAGCCAGAAGGACCATCCACCATTCACCATTCTGAGTTTCTACGATATCAGCATGTCCTGTAACAGAAATCGGGTTCAACAGAGGTATGTGTCTGTGACTAACAATCGGATTTCTCGGGCAGATTTCGTAATCTCCCTGAATTGTACGGCAGCGGGCCATCTGTACACTGTGATTTACGAAAGTACCACCCTCTGCAACAAGGAGATAATACCATCCGTCCTTCTTGTAAATATGCGGAGCCTCAATCCATTTACTGCGTGTTTTTACACCATCCCAGATAATGTAACGAGGTCCCTTGAACTGGAAGGTTTCCGGATCAAGCTCGTTCAGATAGATACCATGATGTCCTTCATAAAGGCAGTCAGGACTGATGTAGTTGCCTACATACCACAGAGAACCGTCATCATCAAAGAAAAGACTGGAGTCGATGCCGTCTGCACCTTTTACAACAATCGGATTACTCCACGGGCCGGCAGGATTTTTTGCTGTAATAATATAATTGTCACGGTCTGCTTCACGTCCTGCAGATACGAAAGTGTTAATGATGTAATAAGTTCCGTTATGATAACGGATACTTGGTGCCCATAATCCTTCAGAAGTTTCGCAGTTTTTATAGTCAAGCTGCTCAGGTCTGTGGATTCCATGACCAACCTGTTCCCAGTGAACCAGATCCTTACTGTGGAAAATCGGCAGTCCCGGATAATAAACGAATGAAGAAGTAACCATATAATAATCATCTCCTACCCGGCAGATAGAAGGGTCAGGATAAAAACCGGGAAGAAGCGGATTGTGATATGTTTCTTTAAGCATAAAAAGAACCTCCTTTATAATCTATAGTTATTTTAACTATAGGGTAGAATTATGGTAAGTAAAATAGAAATAAGTTTCTATTTGATGGAAAAAACAGCACAGTTTTGCTGTGTAAGTAAAAAAACAGAGCTATTGCTGACGACGATGCGCGCAATAGCTCTGGCAGATTATCTAACTTGATTTAAAGTCAATGCTTCTCCAGATGGATTTAATACAGTGATAGTTTTCTTCTGACCTGGTAATAAGTCGAAATAGTTGTCAGAGCATTTGAAATTGCCTTTGACATATACACCGTGAATATATCCGGAGCTAGTTAATGTGAGGGTTGTGTTATCTCCGTCCTGTCTTTGCTCGATAATATTAATAGAAGAAGGTGTATAATCCAGTTTTCTGTTTTCATGTTTAATGAGCATAACAGGATCGATATCGCTGATATCAGGAATAATAACAATGGTTCCTTTTGTATAATCGTAATCTGGCAGATTTTCGGAAAACAGATAAGTTCGGCTGTGTGGATCCATGTGGATCTGGATAGTCTTTGTTTGGCGTGTGTTACCGTCAAATGAAACATATCCGTATTCTGCGGAAAAATCTAACGGTTCAGGACCATCATTCATACCTTGTACTGTAAGTTTGCCATCTAAAACGCGGATAGAAAGTTTCTTGTGGGCTAAAGCACGTTTTACACCGTAGAAAGAAGTTTTTCTTCGGAGATAATAGTCAATAATAGTCCAGCCAACTTCACCCCAAGTATCATTGTACATCCAGAAAATACCGCCGGAGCAGAAATCTTTAAAACGGATTGCTTCGAGTGAGTAACCAAGGACTGTACTATGAACCATTCCTCCGTATAAAATGTAATCTTCAATAGAGAGCTGGTCAGCGTGATCTGTATAATGAAGCTCAATTCCTGCATATACGGTTTCTTTTTCAAAAACATTTAAATGCATTTCCCATGGACGTCCTGAACGAATAATCGAAGCATCCTCTGCAAGATCCAGATATTCGCGCATGGTTTCAATACAGCAAGGTCCTACATAACCATATTCACTGACGAATTTTGATTTGATATTGTCATAAGCAGGGAGGTCAATACGTTCTTCCATTTTGCTACTCATGAAAGCATCACGCCAACGGTGAACATCACCAACTGTATCATCATTTGGTAATTTACCTCCGTATGGAGAACTGTTCCAGTAAGGAATATGAGGGCAGTTTTTTCTCATAACTTCTTTTGCAACTACATTAGGGATATATAATCCGTACTGATGGTTGTATGTAATATCAATATTCCACTTAGGAGTATCGATTTTGTTGAAGAGCCAGTGGTTTTCATTAGTGCCGCAGAAAAGCCCAATGCAGGCGTGGTTTCGAAGACGTTTGGTCTGATAATCCATTTCCTTGAAGGTCAGATTACGGAACCACTCCTGGTGATCTGGATAGGTTGTGCATGCGAACATAAAGTCATGCCATAATAAAATACCCAGTTCGTCGCACAGCTGATAGAAGTAATCAGTTTCGTATAAACCGCCGCCCCATACACGAATGCAGTTGAAGTTTGCTTCTATAGCTTCAAGAAGTAATGTGTGGACTTTTTTGTCAGTGGTTCTGGCATAAATAGAGTCATTTGGAATCCAGTCACCGCCTTTTGCAAAAACAGGAACATTGTTAACTACAAAAGTGAATTTTCTGTCTTCACCTTCGATTACGGAAGTATCAAGAGTGACTGTACGGATGCCGTATTTAAATTCCGGCCATTTTTCTATTTTGTCTTCGCAAACGGCAAAAATATTTACACTATATAATGGCTGGCTGCCATAGCCATTTGGCCACCAGAGTTCAGGATTCTCGATTTTAATAACAGAATCGATATAATTATATCCGGAAGTCAGCAGGACATTACTTTTTACAGTATTATTTACAACTTCTCCGTTAAGAGAAAACTCGATATGCAGATCACATGTTGTTGTACCTATGATATCAAGATTTTCAATGTTTACGGAAACATTAACGGATGCAGGAGAGGAAATATCGGTAGTTACTGCAGACACTTCGCGGATTGCGATATAATGGTAACCTTTCAAATATACATCACCTGTGATGCCACAGGTTACAACTCTTGGACCCCAGTCCCATCCAACTGTGTACTGTGGGCGTCTGACAAAGGAACGACGTTTATCTCCGCGATATTTTCCTCCATTATCATATTCGGTGCATACTGCCCAGTCGATTTCAGAGAGATTTTCGTCTGTTATACACTCAAGACCTGTGGAAACGCGTACGTATAATTCGTTTTCACCCTCTCTTAAAACATCTTTTACATTCTTAATAAAAGGAAAATGTACATCATTATGAGAACCGAGATATACATTATTCAGATAAATATCACTTTTGGTGTCCAGACGTTCAAGTACAAGTTCTATAATATCATTATCAAAGTCGACAGTTTCTAACTGGAAAGTTTTGCGGAACCACCAGGATTTCTTTTCTACCCATTCTGCCTCCAGACAGTAATCTGATTTTACAGGATCTTTTATGATTCCATTTTCTATAAGCGGCATTCTGACATCTGAAGGGAGATTTAGATCAAACCATCCTTCTTTATAAGACTGAACTTTTCCAAGATCGGTTATCTGATAGGATAAAGAGCCTTCGTGTAATTGCCATCTGTTATTAATATTCTGTCGTTGCATAAGTGGAACCTCCTTTTGATTGTAATAAATGTTTATATATGTGCGACTGAATTATGACTATATAGTACACACTGTTTATAAATAAAGTCAATACAAAAATGGGAAAAATGACTAAAATATACAAAAATATCAAGATGCACAAATGATAAATGTGAAAATTGTGAAAAAAAACATGATTAAAATAATTGACAATTGTAAAGAATCGAAGTAATATGTAGGCATAATAAATAAACACTTTTTATAAATAGAAAGGAGTTGGACATGACAAAAAGTGAATATGAAGAATTGAGAGAACAGGTACTTGTGTATTATGACAAAGCCAGAATCAAACTGACAGAAGCGGAGAAAGAATCCATAGAAGTTGCTGATTTTGGTTTGCAAGATATTGAAAAAGTCGGCTTACAGAGTATCGTTTATCTTAATACTTCCCGGTGCTGTGCAAAAGAAATGGTACTTTTTCCTCATCAGACATGCCCGGAGCACAGACATCCGCCGTTAAAAGACGGATATATGGGTAAAGAGGAGACTTTCAGAGTGAGGATGGGAACCTGCTACTTATATGTAGAAGGGAATCCAACAGAAAATCCACATGCGAAACCGCCCAAAGGATATGAAGGTACTTATACAGTTTTCCATGAAATCGTTTTGCATGAAGGAGAGCAGTATACATTACTGCCCAATACTAAACATTGGTTCCAGGCAGGCGATGAGGGAGCAGTTGTCAGTGAATTTAGTACCCATTGCTACGATGAATATGATATATTTACAGATGAGAATATCAACAGAATTCCTGATATATCATAAAATCAAAAAGTAGAGGTAAAGAAATGGCAGAGGAAAAGAAAAAGAAAGTAAAAAATCTGCAGTTTTTGAAGGATGCAAACAGAGCTTCGGTTATAAAAGAACTGGCCTTAAAAAATGCACAAAGCAGGATTGAATTATCTAATCGTTTAGGACTTTCCAGGATGGCAATCAGTGGAATTGTAAATGACCTGATCGGTGAAAATTATATAAAAGAAGTTTTATCTGACGAAAATATGGATATTCCGAGAAAGACCGGACGAAATCCTGTTATTTTAAAAATATCAGACAGAAGCATAAATGCTATTGGGATTTATATTAGACGATATGAAGTTCATTGTGTCATTTCTGATATAAAAGGTGAAATATTTTATCACAAGCATAAAACACTTCCGAAGAATGCAGATAATGAAGTTTTCCTCGCTGTGATTTACAGTTTAATGGATGAAGCAATTGAGAAAAATAAAGAATATTATATTTCGGGAATAGGGATAGCATCAATTGGTCCACTGGATATATATGGAAAGAGATTGTTTTATCCGCCTAATTTCTATCAGATAGGAAACGTTTTTCTTGGAGAAGAATTAGAAAACAGATATCATATGCCGGTATTCTTGGATAATGATATGAATGCCAGTGCTCTGGCTGAACATTATTATGGAATCTATAAGAAGTGTAAATCTATCGCATATATCGGATTTTGCTCAGGGGTAGGAGCCGGGATCATTGTGAAGGACAGGATACTTCATGGAAGTGTGGGGTTTGCAGGCGAAGTTGGACATATTTCTATTAATCCAAACGGTCCGAAATGCAGTTGTGGACAGAAGGGCTGCGTTGAGCTATACACAAGCATTTCTAATTTACTGCTCAATACAGGAACTTATTCTGTAAAAGAGCTTATAGAAGTGATGCAGAAGCCACTGGTTCCGCTTTATGTAAAGCAGGGAATAGAGGAATGTAGAACGGCAGTAAGAACTTTACTGATCACAATGGCAAATATGTATGATCCGAATGTGATCATGCTGGGGGAAGTTCCGGAAGAACTGGGATCTGTTTATCTGGAAGATATGGAAAGATATATGAATGAAAATATGTTTCATCATGGTTTCCAGAAGATAGAAGTAAAATTTTCTTCACTGCGGGAAAAAGCACCATACCTTGGGGCGGTATCATTGGTGTTTCAGAAAGTATTCAGTGGAGAGTTACCAGTATAAGTAGAAAAAACTATATAAAAGAATAGGAGAAAATGATATGAAGAAAAGAGTTCTGTTATCAACATTATTAGCAGCCAGTGTATGTTTTTCATCTATGACCGTTTATGCGGATGATAATGAAAAAGTAGAAATTTCTATACTTACGGATGTGTCAAGAAGTGTTGTGGGTGAATCGGGATATGGTACAGGATTTTATACAGCTCTGGATGAATGGCAGGAGAAGCATCCGGATGTTACAATCAATATTGAGGAAATGGATCAGACTTCATATCAGACAAAGATCAATGCACTTGGATCATCAGATGACATGCCAGATGTATTCATGCTGAAAGGCTCCTGGACAAAGAATTTTGTGAATAACGGATGGGTACAGGATATTACAGATGATCTGGACGCAGATCCAGAATGGAGAGATGCCTATATTGAAGGTGCATATGACAATGCCACACAGGATGGAAGGATTTATGGTGTACCGAGAGAATCTCTATCTACAGGTCTGATTTTCTATAATTCAGATATGTGGTCAGAAATCGGATACGATGAATTCCCCAAAACATGGGATGAACTTTTAGATGCTGTTGACAAGTTCAAAGAAGAAGGTGTTACAGCTTTTGTTATGGGAAATAAACCGAACTGGCCTGCAGAATCCTGCTGGTTAAGTACTCTGGGAGACAGATTTACAGGAACTGACTGGACAAGATCTATTTTAAATGGTGATGGGGCACAGTTTACAGATGAACAGTTTGTAAAAGCACTTACCTGTTTCCAGGAACTTGCTGACAGAGGTGCATTTAATGTAGATATCAACTCAATTGATGATCAGGAACAGCAGACAGTATATTTTAATAAGAAGGCAGCGGCTATTGCAAACGGAACATGGTTTATACCGACAGTAAATACAGCTGCACCGGATGATGTGAAAGCTGCAACAAAACTTGCTGTTTTACCTGCAGTAGATGGTGGAAGTGATAATCAGAATACTGTATCTGGAGGATGTGTATGGTTTACTTCTTTATCTAACAAGGTGGAAGAAGGAACGAAGAGAGACCTTTGTGTTGACTTGTTAAAAACTTTAACAGGAAAACGCGTTGCGGATATCACAGCGTCCTATGGTGGAGTTACTCCGTGGGCAGATCCGGAATATGATAAAGACAATGTGCCAGAACTTTATACCGAATATCTGGAACTTATGAAAGATGTAGTGAATGTACCTGTTTATGATGCATGTATGGACAGTGGCGTGATCGAAACTATGAATCAGGGTTTGCAGTCATTATTGATTGATGAAATAACACCTGATGAACTTGCATCAGACATTCAGATGGAACAGGAAATGGCAGAATAAGAATTTGGGGTGCATTGGCACAGAATGAATTAAGACGCAAGATGCATTAAGGAGGTACTGTTGTGCCTCCTTCTCTAAAAAGGGGGCACATAATGAAACATTCAAATAAAACACAGAATACCTTGAAGCCAAAGGTAAAAAGAGGTATTATTTTATGTCTTTTGCCGGCACTGGCTATTTATACATATGTAGCTGTTGTTCCGATTTTCAGAGCGTTTTATCTGAGCTTTTTTAACTGGTCTGGCGGTCCGAAGATGAGTTTTATCGGATGGAAAAACTATTCCATTCTGTTAAAAGACAGAACATTCTGGGATTCCTTTAAGAACAATGTACTGATCACATTATTCTGTGTGATTGGGCAGATTGGGATCGCATTTATTTTTTCCTCATTACTGAGTACACGTTTTATGAAATTTAAATCGCTACATCGAGTAGTAGCTTTCTTCCCTTCAACCATATCCGCAGTAGTTGTCGGATTTGTGTGGATGTTTATCTTTAACTATGATTATGGTCTGGTCAATTCTTTGCTCCGAATGCTAGGCAGAAGCAGTTGGGCAAAAGCATGGCTGGATAATCCAAACACGATCATTCTGATCGTCAGTATTCCATTAATCTGGCAGTATATAGGATATTATATGGTAATCATTATGTCAGCAATGACATCAATTGATACGAGTATATTTGAAGTGGCTGAACTTGATGGCGCATCTGGTGTAAAGCGTGCAATCTATATTACATTGCCGTTGATCAAAAATACACTGGTTGTTGCTGTAATGCTTTGTATTGCAGGTAATATGAAGATTTTTGACCATATTTATACAATGACGAATGGCGGTCCTGGAATAAGTTCTATGGTTATGGCATTAGACGTATATAAGACTACATTTGTTAAAAACCGTTTTGGATACGGCAGTGCGATGTCCGTTGCGGTACTGGCGCTGAGTTTGTTACTTGTGGGTGGTCTGCAGCTGCTGGCAAAACGTCCGTGGAAAAAGGAGGCATAAGGCAATATGAAAAAAACTGGAAAAGTTATTTTAAAATCTCTGGCTAATATACTGATGTTGCTGTTTTCTTTTTCTTGTATTTTTCCGATTATATGGCTTTTCTTTTCATCATTAAAAACAGAAAAAGAATTCATGAAATCTTCCATGGCACTGCCGAAAGCATTTAATCTGAAAAATTATATTTCTGTGTTTAAAGAGACAAATATGCTTCTGTATATTGGCAACAGTTTCCGAAATACGGTTTTGGCTGTTGTGATCATTATAATCTGTGCATTCCTCGCTGGCTATGTTTTGTCAAGATATCGTTTTAAAGGCAGAAATCTGATCTATAATTATTTTATAGTTGGTATGTTGATCCCAATCCATGCTCTTCTTGTGCCTATGTATATCCAGTTTAAAGAAGCAGGACTTACAAATCATTGGTATACATTGTTATTGCCATATATAGCTTTTGGTCTTCCGATATCCATTATGCTGATTGAAAGCTATATTCAGTCTATTCCGAAAGAACTGGAAGAAGCCGCTGCAATTGACGGCTGTGGATTTTTCAGAACAATGTTCAGCATTGTATTTCCTATGACTGGTCCGATCATGGCAACTGCAGCGATCATACAGTTCTTTGCAGTATGGAATGAATTTTCATTTGCGTTAATTCTGGTAAGTAAAGAATCACTTCGTACAGTTCCGGTTGGTCTGACTATGTTTAAGGGGGCGTATACAGTTGATTATCCAAGAATGATGGCTGGAATTCTTGTAACAATGCTTCCGGTAATGTTATTATACTTTATTTTCAGTAAAAGGATTATTGAGAGTATGGTAGCAGGGGCAGTAAAAGGTTGATTTATCTAAGTTGACAAATAATGCTGTGAAATTAAAATCTCAGAGATTATTCTATATGGAATATTATGGAATGATATCTGGGATTTTTTTGTTACAGAGTAACTATTTAATACTGTTTTAAGCGAGAGGAAAAAAATGCTCATTGTCAAAATGACTGTGGATAAGTATGCTGATTCATATTACAAAATTTTCGCCTTGCGGACAAATGTCTTTTGATGATTGACACAACAGATAGAATTCGTTATAATTGGGATAATTACTTTTCTGTTTAATAAAGCCCAGCAAGAATTCTCCTACCTCTTCAGGGATGCCACTGAAAAAGTGGTAAGTTTAGTATCACAGGGCGTCAAGTATGTGCAAAAATGTTCCTTGATAATAAAATATTGCTAAAATAGTGTTTTGAGGG
>ENA-ORMO01001260-ORMO01001260.1-human-gut-metagenome-genome-assembly--contig:-NODE-1260-length-28549-cov-4.607812_pt1 | contig 28549 bp, 33 predicted proteins | sample MGYA00242106_ERZ509001 | MGnify/ENA primary metagenome ERZ509001 (study PRJEB26280, sample SAMEA2338736) | human gut metagenome | biome: human gut; feature: human-associated habitat; material: faeces...
GCGGGCACACCGTGCAGGGCGCTCTTCACCTGCAAGGTGATCCCCTCCTCGGTGATGCCGGTCTCCCGCTGCTCCAGGGACTCGCCCACACAGATGATGGGGTTCATGCCGGCCTCCAGCACGGCGTGGACCTTCTTGTTCACAGTGGTGTCAGTCTCGCAGAAATACTGACGGCGCTCGCTGTGGCCCACGATGACGTACTTCACGCCCAGATCCTTGAGCATCTCAGCGGAGACCTCGCCGGTATAGGCGCCCTTCTCCTCAAAATACACGTTCTCAGCGCCCACGGAGATCCGCAGGTCCTTAAAGGCCTTGGCGGCAACGGAGAGGTTGCAGGCGGGGACGCAGATCAGCGTCTCGCACCACTTGGCGCGGGGCATGATCTTCTTCAGGTCCTCGGCAAACTTCTTGGTCTCGGTAGCGGTCATGTTCATCTTCCAGTTGCCGGCGATCACGGTCTTACGATATCTGCGGTTCATATTGTTATTATCTCCTTACTACTATGTCTTATGAAACTTGTGCAGGGCACAACGGTCCACGGATCAGGGCGGCGCAGGGGATCGGCCCATGCCGGTCCGCTGCGCAAAACCTATTCATTTATAGCGAAAATATGGGGAAATGTCAAGACTTTTTGCGGAATCTTGACGGGAAAAATTCTGGTTTTTGACTTTTTGGCAGAACGTGAGAACTCAGCGGTCCAGGAGGCAGGCCACGCCGGGAAGCTCCTTGCCCTCCAGGAATTCCAGGGAAGCGCCGCCGCCGGTGGAGATGTGGGTCATCTTGTCCCCGAAGCCAAGCTGGTTCACAGCCGCTGCGGAATCGCCGCCGCCGATGATGGTGGTGGCGTCTGTCTCAGCCAGGGCTCTGGCCACAGCAATGGTCCCGGCTGCCAGGGTCGGGTTCTCGAATACGCCCATGGGTCCGTTCCATACTACGGTCTTCGCATTCTTTACAGCATCGCTGTAGATCTTGCATGTCTCCGGTCCGATGTCCACGCCCTCTTTATCTGCGGGAATAGCATCTGTGGAAACGTATTCCACGTCAACCGGTGCGTCAATGGGACTGGGGAATGCGGAAACCACAGTGGTATCCACCGGAAGGAGCAGCTTCTTGCCCAGCTTTTCTGCCTTTTCCATCATTTCCTTACAGTAGTCCAGCTTGGAATCGTCCACCAGGGAATTTCCGATCTCTTTGCCCTGGGCCTTTAAGAAGGTGTAGGCCATGCCGCCGCCGATGATCAGTGTATCGCATTTTTCCAGTAAATTGGAAATTACGTTTAACTTGTCGGCAACCTTTGCGCCGCCTAAGATGGCAACGAAGGGACGCACCGGATTCTCAACGGCGTTTCCAAGGAATTCGATCTCTTTCTGCATCAGATAGCCCACTGCATTGGAGCCGCCCTTTTCTGTGATGAATTTTGTAACGCCGGCCACAGACGCATGGGCGCGGTGGGAAGAACCGAAGGCATCGCATACATAATCGTCTGCCAGGTCTGCCAGCTCACGGCTGAATCCCTCGCCGTTTTTTGTCTCCTCAGCGCCGCGGAAACGGGTATTCTGGAGTAAGATCACGTCGCCGTCCTTCATGGCCTCTACTGCCTTTGCAGCAGCTTCTCCGGTTACATGGTAGTCGCTTACGAATACGACCTCTTTTCCTAACTTTTCAGAAAGGCTCTTTGCCACAGGAGCCAGGGACTCGCCCTCGTTGGGGCCGTTCTTTACCTTGCCCAGATGGGAGCAGAGGATCACCCTTCCGCCGTCGTTCATTAATTTTTTAATGGTGGGAAGAGCTGCCACGATCCTTGTCTCATCGGTGATCGCACCATCTTTTAACGGTACGTTGAAGTCGCAGCGCACCAGGACTCTTCTGCCTTTTACGTTGATGTCGTCGATGGTCTTCTTATTTAAAGCCATGTTCCATTCCTCCTTATTTTTCCGATGATTCCATTATATCATAAAAAATGGGTCCGGTCCATTCCAGACCGGACCCTAAGTGAGTCAAAACCAGCCAGAATTAAGCATTCAGTAATTTACCGAAGTGCTTGATGGTACGTACCATCTGGCTTGTGTAGGAATTTTCGTTATCGTACCAGGAAACCACCTGAACCTCAGAAGTATTCTCGTCGATGGGAAGGACCATGGTCTGGGTCGCATCGAACAGGGAGCCGTACTTCATGCCGATGATATCGCTGGAAACGATCTCGTCTGTATTGTAGCCGAAGGACTCGTTGGCAGCAGCCTTCATAGCCTCATTGATGGATTCCTTTGTGGGCTGTCCCTTAACAACGGCTGTTAAGATCGTTGTGGATCCGGTCGGGGTCGGAACACGCTGTGCGGAACCGATGAGCTTGCCGTTTAATTCCGGAATAACAAGACCGATGGCCTTTGCAGCGCCTGTGCTGTTGGGAACGATATTGATGGCAGCCGCACGGCTTCTTCTCTTGTCGCCCTTTCTCTGCGGTCCGTCCAGAGTCATCTGATCGCCGGTGTAGGCGTGGATGGTGCACATGATACCGGACTGGATCGGGTAAGCATCGTTTAATGCCTTTGCCATGGGTGCCAGGCAGTTGGTCGTACAGGAAGCAGCGGAGATGATGTGATCATCCTTGCTTAACTGGTCGTGGTTTACGTTGTAAACGATGGTCGGGAGATCGTTTCCTGCCGGAGCGGAGATGATCACGTGCTTAGCGCCTGCATCGATATGAGCCTGTGCTTTTGCTTTGGAGGTGTAGAAGCCTGTGCACTCTAACACTACGTCTACGCCCAGCTCGCCCCACGGAAGCTCTGCTGCGTTGGCCTTTGCGTAGATCTTGATCTCTTTTCCGTCAACGGTGATGGAATCCTCGCCGAAGGAAACCGTATCTGCCAGTGCGTATCTGCCCTGGGTGGAGTCGTATTTTAATAAGTGTGCCAGCATTTCCGGAGAAGTTAAGTCGTTGATGGCAACGATCTCAAATCCCTCTGCGCCGAACATCTGTCTGAAAGCAAGACGGCCGATACGGCCAAAGCCATTAATTGCTACTTTAACTGCCATATTTTCATTCCTCCTAAAATGATCGCTGTTATTTCAGCCTCGATTGTTAAATATTAATCAATTTAGCATGTATTATATATGACTCTTCGGGAAATTGCAAGACTTTTTTTTCGAAATAACTTCTTGTTTTTTCTTGCAACTTGCTGCTTTTTTCCTTATACTGGTGATACATAGAAAAATATCCTCTTTTTTCAAATAAGAAAGGCATGATCCATGCTTCCGAAGTTCAAAAAATTGTCTTTAGAAAAACAATTATTTCTCAGCTTTTTCTCTGTTTCCGCCTGTCTTCTGGTGCTCTCCCTGGGGATCAGCCTGTTTTATAACGTAAACAGACGGAAGGCGGAGATCGATTCCCTGATCAGCGGGGTGGCCGCCTACGCCGCCTCCATGGACCAGGTGATCCACATGCTGGATTCCGGCTATCCGGACAGGGAAACCGCAGCGGCTCTGGACGGGCTCCATGAAAACTTTCCCGATCTGAATGTCATCGCCATCTACGACAGGAACCTCCTGCGGTTTTACCATACGACCCGCCGGGAATCCGGAGAAAGCCTCATAAACGGCGAGGAGCAGGCGGTGCTTTCCGGCAGCGGTCCTTATATCACCACTGGGATCGGTACCCACGGAACCCAGCGCCGGGCCTTTCACGCGGTCGTGGGCAACGACGGCGCCATATCCGGCTTTGTCATGGCCTCAGCGTTTTCCACCTATATCGCCGAGCAGTCCCGGCAGATCTTTTCCGTTTACGCGGCTGTGCTGGTCGTCATGCTGGTAGTCAGTTTTCTGCTCTCCCACGGCACGGTGCGACTCCTGCGCTCCTCCCTTATGGGGTATCACCCCCAGGAACTCCTGAGGCTTTACCTGCGCCAGGATACGGTGCTCAATGCCATGGAGGAGGGGATCCTCGCCTCTGATCTCACCGGTACGGTGGTCTTTGCCAATCAGCCCGCAAGGGCCCTGTTCCCTCCAGGGGAGGAGCCGCTGGGCCAGCCCATCGGCCGGCTGTTCCCGGCCACCAGAGCCCAGGAGATCCTAAAAACAGGAAGTCCGGTCATGGGACAGGGCTGCTCTCTTTCCGGGCATCCGCTGATCTGCAGTGAGATCCCCATTGGGAATCTCCCGAAGATCCAGGGCGTCCTTACGATCCTCAATGACCGCTATGAGGTGGAGACCCTGTCAGACGAGCTGTCCGGCGCCAGGTCCATGCTGGACACCCTGCGGGCCTTCAATCATGAATTTCTGAATAAGCTCCATGTGATCCTGGGCTATCTCCAGACCGGCCAGACCCAGCAGGCCATCACCTTCATTACAAACAGCAGCCTGGTATCCAGCCAGGCTATCCGTCAGACCGCCGACTGCCTCCGTGTCCATCAGATCTGTGCCCTTGTGGTAGGCAAGATGATGCACGCCGCAGAGCTGGGGATCCTGCTCACCGTGTCTCCCGACAGCCGCTGCATGGGAAAGGATCTGGTCATGGACGTGGGCGACTGTGTGACCCTCGTGGGAAATCTCCTGGAAAATGCCATCGAGGAGCTCCATGGCTCCAAAAAGGAGATCCGCGAGATCACCCTGGGGATCTACGCCAGCACCGAAGGCACAGTCATCACCTGTGAGGATACGGGCCGCGGGATCCCGGCGCCGGTCCTGGAGCGGATCTTTGACAACGGTTTTTCTACTAAAGGAGAAGGCCGGGGCACAGGTCTCCACCTGGTCCGTCAGATCGTGGACCGCTGCGGCGGAGAGATCTCCATCGACACCGAGGAGGGCGAAGGTACCTGCTTCACTCTCACTTTTACAAGAAAGGAATACCAATGATGTATCACGTCATGATCATTGAAGACGACCCGATGGTGGCCTCCATCAACCGGCAGTATGTGGAAGCCACCCCCTCGTTCCAGACAGACCGCGTCTTTAAAAGCGGCGCTGAGGCTCTGGAATACCTGAAGGACCATACAACGGACCTGATCATCCTGGATTATTATACTCCCCTTATGAACGGGGATGTATTCATCGACCGGCTCCATGCCATGGGAAAAACTCCTGCAATCATCATGGTCACCTCCGCCAATGACACCGATATCGTCCGCTCGCTTTTAAGCCGGGGCGTTCTGGATTATCTGGTAAAGCCCTTTGAATACGCCAGGTTCCGGACGGCCCTGGAGCGGTTCGCCGCCCAGCAGGAATATCTGCAGGGCGCCAGGCCCAGCCTGAGCCAGAATGCCATCGACCAGCTCTTTGCCGGGCCCGATCCTGCGGCAGATTCTGTCCCCCAGCTTTCCAAGGGACTCAATGAAGCGACCCTGAACATGATCCGCCGGTTCCTTGCGGAGCATCCGGAGGATCTCTTTACCAGCGAACAGATCGCGGAGCAGATCCATCTGTCCCGGATCACCATCCGCCGGTATATGAATTATCTGGTGGATATCGGAGAGATCGTCAGCTCCATTGACTATAAGACCGGAGGCAGGCCGTCCATTCAGTACAGCCTGGGCCGCCGGAATTATACGCTTTAAGGCCGGCGGGACTACGAAACTTACGAAAGTCTGTTACATACTTACTAAAATTGACTTTTCCTCCACAGCAATTTATACTTTTTTTATAAATTGTTTATGTTTATAAAAAAGATTGGAGGATCTTAATTATGGCAGACATTATCAGTTATTTCGGCACCTACACGCCGGCTGCCGACGGAGCTGCTGCATCGTTCAAGTTTGAATATTTATGCACGCTCGGTTTCGCAGCCATCGTCATCTTTCTGGGGCGTGCCATTGTGGCGCGCTCCGCACCTTTAAGAAAGTACGCGATCCCGGCTCCAGTGGTTTCCGGTATTATCTTTTCCATCCTGGTCTCCCTGATCAAGGGCATGGGCATCGTGGATATTTCCTTTGACGCTGCCCTGATGAAGGATCTGACCCAGAATATCTTCTTCTTATGTGTAGGCTTTGGCTTCAGTGCAAAAATGCTCCGCCATGCCGGAGGAAAGCTCTGTGTGATGATCGCCTTCGCGGCATGTCTCCTCATCACATGCCAGGATCTCCTGGGCTACGCCTTGAGCCAGCTTCTGGGAATGCATCCGCTTCTGGCTCTCCAGTGCTCTTCTGCCGCTATGTCCGGCGGCGTAGGCACAGCGGCCGCCTTCGGCCCCATTTTTGAAGGCTGGGGCGCTCCCGACGCCACCACCATCGGCGTTGCGGCCGGTACCATGGGAAATATCATGGGCTCCCTGATCGGCGGACCTGTGGCAGCCTTCCTGATCGCAAAGCACGGTCTGAAGTCTGACCCCAACGATAAGCCGGAGGCAGCGGCCACCGGAAAGGTTCCGGAATTAAACAATACAAAAATGATCATGATGTTTGCCCTGACTCTGCTTCTCGCAGCCCTTGGCATGCCTATCTACTGCCTGCTGGACAACATCCCCATGATCGAAATGCCGAAATTCATCGGCTGCCTGTTCGCAGGCGCCATTGCAAGAAACGTCATGGAGGCTGCCGGAATTAAATTCTACGTGCCCGAGGTAGACGCCATTGAGCATATGTTCCTGGAGCTTTACCTGGCTCTGGTCCTGATGACAACCGATTTCACAAAGCTGGCTCCTGTGGCCGGACAGATGAGCATCATCCTCATTGCCCAGGGCATCTTCATGGCTCTGTTTGGGATCTTTGTATCCTTTAACCTGTTTGGACGGGATTACGGTGCAGCCGTTATGACCGCCGGAAACATCGGCTGGGGCTGCGGCTCCGGATCCAACGCCGTTGCCAATGAGAAGGCCCTGATGGACCAGTATGGCTGGCACAACATCGCATGGGTATTATATCCGTCCTTTGCCGTTATCATCGACGATATTTATAATCCCATTTTCTTATCACTCTTTGGCGGCCTCTTTAAAGGCTGATCGTAATTTGACATTTTCCTGTATTCGTTTTACAGTTTACCTTCCCTTTTTAAAGACAGGCCGGCAGCCCCCAACTGCCGGCCTGCTTCTTTTTGCACGGTGCCGGCCAGAGCCCCTGCCAAACAGTTTCAAAAAACCGGTTGTATCTCCGGCGGCTTCCGTGTTATGATGAAAGCAGCTTTGCTTTGAGATCCGTTTGAGAAATGGAATGGTGTAGACGAATGATCAGACATTTTTTTGCCGCCTTCGCGGCAGTTACTGTATTTTCCCTGGCTGTCTCCGGCTGCAGGACCGCTTCCCTGGCATCTCCCGAGCCATCGGAGGACCAGCCAGCCGGCCGTCTCCGCATCCTCACCATCGGCACTGCCGACAGCGGAGGAACTATGTACCCGGTGGGAAAGGCCATCGCCCAGGCCATCAGCCAGGCTGATGCCTCCATCACCGTCAACCTCAGCGCCTCCGAGGGCTCCGTCTCCAACGCGCTGGCCCTGCAGAACGGAGAGATCGATCTGGGGCTTGTGAGCGGAGACGTGGCTTACGCAGCCTTAAACGGTCAGCAGGAGTTTGAAGGCGCTCCCTGCCGGGACCTGCGGGTCATTGCCGCCGTATATCCCAGCCTCTCCAACTGGATCGCCCCCTCTTCGCTGGGGATCTCCTATATCCATGAGCTGAAGGGCAGGCGGATTGCCATTGGCCCCCAGGATTCCTCCACGGCGCTTTCCGCCAGGATCGTCCTGGACGCAGCCGGCATCACAGAAACCAACTCGATCCTGAAAAATGATGGCCTGGGCTCCGGCTCTGAAGGGATCCTCAGCGGTTCCCTGGATGCGGTCCACGGGTTTGCCGGCGTTCCCATCAGCGGCTTTTCCCAGCTGGCTGACGCCATGCCCTGCACGATCCTCCGGTATACAGACCAGGAACTGGACTCCATCCTAAGTGAAAACTATTTTTATTACAGAGACGTGATCCCGGCCAAAACCTACCCGGGACAGGCCCGGGACGTGGATACCTTCGGCATCAAATGCCTGCTGTGCGTGGATCAGGATATGGATGAGGGACTGGTTTACGAACTGACGTCCATCCTATATAAAAACGCCGGTTCCCTGGGCCGGCAGCACCCCTCTCTTTTCGCCATGTCAAGAGACCGGTTCATGTATTCAGCCCTCCCCATTCCCCTGCATCCCGGAGCGGAGCGGTTTTACTGGGAAAAGGGATTGTTATCAGAAACACATGGAAAAATGGAATAAGAAAGGAATCAGTATGATATCAGACTGTCATGTACACACAGAATTTTCCGGCGATTCCAAAGCGCCGCAGAATGCCCAGGTCCAGGCAGCCCTGGAACTGGGCATGAAAGAGATCTGTATCACGGACCACCACGACCCCGGCTCGTCCCAGATGACCCATATTGACTTTACCCTGGATCTGCCCGCCTATCTCCGGGCCCTGGAAGACACAGTCCAGGCCTTTGAGGGGAAGATCCGCGTCCTTAAGGGGATCGAGCTGGGCCTCATGCTCCGGGAGAAGGACATTCTCACCCGCCTGGGCGCAGAGCTTCCTGTGGATTATATCATCGGCTCCAGCCATTTCCTGGACGGTCTGGACGTCTACGATCCGGTCTGCTACCAGGGCCGCAGCGAATACGCCTCCTATTTCCGGTATTTTGAATCCACCCTGGCCCGGATCCGGACCCTGGACTGCTTTGACAGCCTTGGCCATCTGGATTACATCGTCCGCTATGGCCCGGGCCGCAATGAAAATTATGATCCAAGGGATTACATGGACATCATCGACGAGATCTTAAAGACCCTGATCCACCGGGGAAAGGCCCTGGAATGCAACACGGCCGGCTTCAAATATGGTCTGGGCCACCCCCATCCCCAGGAGGAGATCCTCCTGCGCTACCGGGAGCTGGGCGGAGAGCTCCTGACTGTGGGCTCCGACGCCCATACTCCTGGCCAGGTGGGCGGCTTCTTTCCCCAGGCCGCTGAGATCCTGAAGTCCTGCGGCTTCCGGTATTATACTGTCTACCACCAGAGAAAGCCCGTATTTTATCCCCTGTGAGTCTGGTCTTATTTTTTCTTCATCGCCTGCTCCACATCCTTGTGGAACTGGTCCCAGGCATCCTCATGGTCCACAAAATATTTGGGACAGATCTTTCCCGTCACGTCATAGTGGCGGATCACGTCCTCGGGCTTCAGCTTAAATTCCGTACAAAAATGCGCACACAGCTCCACCAGGGACTCATATGTACTGTCGTAAAACTTCCCCGTCTCATCGGGATGGCAGCACTCAATGGAAATGGTATCGCTGTTTCTGTGGTTGGACGCATAGGCCACCTCCGTAAGGGGAACGCACTGGACCACCTCTCCCTCCAGCCCGATCACAAAGTGACTGCTGGCTGATGTGGCGTTTTCCCCGGTCTGGTCCTTCAGCTGCTCAAAATAGCTCCGGTTTTCCCTGGCCGTGCTGCATGGATTTGCCACATAATGGACCACGATCCCCCGGACCTCCTCCAGCGGCTTCTGGGGCCTGGAATACGGATTGGGAGTCAGAAGGTCCACCTTCACATACTCCGGCACCTGCACCTCCCCCGGATCCACCTGTTTTTTCTGGAATACATTTTTAAACAGCACGATCACCGCTGCCAGAATGATCACAGACGCCGCCGTAAAAAAGCCTGCCAGGATCAGCTGGCGGATCCGCTCCTCCTTTTTTCTTTTGATCCGCCGCATTTCCCTCCTCAGCCGTCTCTCCTCATCTTCTCTCTCCATGACTCATATCCTTTCCTTTTTCTCCTGTACTTCACACGCCGGACTGCCGTTTCCCATTTCTCCGTCCATTGCCAGGGCTCTACGGCTCCAGAGGTTCCATGGCCCCGATCCCCAGGCCGCCCCGGGCAGAATCCATGTCCGGACCGGAAAGTCCTTCCCTGTATACGGCCAGGCTTACGACCTCCGTCAGAGGCACATATACGGCTTCATTATGGAGGCTTTCCATAATGTAGGCCATGTCCTCCTTCATCCGTTCCCCGTCGTTCTGTACCAGGGTGTCCCGCATGATCACATCCAGCTCCCGCTTTCCGCTCATTCCGCTCTGTACCAGATGGAATTTATCCCCCGGAGACGCCATGCAGAAAAAGCTGCCATAGGGTTCATAGGGGATCCCCCAGGTCCTGGAAAGCAGAAGGTCGAACTGGCCCGACTGCCAGCTTTCCTCATAAGCCGCTCCCGTCTGGGGAACCAGATCCACCTGGATCCCGGCCGCTTCATACTGGGCCTTTAACAACTCTCCCACCTGGCCGTTTCCGGCAATGGAATCGTCGTATACCAGCCGGAGCTCCAGCCGCTGGCCGTTTTTGGACCGGATGGTCTCTCCCTCCGCATAGGTCCAGCCTGCTTCCTCCAGGATCCTTCCTGCCTCCTCCAGATCCTGGCCATAGGGGGCGATCCCCACGTCCGTTCCGGGTACTCTCCAGGAAAAATAGGAACCCGCCGGTTCCTGGAGCCCTCCATAGACCTTTTCCGAGATCTCCTCACGGCCTGCGGCATACTCCAGGGCCAGGCGCACTGCCTTATCTCCCGTCACCGGCCCCGCTGTATTCAGGTTCAGAACAGAAATGGTGGACGAAGGAGCCGACGCCGTCTGGAATCCGGCTTCCTCAAGCTCCTTAAAAAGCTCCGGTGTGATATGCTCCGAGTCCACCATCACATCCGCCTCTCCGGCCTTCATGGCCTCAGCGGCCTCTTCTGCGCTGGAGCATACCACTGTCCTTAAATACCGGAAGCCCGGCTTTTCTCCCCAGTAGGCCTCATTGCGCTCAAAAACGGAATATTCGCCCTCCACGTACGTTTTCAGTTTCCACATCCCGGTACCCAGGGTGGAAAAACCATTTTCCTCTTCCGGCTCCGCCAAAGCTCCCGCACTCTGGTAAACATCGCCTTCAGCCGCAAAGCCTTCGTCTCCCATCATCCCGAAGGGATAGCTTCCGGCCAGGTCATTCAAAAGGGACGGGGCCGGAGCCGTTAAATGTACCGTAAGCGTCGTCTCGTCTGCGGCCTCCACAGAGCTGACCGCCGCCAGGGACGGCAGATATGGATAATATTCCCTGTGTCCCAGGACCAGATCCATATTTCTTTTGGCATTTTCCGCTGTAAACGGGCTCCCGTCGGAAAATTTTACGTCCGGCCGCAGATGAAAGGTGTAGGTGAGCCCATCGCCGGATATCTCCCACTCCCTGGCCAGCTCCGGCACCGGAACGCCGTTCTCCATGGCCGTCAGCCCCTCATAGACCCAGTCCAGGGCATAGGCCGGGCTTTCTCCCGTATACGGGTTTAAGGTTCCCGTATCCTCAAACACAGCCACTGTAAGCATCCTGTCCTCCAAAGCCTCCTCTTCGGAGACCGCCGTTTCTGTTTCCTCTGACTGCATCTGGCCAGTGGTCCCGGCCGCTGTTTTATCCATATCTCCGGCATCCCGGTTCCCGCAGGCCGTCATGGCCGCCACTGCAGCCGACGCCAGAAGTCCCCATGCCAGTCTCATCCCACGCTTCATATCAAGTCCCTCCAGATCATGTCCATAAAAATGTATGGTACAAGTATGGCACGGAATCTTTCGGAATGCAAGCGACAAAAATCTTAATATCCCGTCCGTGACCACATCACAGAAAAGCCTTTGTGGACCAGAAAAGCTGCGTGGCCTGCGGCTGCTGCGCCAAGGTCTGTCCCATGGACGCCATCCAGATCTTCCATGGGATCATGGCCCGGGTGGACATAGGAAAATGCGTAGGCTGCGGCAGGTGCGCAAAGGAATGTCCGGCCAGCGTCATCACGATCCGGGAGGCGGCACGGTGAACATGAAGAAAAAATGGTACGACTATCTCTGGATCCTGTCCCTGGCATATCTGGCCCTGGGCTTTTTCAACATCATGGCCGCCTGGCTGGGACTGCTCTGCTTCTTTATTCCGCTGATCATTTCCATGGTCTCCGGCACCAAGGGCTACTGCAGCCGGTACTGCGGCAGAGGGCAGCTTTTTGGCCTCCTGGGCGGACGCTTCGGTCTTTCCCGGAAAAAGGATATCCCCGGCTGGATGAAGAGCCGGTGGTTCCGGTACGGCTTCCTGGCCTTTTTCCTTGTGATGTTCATGCAGATGCTTTTTAACACCGCCCTGGTCTTTTCCGGAGTCCGGGATCTCAACCAGGCGGTGACACTCCTGTGGACCTTCCAGGTCCCCTGGCACTGGGCGTATCATGGGACCCGGCTCCATGCCGGAGCGGCCCAGTTTGCCTTTGGCTTTTACAGCGTGATGCTGACCTCCACCATCCTTGGCCTGGTGACCATGGTCCTTTTCAAGCCCCGAAGCTGGTGCGTTTACTGTCCCATGGGGACCATGACCCAGCTGATCTGCCAGGCAAAGCACCGCCCTTAAAACTTCATCCGCTTTTTTAATGGCATATGTCAATTATATTCTTGACATATGCCATTTACCGTCGTATACTGAGAGAAGAAAGCAGATCTCATATGGGGAGGTGGATATCATACCAAGACCAAGAAAATGCAGAAAAGTATGTCAGCTGCCCCGGATCCAGGAATTCCACCCTCTGGGGCCTCCGCCCTGCGGACCGGCAGTTGTCCTTAACGTGGATGAATACGAAGCCATCCGTCTCATCGACCGGCAGGGCTTCTCCCAGGAGGAATGCAGCGCCTATATGCAGGTGGCCCGGACCACGGTCCAGATGATCTACAATTCTGCCAGGAAAAAGCTGGCGGCGGCGCTGGTGGACGGTCTCCCGCTCCGGATCGAGGGAGGCTCCTACCAGCTCTGCGACGGAAAAGAAGAAGCCTGCGGCTGCGGCGGATGCAGAAAGCATCTGCGGGCCTGCAGCCAGAAAACTCTTATGGAGGAGGAAGCTCATGAAGATCGCAGTCCCATTGGATGAAAATAAAAAGGACGTGTGCATCGTCCTGGCCCGCGCGCCCTATTTCCTGTTCCGGGAAAATGGGAATGACGCCATCGTCCCAAACCCGGCGGCCCAGGCCCAGGGCGGAGCCGGGATCCAGGCGGCCCAGTTCCTTGTGGACAGCCAGGCCGATGCACTGATCACCGTCCGGTGCGGCCAGAATGCCGCCCAGGTCTTCCAGGCCGCCGGGATAAAGCTCTATAAATCCGCAAATAAAGCCGCTGCGGACGATCTGGCCGCCCTGGAGCAGGGGACGCTGGAGGAACTGACCCAGTTCCACGGCGGATACCACGGCATACAATGAAGATCGCCTGCTTAAGCGGTAAGGGCGGGGCCGGAAAGACCCTGACAGCCGTCAATCTGGCGGCTGCGGCAGAAAAAGCCGTCTACATCGACTGTGATGTGGAGGAGCCCAACGGACGGCTGTTTTTCCGTCCGGACCATGTGGAGACAGAGACCGTCTGTTCCCTGCTCCCGGAGTTTGATGCCGGAGCATGCACCGGCTGCCGGGAATGCGTCCGGTTCTGCCGGTTCCACGCCCTTATGTATGTCAAAGATAAACCCATGGTCTTTTCTGAGGTCTGCCACAGCTGCGGCGGCTGCAGCCTGGTATGTCCCAAAAAGTCCATTACTGAAAAGAAAAAGCCCATAGGGATCCTGGAGACAGGCGACAGCCAGACGGTCCGCGTCGTCACCGGTATCTTAAACCCCGGAGAGGCCTCCGGCGTCCCGGTGATCCGTGAGGCCTTAAAAAAGGCAGAGGGCCTCACCATCATCGACTGCCCGCCGGGAAGCGCCTGCAGCGTCATGGAAAGCGTCATGGACGCAGATTTCTGTATCCTGGTGGCCGAGCCCACAGCCTTTGGCTTCCACAATTTCCAGATGGTCTGCCAGCTCGTCTCCCTGCTGGGGAAAAAAAGCGGCGTGGTCATCAATAAGCAGGAGGCCCCCTGGGAGCCTCTGGAGCGCTTCTGCCGGGACCAGGGCCTTCCTATTCTGGCCCGGATCCCCTACGATCCCCGGATCGCAGCAATGGCTTCGGACGGACGTATCGTTTCCAGGGAGGATCCCCGGCTCCGGGAAATGTTCTCCCATATCCTTCATACGATCGGAGGCAGCTTATGAAACGTCTTTTGATCTTAAGCGGAAAGGGCGGCACCGGAAAGACCACCACCGCGGCGGCCTTCATCCGCTTTGCCGGGGCAAAGGCTGTGGCCGACTGTGATGTGGACGCCCCCAACCTCCACCTGGTGACGGAGATCTCCGGAGCTCCCGAGATCTCTGATTTTCTCGGCGGGGATAAGGCTGTCCTGGACACAGAAAAATGCACTGGCTGCGGCCTCTGCCAGGCCCATTGCCGCTTTGATGCCATCTCCCGGACGGACGGAGTTTATTCCATCAGTGAATACGCCTGCGAGGGCTGCGGGGTCTGCGCCCATGTATGTCCCAGGAATGCCATCCGCCTGGCTCCCGACACAGCCGGACGAAAGGAGCTTTACACGGACGGCGGCGTATTTTCCACTGCCGTTCTGAAAATGGGCCGCGGAAATTCCGGAAAGCTGGTGACAGAGGTAAAAATGGCTATGCTGAAGCATGCGCCGGAAACAGATCTGGCCATTGTGGACGGCTCCCCGGGCATCGGATGTCCGGTGATCTCCTCCGTCAGCGGCATGGACCTGGTCCTGGTGGTGGCTGAGCCCAGCCGCTCCGGGCTCAGCGATCTGGAGCGGCTGGTGAAGACCGCCGAAACCTTCCAGGCAAAGCTGGCCGTCTGCGTCAACAAATGGGATGTGAGTCCGGAATATACCAGGGCCATCCAGGAATTCTGCGAGAAAAAAGGGATCCCCTTTGCCGGAACCGTTCCCTATGACCACCATGCGTCAGAGGCCATCAATCAGGGAAAAAGCCTGGCGGACATCGACTGCCCGGCCCGGGACGCTTTAAAAAAGATCTTTGATACTGTATGCCGGCTTCTATAACAGCCACGGGCTCCGGAGCCTTTCCGAAGCCCTCACAGACCAAATAAAATCTATCAGAAAAAGGAGAAACCATCATGAAAATTGCAGTAGCAGCCATGGGAAACACCGTAGCAGGCCATTTCGGCCATTGTGAGAATTTCATTTTCTTCGACACCGCAGACGGAGCCATCACCGCAGTCAATTCCGTCCCCAATCCGGGACACCGTCCAGGCTTCCTGCCCAACTTCCTGGCCGATAATGGAGCACAGGTCATCATTTCCGGCGGCATGGGCGGCGGCGCTGTGGATATCTTCAACGAGCGCGGCGTAGAGGTCATCGTCGGCGTACAGGGCGATGCCACCGCCGCAGTGGAGTCCTATCTGAAGGGTGAGCTGGTCTCCACCGGCTCCATCTGCCATGAGCACGAGCACGCAGACGAGTGCGGAGAGCACCACTAGATCATTTTATGGAAGAAACGGCGATGCAGCCTGGCTGCACCGCCGTTTTTTTGCCTGGAGGCCGCTTTCCCCGGCACACACCATCCTTCTGATCCGCTCTGCCCCCGCGCCTGCCGCCTCCCTGCCCGGACAGCACCAGGCTCCAGCCTCCGGTCTCTCCCATGGATTTCCGCAACTGTGACCTTATCACGGAAATCCAGGACAGGTCCTGGTATACTGATATCAAACAAAGGAAAGGAGCTGGCGGTATGGCAGCTATGAATATGAACAGAGAACAATTTGATGAAATGATCCGGAGCGGAAAGACCTTCCTGGTGGATTACTGGGCGCCCTGGTGCGGCTACTGCCGGAAGATCGAAGTAGCCTACGAGGCAGTTTCTGAGACCTGGGGCAGGTCCATTCCCGTGGCTAAGATCAACATCGATGAGGAAGAGCAGTTTTCTGACAGCCAGGGCATTGAGATCATCCCCACGCTGGTGCTTTATAAGGACGGAAAGGCTGCCGCCACGCTCCGGGTCCCGGAATCCAGGGACATGATCGAGCAGTTCTTAACGGATTCCCTGGAAGCAGCCAGTGAGACGAGTGATCCTGAGCCCTCCCGCGTTTACGATACTGTGATCATTGGCGGAGGCCCCGCAGGCTATACTGCGGCTCTTTACGCAGCCCGGGCCGGACTGGATACCATTGTGGTGGAAAAGCTGTCCGCCGGAGGCCAGATGGCTCTGACCCACCAGATCGACAATTATCCTGGCTTTGAGGACGGCATCGATGGCTATACCTTAGCTGAAAAAATGAGGAAGCAGGCAGAACGGTTCGGGGCCTCCACCCTGTACGCCGAGGTGGTCCGGGCGAAGCTGGAAGGACAGCCCAAGGCCGTGGAAACCTCCCAGGGCACCATTTACGGAAGGACCTTGATCCTGGCCACCGGAGCCAGCCCCAGAGAGCTGGGTGTTCCTGGTGAAAAAGAACTGACCGGCCGGGGCGTGGCCTACTGTGCCGCCTGTGACGGCATGTTTTACAAGGATAAGACCGTGGTGGTGGCCGGAGGCGGCAATTCCGCAGTGGCAGATGCCCTGATCTTAAGCCGCATCGCAAAGAAGGTGATCCTGGTCCACCGCCGGGATACCCTGCGGGCCACAAAGATCTATCATGATCTTCTTCAGGAAACTCCCAATATCGAGTTTTGCTGGAACAGCGTGGTCACAGAGCTGCACCACAAAGAAACACTTACGGGAATCCGCTTAAAGGACGTCCACACAGGTGAAGAGACCGACCTTCCCTGCGACGGTATCTTTGTGAGCGTGGGCCGCAAGCCCTCCACCAGCCTGTTTGAGGGCCAGCTGGAGCTGGATAAGGCGGGCTATATCGCTGCCGGAGAAACCACAGAGACCAGCGTTCCCGGCGTCTACGCCATCGGCGATGTGCGGACCAAGCCCCTCCGCCAGGTGGTGACCGCCGTTTCCGACGGAGCCGCCGCCGTCCATATGGCAGAAACGTATCTGGCGGAAGCTGGGAGATAAATGGATGCTGCCGGGGTATCCTCCCCGTTTTAGCTGCTATACCTAACTCCTGCTCTGATAGCTTAAACTCAGGTGTACTACTGACAGATCGAGATTCACAGCAGGCGGCTTATTTTTGAACCTATAAAAACCCCGGCGGACGATCCTGCAAAAGGACCAGTACCGCCAGGGTACATAGGGTTACATCTGACATCTTTACCCGCTTTATCCGAAAGGGATGGAGACAGGGGGTACTCTAATACAAGTGGATTCCTTCTCTGTCTATCCTGGCAAATATCAAGGGTTGTTTCTCTGGTATATTTTCTGAAAATTCAAAAGCAGATGGTAATATCTTCATTGCCTCCTCTGCCTTTTTCTGATCTGAAGTGTATAATTCTGCAAGCGTATCCCCCGCTTTAACCCTATCTCCATATTTTTTTCTTAAAATAAGCCCGGCAGATCTATCTATGGAGTCCTCCTTTTGTCTTCTTCCCGCACCGAGGATCATGGACGTTTTTCCTATTTTTTCTGCATCCATGAGAGAAATGTAGCCGGATTGGTCTGCTTTCCAGATTTTCTTCACACTGGCTTCCTTGAATTTCTCCGGACAACGGATATAGGAGGGATCTCCTCCCTGCAGCTCTACCATACGAGCCAGAGTTTCCAGTGTCTTTCCTTCTTTTACAACTCTCTCTACCATTCCGCGGCAGGTGTCCAAAGGCCCCGCTTCTGCCATTACAAGCATATTGGCTGCCAACTCCAGGCATACCTGTTTTAAATCTTCATCTCCTTCTCCCATAAGGACCTTCACTGCCTCCTGCACCTCCAGTGCATTTCCAACAGCACGTCCCAGTGGAATATCCATATTGGTGACCAACGCACAACATTTTCGTCCCGTCTGTATCCCTATCGAAACCATTTTTTCTGCCAGTCGCACAGAGGATTCCATATCCTTCATAAAAGCGCCGCTTCCAGTCTTCACATCCAGCACAATTCCATCACTGCCAGAAGCCAGCTTTTTACTCATGATCGAAGCTGCGATCAAAGGGATACTGTCCACCGTCGCAGTAACATCCCGTAAAGCATATAGTTTCTTATCTGCTGGAACAATATTTCCAGACTGTCCTATTATTGCAATCCCGCATTCATTGACAGTGTGAAAGAACTCATCCCGCCCCAGCGATGTCCTTAGTCCTGGTATACTTTCCAGCTTATCAATCGTTCCACCTGTGTGTGCCAGTCCACGTCCGCTCATTTTCGCAACTTTCACGCCTAAAGCCGCCACGATTGATCCACAAATCAACGACGTTTTATCTCCAACGCCTCCTGTACTATGCTTATCGACCTTTATTCCCCTGATTGCGGATAAATCCACCATTTCTCCAGACTCTGCCATTTCCAGCGTAAGCCACATGATTTCCTGGTCATCCATTCCCTTGAAATAAATGGCCATCATCATGGCTGCCATCTGATAATCTGGAATTATTCCATTACAATACTCATATATCATAGTATGGATCTCTTCTTTAGAAAGATGGCCGCCTCTTTTTTTCTTTTCGATCAGATCATACATTCTCATATTATTTCACCTCACTCTGTGAAAGGCAGGCAGGACCAAATCCATGAGGCAGAAGTTCCTTCAGCAAATACTCTTTATAGCTTTCCAGTGAATTCGGAAGAATGATCAAAAATTTATCCGGATCACAGAATTCCTGCATCACTTGACGGCAAACTCCGCATGGATAACAAAAATCATCCATCCTTCCTTCCATTCCCCCGCAAATAACGATTGCTTCAAATTCTCTTTTTCCTTCACTGACCGCCTTAAAAAAGGCTGTACGTTCTGCACATATAGTAGGAGTATAGGATGAATTCTCAATATTTACTCCCTTATAAACAGAGCCGTCCCGGCAAAGAAGAGCTGCTGCAACATGAAAATGTGAATACGGAGCGTATGCATTCTTTAATTCATTAATAGCTGTCTGAATTAGCTCTTCCTTGTTCATCCTTTACTCCCCGTTTCTTTTCTTTCGCTGACTTTATGACCCTGCTGGTACCCAAACGGCTGGCTCCCATGGAAATAAAACGCTCCGCATCCTCAAAGGAAGAAATCCCTCCAGCCGCTTTGATCCCTACTCTGCTTCCCACATTCTCCGAAAAAAGCCGAATATCTTCAAGCGTCGCTCCTCCTGTGGAAAATCCAGTTGATGTTTTAATGTAATCCGCTCCGGACTCTGTCACAATCTGGCACATCTTTATTTTTTCTTCTGTGGTCAAAAGACACGCTTCAATAATCACCTTTAAAGTCCGCGTGCCGCATACATCCTTTATCTGCCTTATTTCATCCAGGATTTTTCCGTATTCCCGTGCTTTCAGCCATCCAAGATTAATGACCATATCAATCTCGTCCGCACCATTTTCCAGTGCATTTTTTGTCTCAAATACCTTCACGTCTGTTGTACTGTACCCATTAGGAAATCCTATGACCGTACATACTTTCATACGGGTTACCAGATATTCCTTTGCCATCTTTACAAATGACGGAGGAATGCAGACGCTTGCGGTACCATATTCCACAGCCTCATCACAGATTTCTTTAATCTGCTCCCATACAGCATCCGGTTTTAATAATGTATGATCAATCCTTTTATATACCTGCTCCTTCATATGTAGCATTCACCTTTCTGGGAAAATCTAAAATCATTTATGGGATACAGGGACTGCTGCAAAAGAAGCAGGATGGAAAACCTCCGCTCCGGGCAGCACATGCCCACTTGCAACAGTCCCGTCAGTTACTATTTCTTTTGTCCTGTAATCCTCTGTCAGCTTAAGAACATCGTTGCAAGAACGCTCTGAATAATCAGAATCAAAGCGCCTCCAAGCCGAGAAGAAATCTGTGCAAAAGGCATCAATTCCATTCTGTTGGAAGCGGAAAGAATCTGTACATCACCGCTGCCACCAGCATTGCTCATACAAAGACCCGCAGTAATCGCCGACTCCACAAAAAAGAATTTAACCAGGATACCTCCCAATCCAGCACCGATCACACCTCCGACCACAACAACAGCGGAGATCAACAGGAATGCAGGGGACAGTGTCTCAAAGAAAGAAGCAATATCAAACATGGCAAGGCCTACCCCGGCCATTATGATCACAGTAAAGTTACTGCTCATAAAATTATACCATTTTATTGCACAGAATTCTAATTTGCCAGGTAATATCCCAACAATCTTCACTACCGCCACACCTATGATCGTAAATGCATATGCATGAATTGCTGGAATAAATTTTGAAACCACATTTCCAAAAATAAAGAATGCTCCTGTAAGGAATAGACCTGTTCCCAGATCCTGTAATGTCATTTTATATTCATATCTGCCGTCTTTCTTTTCCGAATCCATCCCCTGTATCAATTTTCCATTTCCAGTGATTCCTTTAAACCGGTTTCCTGCTGCATTCAGAATAATCGCCATAAAAATTGAAACCCAGTTTCCCATTGCAAGAGCCGGATAAAGTCTTGCATAATATACATCAGAACCAATCCCCGTATGTGAAGAATATATCTCAGACATCGGTACTGCTCCAGCACCGTTTCCGCCTCCCATAATGGGACCCGCTACAAACAGGAGCGTCTCTTTCCAATCCTCTCCCATCATGACTCCAGCCAGTCCACCCAATCCGTAAGCTCCAATTATTCCGCAGATTATCGGAATAAAATATCTGGTTCCCGCCTTGATTAGGACCTTCCGGTCCATTCCAAGGATACTCCCGCAAAGTAACGCTCCTACATAAAAGCTTAGGAAATCTGAACCTCCGGTAACTGTATTTTTTACAATCTCAACAGCGCTGTCCGGTATCAGATGAAAATATACAAGAAACGCAGGAAAAAATGCAACCAGCGCAAGACCAAATGTTTTTTCAAGCACACTTACATGGTCACAAACATATTTGATTAGATATCCAATTACCGTACAGAGTGCTAATCCTCCAAACAGATTGCCGGGAAGCCGCTCCATGTATGTTGCCAGAAGAACAATTACCGATCCCCCCAGAAAAACACTGGGTGGGATTCCCATAATATTATGTTTTCCATTTTCATTATATGCAATCATGATATCTCCTCCCCTTCTTTTTTACATGTATAGAGTAATGCGATACACTGCTTTACCGCCTTTTTATAATCCTCAATCAGTAAATTCTCATTGGTGCTATGATGATTGGAACCATGATTTCCAGGTCCAATCCCCACAATAGGAAGATCTGGCCATACATCACGGAAAAGATATGCTGGTCCAGGCCCCAGCTGGATCGGTTCAATCACTAATTCTTTACCGCATGCCAGTCTTGACGCCTCTTTTAGATTTTCTGTGAAAGGAATATCTACCGGCGTTTTCACAGGTACATTTTTTCCCCAGGATTCTATTGCAATATCTCCAAAGCCATGATTATCAAAGTGATTTCTCAGCTGCTTTTCTATATAGTCTGGCGTAAGATCTGCTACCAGTTCAAAGCAAATTACCGCCCGCGCAAGATTCGGAATAATTCCTTTCGTTTTCTGAAACAGCCCTCCTGAGTCCAGTCCACAAAGACAAAGTGATGGCTCCGTATAAATTTTTCTTTTTACATCATCCTCTTCTATACCTGCCAGATACCGTTCCAGTCCCAGACTTTTTTTCTCTTTTTCTGTATCATAAGGCAGACTGTTAAGAATCTCCGCTTCTTTTTCCTCTGGCCATCTTATGTGATCGTAAATATTCTCAATCGCTATATTTCCATTTTTATCCCTTAGCGTTGCAAGCGCTTCACAAAGCCTCCAGGCTGCATTAGGGATTACTGCCGAAAGACGGGTATGTGCCTCTGCATCCGCAGTTTTCAATGTCAGGTTAAAGCAGCAGCTACCGCGTACTCCATACCTGGCCCATGGTCGTCCATCCCAACCCATTCTTCCGTTTTCCCAAATACACACATCGGCTTTTGACATTTGTCGGAAAACATCCTTCTGTTCTTTTATAAATCTGGCAAGGGACGGGCTTCCTATTTCTTCATCCCCCTCCCATAAAAATTTAATTCCTGACGGAAGCTCATGGCAGACGGCCAAAATTGTCTGCACCGCATGCACTCTGGTAAGAAGCGCACCTTTATTATCCGATATTCCCCTTGCATACATTTTTCCTTCTTCCGTATGCAACCCATATGGATCCCCTGTTATCCATGTTTTTGCTTCACCTCCATCTACTATGTCATAATGGTTATAAAACAAAGTACAATGGCTGTCCTTCCCCTCCATCTCGCCATAAATAATTGGATTCCCATCCTTCACCGGATACTGTTTCCAGCCCACGCCAATAGACTCCAATTTCCGGCACAAGAATCTGCATACCTGTTCCCGGGCGTCTTTATTCTGTGCTGTGCTCGGATATGAGCAGATCTGCTCCAGCTCTCTGTACATCTCTGGAAAATGCTTGTCTACATAGTCAAAAGCCTTCTCTAAGGATTCCATTTTTCTCTCAACCTCCTTTGATTTTGTATTTGCCTTAGTCAAAAATTTACTATATAATCAGTATAATCCGGCACACTTATAATGTCTAATGTGGGTATTTATATATTATTTATAACTTTATGTTATGGAGGGATACGATGAATCTTAATTGCTACCAATATGTAATATCGATTGCAGAAAACGCCAGCATCTCAAAGGCAGCCAAAGAATTATTCATTACACAGCCTGCTCTTACAAAATACCTAAACAAATTAGAAGCGGATCTTGGGGTCCGTCTGTTCGACCGCTCCATCAGCCCGCTTCAAATCACCTATGCTGGGGAATTATATGTTCAAGAAGGGCGTAAAATTATTGAAATGCATAAAAGACTGAACCAGCAGATCAGCGAAATGTCCAACATGCAGCGCGGAAGGCTTACCATTGGAATTAACAGCGAGAGAGGCAGTTGGTGCCTTCCAGTCCTGGTTCCTGAATTCCGCAGACTCTATCCTGGAATTGAATTAAAAATATGTGAAGGCCACAGCCGCTACCTTGAAGAGGAAATCCTGAAAAACCATATAGATCTGGCGATCGGGACATTGCCAATTCTCGCGCCGGATCTGGATTATATCTTTCTTTCAGATGAGCCGGTTATCCTGGCAGTTCCCACATGTCATCCCATTGCCCAAATATACGACCTGTCACTAAATAGCCCCTACTCTCCTTATTTTCTGGAACCAGAGAGCCTAAACGGACACGATATGATTATCCTTGCCCAAGAGCAGGGAATGGGCCGGATTGCCTATCAATTCTTTGAACGCTATGGCATCAGTCCACATATCGTAATGACCTTCAAAAATAACGCTACTGCACTCCGCATGGCATCTGCAGGAGAAGGTATTACATTTGCTCTGGCAGATACCGTCAGCCGGGTTCCCCTGGTTCAGCCTATGGCCTGGTTTAGTATTGAAAATCCCGTTTTCTGCCGTAAGTCTGTTGCCTACTATCGAAAATCCGTTGGAGTCTCTCCCATAGCCGAAAAATTCATTAACTTATGGAAGGCCATGATCCAGACAAATCCATTTTTGAAAGATTGTGCTTGTTTGTTCAGCAAGCGTAATACTGACATCACAAGCAATATAGAAAAAGCATAGCATTGAGTTTCACTTTTGGCAAGGCAGAAAAGGTCAACAAAGTATTGCAGTTAAAGGCTTTTATGACAATTATCTCTCATACTGCACAATGCAAAGCTGAACAAATGAGTTTCGGTTTATTTGCCCTTAATTCTCTTTGTATTTTGTGGATAGGCATAACAACTTTATACTATTGTATTACTGTTTATTTAAGGGGTATCATCAGAAGTTCCCAGATAATCCAGAATTGATTTTTAGGAATAGGATATATAAAATATAGGTTAATCCATTAAAATCAATCTGGGGTCAATCTGGTTAATCTGAGGATTATATATAAAAAGGACCTCAAGAAAATAGTCGGAAAAATAAGGAAAAAAGTTTATTTTGCCTATGTACTTTCAGGAAATAATGTGGTATAATATATACAGGTCGGAAAAGACCAGTTAATTTAATAATTTGAATGCTTAGAGAAGCAAAGTTACCTTTAGACGAGGTTTAACTGGCTTCTCTTTTTTGTTGCCTAAAATCAAAAGGAAAGGAACAAGGAAAATGGATAACAAAACAAATAAGCATGAATTTGCGTGTAATGCTGGTAAGGTTACCGAGTATGAAGTAAAGGAACATATTGACACTATCATGGTGGGCTTTCGTGGATTCTCAAAGGAAGTGTCGATTGTAAAGTGGAACGACAAGAATCCTGTGTTTGATATTAGAGCATGGCGAGTATCTGACAGAGACGGATTGCAATATCCTTTGCGTGGTATCACTTTCTCTAAGGAAGAGTTTATCAAGTTAAGGGAAATCTTGAACAGCATTGATGTGAATTGCATTGATGAATATATGTGAGCAAAGAATGTGAGGTATTGAATATGAACGGAGCAAAGACTGACGAAAGAAATTATTATGCTGAAAGCTACATTGCTTTAATCGAAGCAATTATCAAGGAAACAGCTTCAATAATCAAAGACATAAAGAAAGCAATGGGCGAGGTGTGAAAATGGGAAAGAAAAAACTACAAGGTGCAGACGGAATGAATTTTCAACTGCAACTTACAATAAAAGGCTTAGAGAGTATAAATCTTCCAGAGGAAAATCTCACGAATGAATCTGGAAATGACATAATGAAAATATCTTGTTGGGGCGGCAAACTGTCTGCTTATGTGAATTTGCCTAACGCAATCAGGCCAAACAATGTGCAGCCATTTCAACTATCTGATTGTATTAAAATCGAATTGGTAAGAAACCAAGTCATTGAGCACATGAGGTCATATTTGCAAAAGCACTTAAAGGATAAGTATTCTGATGAATTTCTCTCAATGATGAGTGTCACAAAAATGGAGTGCAATCTAACGATAAAATGCGTTGGGGATTGTAAGCCAAAGGATGTGATTAGATTGTTTGAAAGGTCATTTGCAAAGGTTACTGTTTATAAGGAAACCGACCCAAACGGAAAAACACACAGGAAACCAGAACGAGGAATCACAACAACCAAGCCCCATGAATGGGTGTTAAAGGTGTATGACAAAACCTTTCAGCAAAGGCAAGCAGGCAATCTTAAAGTTGAGTCAAATCTGATTCGTGTGGAATTGGTGTTCTTAGACAGAATGCTTGACCGTATGTATTCAAGCAAGAAATCATTAGAGGACATTCTCACAAGGAAAGCAATCAAAACGCTGATTGACCAGTACCAAGAAACCTTTGACGAGATATGCAAAAAGAATATTACACCTATGCTGAATGCTTGTGTGCAAGAGATATTTGAAAGTTTAACTTACTCTACTCCACGAAAGGAAGTAAGCGAAACTTTGATTAAGTGTAAGGAACTCATTGTAGATACTGAGGTATTACGCAAGGCATTAAAGAAGTGGTATGTATTCAAGAAACAGCCTGATAGCTCAAAACGAATTGTTTCATTTTATCGAGAGAAAAATATGGGTTTTCCAGAAGATGTGCTTAGAACGCTCAAACTCATGCACAACTCTTTAGGATAAAACAGGTCTGAAAAGTAACATTCGATGTTACCCTGTGACCCCAAACTTGAAAAACTGAAAATCTCATAAATTGAGCATAAACCACTATTCATTGGGGTGTAAAAGGTGTTTCACAAGGCATTTGAGCAAATTGCAAAAATCAAATCTTGTCCATAATTATATGAGACAGAGATACAAACAGATAACAGTACATTAACAATAAGGGGGTGTTCACTAATGCAGGTAGAACGCATATCAGCAGACATTACATTGAAGCACAAACCCAGAACGGGAACACAGGCTTACAATATGCTGATCGAATCTCTCAAAGCAGAGATACAGGAAAAACAAGAGATTTTATCTCATCTCTCACAAGACAAAATAAAACAGAAATTCATAGAGAACTGGAATCCTACAACAAGGAGCGTGAACATCTATGATATGTAGGAAGGAGTGATTTTCTATGCCTTATGCTAAAGGACAAAGCGGTAATCCAAAAGGCAGACCTAAGCAAACCGCAGAGCAGAAATCACAAAAGGAGCAATTTCAGAGGTTGCTTAAATCTTCTACCGTTGAAGCTCTGCAAAGCATAATCCAGATTGCCAATGACAGATATAACAAGGACCGATTCAATGCTTGTAAGTACATCATTGACAAGGCTTATGGTGCAAATACTGCTTTTCTTTTAGACGGTACAGAAGATACTGCTCCTACTGTGATTAGGATTGTTCCATACGGTAAAGAAAACGAGGACTGGAACGAAGATGACTGGGAAGATGAATGGAACAATGCCCCAGGTGAAAATGAGGACGAATAATTATGGTAAAGATTACAAACGGAACAGTTACCACAGAGGTAACGCAAGGTGCGTATGATACATTCTACAAGGAACAAGGATTTGTGATTGTGTCAGACGAAAACGAAAATATCGAATGGGAGGAAGAAGAAAATGGCTAAAGTCAATACTATTGCAAACAACGGACTGACTATCGTTGAGAACTACAATAAACTGCTTGAACAGTTCAGAAAAACAAAGACCATTGATGATGTGCGTATTCTTGTTGCAAGCGTCAGAGATTTTATTTCTGTGTATAAGCGTGTAGATAAGAACATGGTAAATGAAATCTATGAAAAACTCCAGGGCAAATTGCAGGATATGGTTGCTGAAAATGCTTTTGTGTATGACCGTATGAATAACAGGGTTGAGGAAATCCGCAATCGTGGTTATGACTATGCAAACGAACAGGACGATACACAGGCAGTACAGAGCAAAGCACTTCAGCTTATGTCTCAGATGCCTAAGGTAATGAACAGCAATCACGCAAACCGTATTACGAAGGTTTTGACAGATTCTATCAATTCTGGTGTTATCGGTAGCAAGGCTGTTCTGGAACTGCTTAAATATCCTGCTTATGCTGATATGGTATCTGCAAAGATTAGGGAGCGTGCTTTTGAGGGTAGCAAATCTTCTGCTGAACAGGCTTTTGACAGATTGAAAGAATCTGAACTGAAAGAAGCTGAACAGGGGCTTGCTTCTGTGTATATGCAGGGATTCCACCTTAGAAACATTGAAAAACAGGTCAATGCGTTTAAGAAGCCTTCCGCATGGAATCCAGACGAACAGACAGCATAAAGGATAATCCCAGAATAACACAGGATAGTCCAGATTGAATCAGAAGTCATAAGGTAATGTATTCCTATGGTATAGGATAAAAGTTCACCAGAAGTCAACAGAGAACCTCTGGGGATAAACATAAAATTGAGAATAAAATAAATCGGTCACTAAAGAATAGTCCAGTTGTCCAGACGGAGCGAACACAAAAACATGGACAACAATACAATAGTTCAGATGAATTTGTATTCGTGTCCCTAATCGAAAGGGAGAATACAAAAATGGCAAAGAAGAATAATGCAAACAATACGAACACTTTACCAGAGCAGGAGTTTAACTTTATTGTATCAGATGTACGCATTCCTCGTATGGTGCCTTTACAGACTCTTGCAGATGAATCTGGTATTTCATATAAAGCACTTTGGCAGATGTGCAAACAGAACAAAATCGTGCATATTAAGTCCGGTAATAAGTTTCTTGTGAATGTGGATAAATTCATTGAGTTTCTCAATACCGGCGAAACGGAGGTTGAGGGCAATGACGGAGACAACACAGCATAAAAGCAATACACCCATTGAATGGGGTCAAGCAGAGGGATTTTCAAAGTATCTTATTTCTACTGACGGACAGGTTTACAGCCTTAAGCGTGACAGACTTCTGCCACAAGGCTTTACAGAAAGAGGATATAAACAGGTTGATGTGTGCAATGATGAGGGTATCAAAAAGCACATGAGAGTTCACAGGTTAGTTTACATGGCACATAAAGGTGCAATTCCAGAGGGTATGCAAATCAATCATAAGGACGAGAACAAAGCAAATAATTGCATTGACAATCTGGAACTTATGACAAATAAAGAAAATTCAAGCTATGGCACTCGTAATGCGCGAATCAGTCAATCAATGAAAAGATACAGAGCAAAACAGCGAGCAATGGCAGCTTGTTGATGTGGTATCAGAATTTATACTTTTTGAAACCATGCAAATGAAACCTCAAATAAGTATCAGAAAGTATGCGTAAAAACTTTTGATTATTCTCATAAAAAGTGTGTACTTTTTGAGACTTACCTGATATGATTAAATCAGAAACAAACAGGTGTTCGATAAAGAAATGAGGTGTTCAGATGAACGATAAGTTTAAGAATGACAAGCTAAAGTTTGAGCTTATCAGAAACGCTGACTTGGTGTGTACGGATTGCCTATACAAATATGACGATACGAATATGCCATGCAATGTTTCTAAATGTGAGATGTACGAAGAAAAGCCCTCTACCGTTATTGATGGTGGAAACTGTGATTTATACGATAAGGGGGTGTCTGAATGAAATATGTAGCTTATCACAGGACAAGCACAAAGGACCAGCACTTAGACAGAGGAATTGCAGAACTTACCAAGTATTGTGCTGATAATGCAATTTCTCTGTATAAGGGCAAGGTTTACACAGACCAACAGACAGGAAAGAACTTCAACCGACCACGCTACACAATGCTGAAAGATGAAATTCTTGAAAGTGGTGATGTGCTGATCGTCACAGAGCTTGACCGATTAGGACGAAACA
>ENA-ORMO01001267-ORMO01001267.1-human-gut-metagenome-genome-assembly--contig:-NODE-1267-length-28332-cov-9.175655_pt1 | contig 28332 bp, 25 predicted proteins | sample MGYA00242106_ERZ509001 | MGnify/ENA primary metagenome ERZ509001 (study PRJEB26280, sample SAMEA2338736) | human gut metagenome | biome: human gut; feature: human-associated habitat; material: faeces...
CCCCGCCGTAAGCCGCCCCTTGCCGTGCGGACATGCCCCGTACGGGCATGCTGCTTTGCCGGCGGCCACTCTCTCGTTGACAAAGATAAAAAGATTTCATGCTTTTTACCCGGCTTTTTGAAATATTTTCTTGAAAAATTTTTGCGGATAACTTTTTTGTTGTACTTTTGCAATCCGTAAAAATGTCTGAAACAACAAAAATTATATAGCTATGGCAATGAAGAGAACTTACCAGCCCTCGCGCCGGAAGAGAATCAACAAGCACGGTTTCCGCAGCCGTATGGCTACGGCGAACGGCCGCAAGGTGCTGGCTGCACGTCGCGCAAAAGGTCGCAAGAAGCTGACCGTATCGGACGAGTCGACGTTCAAGTACGCTTAATTCCTGCGGGAAAATGACTAAGAGGTCGGCTTTCGTGCCGGCCTTTTTTATTGTTCCAGATGATGCTGACGATACGACGGGCCTGTGAGGCCGATTGCGCCCTGATACGCCGCCTTGCCGACGAGGTGTTCCCTGCGACCTACCGCGGGATCATCACCCCGTCGCAGATGGAGTATATGATGGAGTGGATGTACGGGGCGGAGGTGCTTGCGCGCGAGATGTGCGGGGAGTTCGCCTGGTTCATCGCCTCGGCCGATGGCGAACCGTGCGGTTACCTTTCGGTGCAGCACGAGGCCGAAGACCTTTTCCATTTGCAGAAAATCTATGTCCTTCCCCGCTTCCAGGGAATCGGCGCCGGGGAATTCCTGTTCCGCCATGCCGTGGAATATATCCGTTCGGTGCATCCTGCGCCTTGCCGCATGGAGCTGAACGTCAACCGCAACAACCGGGCGCTGCACTTTTACGAGCGGATGGGGATGCGCAAACTGCGCGAAGGCGATTTCCCGATCGGTGACGGATATTATATGAACGACTATATCATGGGGTTGGATATAAAGTAGGGCCGGCGCGTCGCTGCTGCGGTTCGCAAGATAAAAACGGATGCCTTTGTGGGCATCCGTTTTTTCGCTTGGAGGCCGGTCGCAGGTGATTTGGCGCGGCTCTTGGCCCCTCCCGGGCTGCCGGAGTCTTCGGTGGCGGGGCTGTTGCCCGATGCCGCCACCCGGCTCCCCGGATGCCGGGGTGCGCTATCTGGCTGCGTTGCCTCCGGAACGGCCTATTTCGCCGTGTCGGTCTTGAACAGGTCGATTTCTCCGCGTTCGACTTTGCCGTACATGTCTGCCAGCTCGGCGATGACGGGCGAGATGTATTCGAGCGTGTCGGTGACGGCCTGCTTGTCACCCTCGCCCTTGATGCGGTAAAGCATCGCCGCGTAGAGTGCCCGGAAACAGAGTTCCGTGTCGTTCATGCCGGGATTGCCCACGACGGCGCGCAGACGCGGCAACTCGGGCTCGAGCTTCGCGTAGGTCTGGCGGTAATGTGCGCCGACGGGCAGCTTCATCAATTGCAGGTGCAGGTCGTGCAGGTCGCCGATCAGGTGGAGCGTATGCTCCAGGTGCCCTTTCTCGTCCTTGCCTTCCTGGTGCAGGAGGTTGGCGATGTCCATGTACCACAGCAGGTAGACGTGCTTCTGCTCCTCGGCGATGTCCTTGCGGGGGGCGATCAGCGTCGAGAAAATCGCCTCGGGACTGAATTGCAGCGCCCGCAGCAGGTCTTCCAACTGCCAGAGGTAAAGAATGTATTCGGCGATGTTCTCCCGCCGCTTGGCCTGTGCTATATCCATGTCGTATGCGTTTTTTGTGTAACCTGTCGTGTGCTTTCGTGCAGGATGCGGTTATGTGTTTTCTCTGCAAAAAAGCAATCGAGTACCTTTCGGTGACAAAAGGTAGCTAAAACCATCTGCAAGCTGTTTTGGCGGAGCGTTTGTGGTTTTTTCCCGGACGGCTGCGCTTTCCGCCCGTCTGCTCCGGGCGCCCGTTGCCGCGTCTGCTTTTATCCCGCTGCAAACGGAATGCAGGGATTTATACGTAGTCGTTATTTAATCCACTTCTGCGGCCCCGTGCGGTGCTTGAGAAAGTATTGCTGTGATTTGAGCAGGTTGCGCGATTGCAGCACCATGTTCTTGGTTTCGGTGAGGATCGTCAGGTACAACATGCTGGCCTTGGTATTCGAGCGGGCTTCGTTGATGCGCGAGAGCTCCGATTTAATGGCTTCGGCGATCGACTCGAACAACTGGTCGCGCAGCGTGAGCACCATCTCGATTTCGGAGAAATCGCCGTCGCGCAGCATCTGGTTGATATGGCGGTAGATCGACTCCACGTCGTCGTTGATCGACATGAGGTCTTTGGCCTGCTCCTTCGAAAGCCCTTCGTGGTTGTTGTCGATGTGCTCGAACGCCGGACGCGTGATGTGCATCAGCGCCTTGGTCATTTCGTTGAGGTAGTCGACCACCTGTACGTAGTAGTGGGCCGTGTTGACATCGCTGCTCTGGAGTTTCTTGAGGGTGGGGAGCAGCGTGTATTTGCGCTCGCGCGACTGGTAGAAGAGGTCGTTCGACTCTTTGACCATGTCGCGCAGCACCTTGCGGTTCTCCTTGAATACGGCGATCAGCGTACGGTCATAGATCTTTGTCGCCGACTCCATCGTACGGCATACTTCGTCGCGCAGGTTGATGATGATGTCTTCCGTGCTCTGGGATTTCACCCCGGCTGCGGCTGGGGCGGCGGATGTCTTGCCTTTCTTGAGGAAATTGCTGTGGATGAGCATGTAGCCGCAGAGTACCGTGACGATAACGAAGGCCATCGTGCCGCCGTAGATCAGGGCAAGTCCGACGACGAAGGCGATCAGGAATCCGCCCAGCGCCGTGATGAACCACCCGGCGATGACGGTCATGACGCCAGAGATGCGGTACACGGCGCTTTCGCGGCCCCATGCGCGGTCTGCGAGCGACGAACCCATGGCTACCATGAAGCAGACATAGGTGGTCGAAAGGGGGAGTTTGAGCGAGGTGGCTATGGCGATCAGCATGGCCGAGGTTGTGAGGTTGACCGTAGCGCGTATCATGTCGTAGGGGGCGCCGCTATGTTCGATGTCCTCGTATTCGAAACGGCGTGAGACGGCTGCCCGTACGCGTGCGGGGATGATCCGTTCGATGCCGGCGTTGATATTGAGCGCTGCGCGGACAATCGTACGGGACATGACCGACGAGCCGTACTGCTCGGGGCCTTCGTCTTCCTGCGCTGCGGAGAGCGACAACTCGGTTTCGGAGACGTGCATGGCCTTTTTCGAAGTCCAGAGCGTGAGGATCATCATCGCCCCTGCGGCAAGCAGAATCAGGAAATTGGCCGGGACGTTTTCCGAGAGTGCCCCCATCATCATCTGCGGGTCACCCGAATGCTTGGCGATCGAGAAGGCGTCGAATCCGGCGACGGGTACGCCGATGAAATTCACCAGGTCGTTGCCTGCGAAAGCCAGTGCCAGGGCGAACGTCCCCGACAGGATCGTGATGCGCAGGATGTTGATCTTGAACCGCTGGATGAAGAACAGCAGCACGGAGCATGCCACCCAGCAGATGAAGAGCGACAGCAGCAGGTGCCGGTCGACCATTCCGACGAAGGCATTGTCCGCAAGCAGCGATTTGAGTCCTTTGAAGACTGCGAAATAGATGATCGCCGTAAGCGATGCGCCGCACCACATCGACCCGAAGCGGCGAAAGATCACTGTATAGCGAAACGAGAAGATCGTACGCGAAATATACATGACGATCGTACCGCAGGTGAAGGCGATGACTACCGACAGCAGAATCGCCGAGACGATACCCATGGCGCGCGAGGTGTTGATGAAATGCCCGAGCGAACCGACGCCCAGCGCGGGGTCGTTCGAGATCTTGTAGATCGACACGGCGATGGCCGAGCCCAGCAGGCAGAAGATCAGCGAGACGGTGGTCGAGGTGGGCAGTCCCCACGAGTTGTAGAGATCCAGCAGGATAATGTTGGCGAACATCACGCCCAGGTATAACATCATGACCTCGTGGAATGTGAACAGTCCGGGATTGAACATGCCGCTTCGGGCCACTTCCATCATGCCGCTCGAGGTGACTACGCCGACGATAATGCCGACAGAGGCGACGGTGAGGATGACCCGCATCGAAGCGGCCTTGGAGCCGATGGCAGAGTTGAGGAAATTGACTGCGTCGTTCGTGACGCCGACGAAAAGACCTGAAATGGCGAGGATTCCCAGAATAACTACGATTACGGTGTAGATTTCGCTCATGTGAGGATTTAGTGCAAATTGTGAACAAATTTACGCCATTTTTTCCGACGAAGCGGTTTTGACACCGAATTGTTAACATTAATTTAACATGAGGCGGCTCTGTTCGTTGCGGCCGCGCGGGATATGCCGGGATGCCGGGCGGATTGGGGGCATACGCCATACCCCAGGGCGTGCGGAGCACCGGTGGGCGGAGGCGGGGACTGCCGGTTCCCGGACGGCGAAAAAGGGCGGGCATAATTGCCCGCCCTTGCCCGGAAGGGGGATTGCCCTCCCGCTGTATTTCTCCGCTGCCGGGGATTATTCGTCGTCGGTATCGGTGTAGGCCTTCAGCAGCTTGTCCTGCACGTCGGCCGGCACCTGCTCGTAGGACGAGAATTTCATGGTATAGGTGGCCGAGCCCGACGTCAGCGACGAGAGTGTCGTCGAGTAGCGGTATAGTTCAGCCAGTGGAACCATGGCGTTCAGACGGTCGAAGCCCTTGTCGGACTCCATTCCGGCGATCATCGCACGGCGGTTCTGCAAGTCCGACATCACGGCGCCCATGTAGTCGCTCGGGACGAGTATCTCGACATTGTAGATCGGCTCCATGATCTTGGGCCCCGCGTTGCGGAAAGCCTCCTTGAAGGCGTTGCGCGCCGCCAGTTTGAAGGAGATTTCGTTCGAATCCACCGGGTGCATCTTTCCGTCGTATACCACCACGCGGATGTCGCGGGCGTAGGAACCCGTCAGCGGGCCTTCGTCCATCTTCTCCATGATACCCTTCAGGATGGCGGGCATGAAGCGTGCGTCGATGGCGCCGCCCACGATCGCCGAGTAGAATTGCAATTTGCCGCCCCATGCCAGGTCGTATTCTTCCTTGGTCTTGGGGTTCACGATCATGTCGCCCTTGCCGGGAACCTTGTAGTTCTTGGGCTCGGGCATGCCGTCGTAGTAGGGTTCGATGATCATATGCACCTCGCCGAACTGCCCGGCACCGCCCGATTGTTTCTTGTGGCGGTAATCGGCCTGCGCAACCTTGGTGATGGTCTCGCGGTAGGGGATTTTCGGTGCGATATAGTCGTAGGAGAGCTTGTTCTCCTTCTCGATGCGTGTGCGCAGAATATTCAGGTGGTGTTCTCCCTGACCCTGGATGATGGTCTGTTTCAGTTCTTTGGAGTATTCGACCAGAATCGTCGGGTCTTCGAACTTGGCGTCGTTCAAGACTTTGCCCAGTTTCTCTTCGTCGCTCTGCTCCTTGGCCTTCACGGCGGCGCGGTAGCGCGGTTCGGGGAAGACGATGGGTTCGATGCTGACCGGTGCCGAAGGAGCCGAGAGCGTGTCGTTGGTGCGGGTGCCCTTGAGCTTCACCGTGCAGCCGATATCGCCGGCCGACAGCTCCGTGACCTTGATGCGGTTCTTGCCCGCCACGGCGAACAACTGCGAAATCTTCTCCTTGTTGCCCGTGCGGGTATTTACCAGTTCGGTGCCCTCGGCGATCCTGCCGCGAATGACGCGGAAATAGGTGATCTCGCCGATATGCTGTTCGACCTGGCTCTTGAATACGAACGCCACGGCGGGTGCCGTCTCGTCGGCGGCGATCTCCTCGCCCTCGGTCGAGAGGAAACACGGAGCCTTCAGCGGGCCGGGTGCCACGTTGATGATGAATTCCATCAGGCGCTTGGTGCCGATGTCGCGCTTGCCGCTGGTGCAGAAGATCGGCATCACCTCGCGTTTCGAAACGCCGATTTTCAGACCCGCACGAATGTCGTCCTGCGTGAGTGTACCTTTGTCGAAGTAGAGCTCCATGAGCGCCTCGTCGTGTTCGGCGGCCATTTCGACCAGCTCCTTGTTCAGTTCCTGCGCCTTGTCCATCTCGTCGGCGGGAATCTCCAACTCCTCGCGGTGCCCGTCGTTGTCCTTGAAGCGGTACATCTTCATCAGCAGCACGTCGATGAAGGCGTTGAACTCAGGCCCCTGGTTGACGGGGTACTGTACGATGACGGGCTTCACGCGCGATGCGGCCCTGATCGACTCGATCGTAGCTTCGAAATTGGCTTTCTCGGCGTCGAGCTGGTTCACCACGCCGATGACGGGTTTTTTCAGCAGGCGTGCATAGCGGGCCTGGATTTCGCTGCCGACTTCCCAGCCGTTCTGTGCGTTGAACAGGAATACGCCCACGTCGCCTACCTTGAATGCCGAGAAGAGGCTCCCGCAGAAGTCGTCCGAGCCCGGGCAGTCGATGATGTTCAGCTTGCGATCCATGAATTCGGTGAAGAGGATCGTGGAATAGATCGAGCGTTTGTATTCGTGCTCGATATCCGTATTGTCCGAGAGCGTGTTGTTCGCCTCGATACTACCCCTGCGGTCGATGACCTTACCCTCAAAGGCCATCGCTTCGGCAAGGGTAGTTTTTCCCGTGCCGGGCGCCCCGATGAGTACGATGTTTTTGATTTCTTTTGCTGAATAGTTTTTCATATTCCCGTATGGTTTTAAGGTTTTGCGGTGGTGCGGGGCATCGTCGGGAGTACTTCGCGGAGCCGGGTTCCCGGAACGGAAAGTCGTGCTGCGGAGCATTTTCCGATTAGCCGACTATAAATATACAAAAAAATCGGGATAACCAAACGGCGACACGAAAAAATCGCCCTCAGGAGGCGATTTTACGGTCGAAAAGCGGGAGGTCGATCCATGTGAGCTTTTTCCACACCCATTCGACGGGGCCGTGCGTATGGCGCCGTAGCCAGAGGCGGCAGAAGAGATACTGTACCAGGATGATTCCCACGCCTGCCAGCGTGCCGTAGATCACGTCCACGTGGCGGTAAAGCCCCAGCCCCCAGTTGTAGAAGAGCGCCGTGCCGAGCAGCGATTGCAGCAGGTAGTTGGTCAGGCTCATGCGCCCGAAGAAGGTCATGCCGTGCAGCGCCCGGCGGAACCCCGGCCAGCCGTACCACAGCAGGACGACCGTCGAAACGATCGCCGTGGCCGTCATCAGGTTGCGCATCGCTTCGAACGGCACGAGCCACGTGCCCGCGATGCCCACGGCCAGCAGCCCGCCCCAGATGCGTCTGTGCTGCCCTTCGTCGTAGAAGAGCCGGTAGCGGCCGGCCAGCATGCCCAATACGAACATCAGCAGCGTCTGCGTGCCGCGTCCGTGTTCCAGTCCCCAGCCGAACGAACTGAGCGGGCCGTAGAGCAGGCTCACGCGGGCGCTCTCGGCGAAGGTGCCCGTGGCGAGGGTGGGATAGAGGGTCTCCATGCCTTCGATGCCGCGGATCGAGAGCGTATGTCCGCTGAAATACTGCCAGAGTTCGAGCGGCTGGATGAAAAGCAGGGCCGCGATGACCCATACCCAGCGGTTGGGAAGCTTGCCGATGGGAATCATCAGCAGCCCGAAAAGGGCGTAGTAGGTCAGTACGTCGCCGTTGTAGATCGCCGCGTTGACCAGCCCGATGCCGAACAACAGCACCATGCGCCATGCGAAGCGCAGCGAAAAGTCGTTGCCCCGCTGTGCCTGGTTGTCGCTCTGGATGAAGAAGCTCAGCCCGAACAGCAATGCGAAGATGGCGTACATCTTGCCCGAAAGCAGGAATCCCAGCATATCGGCCACGGGCTGTTCCCAGCTGCCGAATCCGGCGCGGGGCAGGTCGAGGGCGCTCCAGTAGAGGTTGAAATGCTCGCGGGCGTGGAACAGGATGATCCCTGCCACGGCGATGCCGCGCAGTGCGTCGGCCACTTCGATACGGGTGTTGGGGCGGTTTGTCGTGCGGTACATGGGATATTGCGGGGTTTGGGGTTGCTTCGTAATAGTTCGTTGTCGCCGTAGGCTGTATGTTCCGGGTTGCCGGGGCGTTTCCTAATATATGTCGTTGCCGGGTATTTCCATTCCGGTCAGCCGGAAGCGCGGCAGGCACAGTTCCCGGATACCGTGTCCGCACCATCGGTCGACGGGGTGGCATTGTCCGTTCAGATTTACTCACGGGAGCCTTTGCGAGCCGTCGAAACTCATTAGGTCTTTGTCTATCGTACCCATTAGCCAGTAGCCGGCCTTTTGCAACCGGGCCATGTACTCCAGCCATGCCTGCCTGCTGAGGGTTTTGCTCCCGTTCGCCACGATTTTTCCGGGCTCGTAACCGCTTGCCCCGCCGGCTGTTTTCCTGCGGAGGGTGATTCCGTTACCGTTTTTCTCCATCCTCACGACGACGGGATTGTCGAATGTCCGCAGCCAGAGGAAGCGTATCCGGCTCCCGTTGGCGGCCTGCCGCAGGGGCGCCTCGCCCGTTGCACGAATTGCGGCGATCAGGAGCGGAAACAATAATAAAACGGACTTCATGACGGAACGTATTGGAAATGGCCGGCGGTTGCTCAGGGGATCACTCCCGTCAGCGCCTCGACGGCACGGCGGCCTTCGTCGCCCAGCGAGAGCGAATATCCGTTCACGAAGAGCGCGCTGTCTCACAGGCTACACGGCTCATCGGGTCCTGCTCCATCAGAGCGTCCAGAATTGCATCTGAGATCTGGTCGCACATTTTGTCCGGATGTCCTTCAGTTACTGATTCTGAGGTAAATAAAAATTTCTCCATGTTCTTCTTCCTTTCTTTCGTACTTTCTCTGTCGGGGCTATCTTTCATTCTATGAAATACGCAGAGCCGCCTCGCGCCATAGGCGCTCAGTCGCGGTCACTCGCAAAAAAACAGCCCACAACAAGTGGACTGTTTATATCTTCATAAATCAATCCTCTTATTGTTCGATTGCTCGCTCAGGTTGGCACCTTCCCATGACGGGGGTTGCCGCAGCTTCATAGATCCTTTGTATCTCCACTGCTCTGAATAAGAGAAAGTTTGCATTATTTATTTTTGGTACTTATAAACCTTACATCCTTTTATAGTAATTGTCAAGGATGAATTCCAGCTATTTTTTTCTAGCCGACTTTTAATTTGAATTTCTGGATTTCTCTCTCAGTCTCCACTTTTTCGATCAATCCACCGATACTGCGGAGTTTTTCTTCGAAGCGCTCATATCCACGCTGAATGTAAACAATGTCATCCACAATCGTAATTCCGTCTGTCGCAAGACCTGCAATACAAAGCGCAGCTCCCGCACGAAGATCCGGCGCACTGACTCTCGCTCCGGAGAATTTCTCTACTCCCTCGATGGTTGCAGAGTTTCCTTCTACTTTTATATTGGCTCCCATTCTCGCCAACTCATCCAGATATTTAAAACGATTTTCGAAAATACTCTCTGTGATCGTACTTGTCCCTTTGCAAAGAGCTAAGGTCACACCGATCTGTGGCTGCATATCTGTCGGGAATCCCGGATATGGCAGCGTCTTTACATGTGTGCTTGTAAGGCTGCCCTTTGACACAACGCGCACTGCATCATCAAATTCTTCCACTTCACATCCGATTTCTACTAATTTAGCAATTGTTGCCTCCAGATGCTTCGGAATTACGTTCAGCACAGTCACATCTCCTTTGGTAGCTGCCGCTGCGAACATAAATGTTCCTGCTTCAATCTGATCCGGAATCACGGAATACTCTGTCCCATGAAGCTGTCTCACACCACGGATCTTAATAACATCTGTTCCTGCACCACGGATATTTGCACCCATACTGTTCAGGAAGTTTGCCACATCTACAACGTGTGGTTCCTTGGCAACGTTCTCCATAATGGTCTGTCCCTCTGCCATTGCCGCAGCCATCATCACATTGATCGTTGCTCCGACGCTCACCACATCAAAATAAATATGCTTCCCTACCAGACGCTCTGCCTCTGCAATAATCTTACCATGCTCAATTTCAACTTCTGCACCAAGCGCACGGAATCCTTTCAAATGCTGATCGATCGGTCTGCTGCCGATATTACATCCTCCCGGAAGTGCAACTTCTGCATGCTTATATTTTCCAAGCAATGCTCCCAACAAATAGTAGGAAGCTCTGATCTTCTTGATATAATCATATTCAATACTGAAATCTCTGACCCCTCTGCCATTGATTCGAACCGTATGACGGTCCACACGCTGAACATCTGCTCCAATTCCTGTAATTGCATCTAACAGGACATTGATATCATTTACGTCCGGCAGATTGTCAATTTTCACAGTTTCATCTGCCATAATAGCTGCAGCGAGAATTGCAAGCGCCGCATTTTTTGCGCCACCAATTTCAACCTCTCCCACTAATGGATGGCCACCCTTAATAATATATTGCTCCATATATTACACCTCTGATTTTTCTTCTATTCTCTATCTAGCAAATTATAATCTATGTCCATACCCTTTGACATTATAACACATTTTCCCTGTTTGTAAAATATTTTTTACACTTGTGTAACTATTTCGTAATATTTACAGTGCCTCAAGCGCCTCCAAAACACGAGAAACTGTTTCCTTGAAATCAATGCCGTCTTCGCAAATGGTAATGTCGGCATATTTCTCAAAAAGCGGTACTCTCTCATCATACAAATCTCTCAGTGTCTGTCCGTCTTTCAGCACAACACCACGATTTTTTGCATTGAGCAATCTGCTGTTTATTGTTTCAAAAGAAGCTTGCAAATATACTATTTTTCCGATCTCTTTGTAGTGCTTCATAGCATTTTCGCAATAAACCACACTGCCACCCGGAGAAATCACTGCATTATGTGCCTCCACGCCGGCATTTACCCGGTCTTCAACTTTCAGGAATCCATCATTCCCCTGTTCTTCAATGATTTCTTTTAACAGCTTTCCTTCCTGCTCCTGAATCAGAAGATCTGTATCAATAAACTGATATCCTAAACGTTTTGCCGTCACAACTCCGACTGTACTTTTTCCGACTGCCGGCATACCAATAAAAATAATATTATCCATCGCTTGGCTTCCTTTATCTGCTGTATCTTTTCAAGGTTACGTGGAGGTATTCTAACACATCTTCTCGCATTCGTCTACTTTTTATAGCGAGAATCAATAAAACTTTCTTTTTTCTCTGCGTTCACGCCTTCTCAAAAGCAGTTCCTGACATAACATCACCTGAATAAGATCCAGAAGCCATACTCCCGGATTTTCTTCTTCCTCCTGCGCTCTTTCATAGATTCTCTTCGTCATGAAACGAAGCTGCAAACGGTCCGGATATTCGTCATAGATCATACTGGAACTATATTCCAGACGGTCACACTCTTCTTCTACAAGCGGAAGCACACGCTTTGCTGTGTCCGGATAAGTACTCTTCATATAATCATAATCCATCCGGTCCGTCCGCTCTGTTCCATACATGAAGAACTCCGGATAAGCCATATAATAAGGGATTTTGTTATGCATATCTATACGCTCCTGTAAATAAGTATCTACCTTAGTATATGTGGGATGCCATCCCGTGGTGATTGCTATTTCTTATCCTTGTTCCATTCCGGACAAATTCCGGACAAACCTTGATTTTTGTACTTCTCTATGCTAAACTATTATCCGTTACAAAAACCCGAAAAACAAGGTCTTACAAGGGTTTCGCCGATTTCTGGCGTAAGCCAAATGCCTGCGGTATTTGGCTCTCGCGACATTCGCCAGATGGATGTGCAAGCACATCCGCATGGCTCATTGTTTCGCGTAAAATGATCGTGTGTTCGTGACCTTCCACACGTAAAACAAAACTAAAGGAGAACTGAATATGAAAAATCAAAAGGTAACTTTCATGACACAGGCAGCTATGATCGCTGCTATCTATGTGGTGCTTACTTATGTCTTCGCACCATTTTCTTTCGGAGAAGTACAGGTTCGTATTGCAGAGGCACTGACCATTCTTCCGTTATTTACTCCCGCCGCAATTCCGGGGCTGTTTGTCGGCTGTCTGATTGGAAATATTCTCGGCGGAGCAGTTTTACCGGATATCCTATGCGGAAGTCTGGCAACCTTGATCGGCGCTTTTTTCACGTATCAGCTTCGTAATAAAAGCCCTTATCTTGCGCCACTTCCTCCGATTGCCGCCAACACTCTGATTGTACCATTTGTACTTCGGTACGCATACGGAGTTGCACTTCCAATTCCATTTATGATGCTGACTGTGGGAATCGGAGAAGTTGTTTCCTGTGGTATACTGGGAATGATTGTTTACTTTGCTTTAAAAAAATATAGAAATGTCGTATTTCAGCCGATAAAACGAAATCGTTAACAAAGCAGGGACGGGTTAAAACCCGTCCCGATTTTACTTCTCTTCTTGAAATTTTTTTAATTCTTCATGCGTCGGAAGTCCTTCGTTATCACTAATATTCATTACTTGAATTGCTCCAATTGCATTTCCGCGAAGGACACTTTCTTTCATTTCCAGACCTTCTAAGATTCCGCTTAATACACCTACTGCAAATCCGTCTCCGGCTCCGACTGTATCAACTACATTTGTCACTTTGTAGCCCGGCACGCGATAAGATGCTTTTCCATCTCTTACATATGCACCGTTAGATCCATCTTTGATAACGACTGTCTTCGCACCCAAATTCTGATAAAAATCTGCTGCCGCTTCCACATCTTCTGTTCCGGCAAGAATCGCACACTCCCCGATCCCCGGAAGGACTACGTCTGTATTCTGTGCAAGCTCATTGATCACACGAATCATCGTCTCCTCATTTTCCCAGAGCGCCGGACGAAGATTCGGATCAAATGTCAAGAAAATTCCTTCTTCTTTTGCGCGTTCCATTAAACGAAAGGTTGCTTCTCTTGCACTTTCAGAAAGTGCAGGCGGAATTCCCGTAACATGTACAAGTTCCACATCTGTCAAATCCAAAGCATCAATTTCCTTTACGGAAATATGAGATGCCGCAGAACCTTTTCTATAATATGGAGCATATGGATCACTTCCATCTGTCACACGATTTTTCAACTGAATACCCGTACGATATACAGAATCATAAGTTACCATACTTGTTCCAATATTGTTTTTCTTCAACTGATTTTCTATATAATGTCCAAATGGATCATCTCCCAGTCGTGTCAAGTATTCCACTTGATGATTCAGTCTTGATAAACCGATCGATACATTAACCTCTGCTCCGGAAAGAGCTCTGGTAAAATGCTCTACCTCTTCCAACGGACCAGTTGTATCTGCAATCAGAAGTGCCATCGGCTCTCCAAATAAAATTGTTTTTGCCATAACTGCCTCCCCCTATTTTACTCTCCTTACCAAGTGGATTGCGAATCCACCAATTTCTTCTTCCATATAAACTGCCTGAATCTTCCCATCTGGTCGAAGTACGGTACTTTCTTCTAAAAATACAACTCCCATACGCTCCAGATAATCTTTCGCACGTTCTACAGAGTTTACTGCAATTGCGATATGACCTTTCGCTCCCAGATATGGTTTTTTAATTGTTTCTACATAAGATGCAGAAAAGATGGAAGATGGGTTTTCATTTGCTGTAAATCCAAATAACCTTTCAAATGCCGCTGCTGTCTTCTTGGCTTCTTCCTCATTCTCACTGTTGATTCCCACATGAGCCAATGCAAATCCATGTACCGCCATAACTGCATCATGAGTTAACTTTTTAATTTCATCAAATCTTCCTTCTCGAATCAAGTCGCCCGGTGCCATCCAAGAACCGCCGCATGCAACGACACGGTCAAAGGAAAGATATTCATGCATATTAGAAAGATTCACTCCTCCTGTAGGCATAAATTTAAGCTGTCCGTATGGTGCAGCCATTGCTTTGATAGCTTTTACGCCGCCGCTTGCTTCCGCCGGAAAAAATTTCACGACAGAGAGTCCTGCTTCAATTGCTCTTTCCATATCACTTGGGCTGGAACATCCCGGAAGGATTAAAACCCCTTTGTCAACACAATAGTTTACAATCTTAGGATTTAATCCTGGGCTCACAACCGCCTCTGCGCCTGCTTCCACCGCTTTATCTACCTGTTCTGTTGTAAGAACGGTTCCTGCGATCAAAAGCATTTCCGGATATGCTTCCTTCATTGCCCGAATCGACTCTTCTGCCGCCTCTGTGCGGAAGGTCACCTCCGCACATGGAAGACCACCTTCGCACAAAGCTTTTGCAAGGGGAACTGCATCTTTTACATTTTCAATCTTTACAACCGGAATAACTCCAAACTTTTCTACTCTATCTAATACTGCGTGCATCTTTTTTCCCTCCTAAGCCAGCTTGTTGATTGGATAATGAATCGCTTCTCCTTTTGCAAAACGTACTGCCTCTTCTGCCACTTTACATTTCAGTTCCTGCGCTGCTTCTTCAGAATACCATGCCATGTGAGGAGTAACTAACAGATTTTCGTGTTTAAACAATGGAGAATCTTTAGATACCGGCTCTCCCATCATACAGTCAAGCGCTGCGCCGCCAATTTCTCCTTCTGTTAACGCCCACTCAAGATTACTCTCATTAATAATTCCACCTCTTGCTACATTTATGAGGATTGCATTATTTTTCATTCTCTTAAAAGTATCTTTGCAGAACAGATCTTTGTTTCCATCTGCCGGACAATGCAGGGAAATAATATCGGATGTCTCAATTACTTCATCCATAGAAACTGCTTTTACATATGCATCTGTCTCTTCTGTCGGCTTAAAATATGGATCCGTTCCGATTACTTTAAATCCAAGTGCATGCATTTTCTGTGCAAAATTGCGACCGATTCTACCCAGTCCAATTACTCCAACTGTCATGTTACAGAAACGATGTACTGGGATTGCTTTTGTGTAGTCCCATTTTTCATTCTTTGTAAACTGATTCATTTCAACCACTTTTCTTGTCATTGAAAGAGCCAACGCGATTGCATGATCTGCAACTTCATTCATTCCGTAATCCGGCACGTTTCCAACCTGAATTCCAAGTTCTGTTGCAGCCGCTACATCAACGGTATCTACACCTACACCGTAACGTACAACATATTTCAACTTCGGACAGTTTTCCATTACTTTTCTTGAAATCTTCGCATACTGTACAACAAAGATTTCTGCATCTTGACACTGCTCAATCACTTCATCTTCTGTAATAGCATGAAGCAGTTCCATTTCAATTCCGGCTTCTTCAAAAATATTTTTCTCTATATCAATATGATCATGATCACAATCTGTAATAATTACTTTCATTTTTAATTCCTCCAACTTGTCAATTACTTCTATTTCAATTTTTATCGCACCAAATATCCGCCGTCTACTGGTATTACTGCACCGCTTAAATAATCAGATGCATCGGACGCAAGAAAAATACATGGACCTTTCATATCTTCTGCGGTTCCCCAACGCTTTGCCGGAATACGATTTGTAATCGCTTCCTTTCTCGGATTGTTCGGGTCCAAAAGCGCTATATTCATCTCAGTTGCCATATATCCCGGTGCAAGAGAATTTACACAAATGCCCTTCCCTGCCCATTCATTTCCCAGTGCCTTCGTAAGCTGTGCAACACCGCCCTTTGACGCTGCATAAGCCGGCACTGTATATCCTCCAAAGAACGATAACATGGACGAAACGGTAATGATCTTCCCTTTGCTTTCCTGCGACATAAATTGTTTTGCCGCCAACTGGCAAAGTTCAAATACAGCAGTAAGATTCACGCCCACAACTCGTTCCCAGTCTTCCATAGGAAATTCCTCCGAAAGATGTCTGCTCTGAATTCCATGTGCTGTAACCAGAATATCCAGATGCCCTCCAAGAAGGTGTACGCACTCATGAAATGCGCGTACACGTTCCTCCTGTAAGCCTAAATCTGCTTTTACACCTTCGCAGCAATATCCTTTCTTTTGAAACTCTTCTGCCCGTGCAAATACACGATCACTTATCCCTATAATCGCCACCTTGCAGCCGGATTCCAAAAGTCCCTCAGCCATTCCGTGTCCCAGACCTCTTGTTCCACCTGTGACAATTGCTGTTTTTCCAGTCAAATCAAATAAATTTTTCATTTTATATTTTCACCCTCCGGCTTTACATCAATAATTTCGGAAGCGTCATAGAAATTTCAGGTATAAATGTAATTAACATTAAGTCAACAAGCATAACGATAATAAATTTAATAATTCCCGAACATACCGTTTCCAGCTTACTGCTTCCTACCCTCGCCGCCACAAATAAATTGATTCCAAGCGGCGGTGTGATAAATCCAATTGCAAGGTTCACAACCATGATCAAACCAAAGTGAATCGGATCAATACCGAACTGTAATGCGATCGGTAAAAGAATCGGGGATAATACCATCATAGCAGGTGTTGTATCCATGAAGCATCCCACAACCAATAACAACAGGTTAATTAAAAGTAAGATAACGATCATATTATCACTGAAATTCAAAATTCCATTTGTGATCGCATCCGGAATTTTCTCGATCGTAAGAATTTTTGTAAATGCTGTTGCACATCCAATGATTACCATTGTTGTTCCTGTTGTATTACAAGCATTTCCAAGTGTTCCGAAAAGCTGTTTGATATCCAATTCTTTATAAATGAAGACACCGCAAATAAACGCGTATACTGCTGCAACTGCTGCCGCCTCAGTTGGTGTAAAGATACCTGCATAAATACCGCCTAAAATAATAACCGGATTGATAAGCGCCCATTTTGCATCCCAGATTGCCGCAAGTTTTTCTTTTGCAGAATACTTGTAATCGTCTCCCTTCCAGCCATGTTTTTTACAGTAAATATAGGAAACTAAGATCAAAGATCCGCCAATCATTAACCCCGGAAGGAATCCAGCCATAAACATAGAACTGATCGAAGTACTTGTTGATACTCCATACACAACCATCGGAATACTTGGCGGGATAATAACACCGATACTTCCGGCAGTCGCAATAAGCGCCAATGTAAAACTCTTACTGTAGCCTTTTTGCAGCATAGTTGGTATTACCATAGATCCAATGGCTGCAACGGTAGCCGGACCGGAACCGGATACTGCCGCAAAGAACATACAGAGTACAACTGTTACCGTAGCCAGTCCACCTGTAAAACGTCCAAGAAATACGTTACACACATTTAATAACCGTTTGGAAACTCCTCCTGCTCCCATCAGTTCTCCTGCCAGAATAAATAACGGAATCGCCATCAGCGGGAAGGAATCCGCACTTGTCACTAATTGCTGAACAATATACAACGAACTCAATCTACCATCCGCAAACACCGCGCAAAGAGAAGATAAACCAATTGCAATACCTACCGGCATATTTAAAATCAAAGCTATAATTAATGTTCCAAATAATACGATTGCTACCACTACTCTGCACCTCCTTCTTCCTCTGTTTTTCCAAGATTATTTGTAAGATACCAGATGTTCTGTATCTGACGGACGATCACCAATCCGAAACCGACAACCGGAGCCGCATTTATATATTGCAGCGGTAAGCCAAGCGCCGGTGATACTTTACCGAACACCCATTGTTTATAAGTAAGTTCAATACCTGTCACTACAATATATGCAGCAAACATTAACACTAAAAATTCTCCGAGAATCACAATATATGGTCTTACTTTTTTCGGGAACAGCTGAAGCGCCGCATCAATCTTAATATGCTTCATCAGCTTACATCCATAAGCTACCCCAATATAAATCAGCCAGATAAAACAATATCTTGCCAATTCTTCCGACCATGACAGTGAGTTATGTGCTACGTAACGCATAATTACCTGTACAAATATAATAACTGTCATCGTAGACATCAGTGCCACGCACAGGACTTCTTCCAGATAATTATTTAAAAAATGTAATACTTTTTTCATCCCCTATTTTTCTCCTTTCATCCTGTACTCTTCTAAATCTTTTAACATACCATCAAAGAACTTCGGATTTTCCATAGAATCTTTTGCAACTCCGAATACATCTGCATTTTCCATAATCTTCTGGAACTCCATTTTCTGTTCGTCTGTCAGCGTATTTACCTTACATCCATAGTCTTCCATGACTTTGATTCCTTCTTCTTCATCCTTCGCTGACTGTTCTAACTGGAACTTCGTTGCCTCTTCCATCGCGCGGTCTACAATATCCTTCTGCTCATCTGTTAACGCATTATATTTGTCTGGATTCATCACTACAACATAAGGCGTATAAACGTGCTGTGTTAAAGAAATATATTTCTGTACCTCATAGAAACGGTTACTGGAAATGATTCCGATCGGATTTTCTTCTCCGTCTACTGTTCCCTGCTGCATTGCTGTAAATAACTCAGAAAATGCCATCGGTGTCGGATTCGCTCCAATTTCTTTCCAGGCCTTCATGTGAATTGGATTTTCCATTGTACGAATTTTCTGTCCCTTACAATCTGCCGGACTTTCAATTGGATGTTCATTATTCGTATAATTTCGGAATCCGTTCTCCCACATTGCCATATGCTTCAAGCCTACCTTTTCAACACCCTCCAGCATTTTTACGGCTGTCTCGCCTTTGAATCCCACATCATATACCTCCTGTGAATTCAAAAACAAATATGGTGTGTCATACAAATAATAATCTTTATACAGTGTTGATAAGGAACTGGTTGAAGACGCTGCAATATCAATATCTCCATTCTGCACGCCCTCCGCCAACGTCTTATCATCTCCCAATTGATTGTCTTGGAATAAATCAACGGTCATTTTTCCACCGGAATACTCTTCTACAAGCTCCTTAAATTTTTCTCCTGCCTGCTTCGCCGAATTGGATGTTACATTCGCAAATATCAAATTTACTTCTTCCTGCGTCCTATACTTACTTCCAACTCGTGTGAATCCAACTCCTGCCAACAGAGTCAGACAAATTAAGATAACTACAACTGCTTTCCCTCTCTGTTTCATCTCTTAACCTCCTTTTAAACTTCTGTGCAGTCTACTACGACTTTGATTGTTCCATACTCTGGATCAGCAATCATATCAAATACCTTTTCGCTTTCTCTAAGCGGAACGATATGTGTGACTATTTTTTCCAGTTCTGGTTGTAATTTTTTTGTCAGCTCTACCGCCTGTGCAAATTCGTCTTTGGTATACACTCTTGTTCCTACAAGGGTCTGTTCTTTAAAATTCACATCCCGAAGATTCACTTCATGAGGCTGCTTATGTACGGAAACGATACATATTTTTCCTCGCCCCCTTGTGATATCTGTCATCTGCATTGCCGGAACTGCTGCCCCGCTGCATTCAAAGAATACGTCGCACCCTTCGCCTGCTGTCGCTTCTTTCACTCGCTCTTCCAGATTTTCTTTCATCGGATTAACTGGTATCATTCCAAGTTCTTCAGCAACTTTTAATCTCTTTTCAGCCACATCAGAAATAAAAATCTGTGATGCCCCTGCATGCTTTAACAAAATTCCGCATAGCATCCCAATCGGTCCTGCACCGACTACAACTGCGGTATCCAACGCTTCGAAGCCTGACATATGAAGGGAATGAACCAACACTGCCAAAGGTTCTATGACTGCTGCCGCCTTATAACTTACACCTTCCGGTACTTTGTATAACACGTCTTCATCAACATATACTCTTTCACACATACCGCCATCAATGTCAATTCCTATCAACCCAAGACTATTACATACATGTTCATTTCCATTTCGGCACGCCTTGCAATGTCCGCAAGATAAGAGTGGATAAGGAACAACTCTGTCTCCTTTTTTCACCTTCTCTCCATCTTCAGCAACAATTCCAAGAAACTCATGTCCTAATACGAGCGGCGCCTTTGCTCTGGGATGCGTTCCAAGATAGATTCCAATATCAGATCCGCATACTCCACAGTATGTGACATCGACTTTTACCTTTCCCTCCTGCGCCTTTGCATCCTCTACATCCATAAATTCTGCTTGTTTCGGTCCTGTATAAACCAACGCTTTCATCTTTCTATTCTCCTAACATGTCTGATTTATTTATCTGTTTTAATTATATATTTCGATCAATATTTTAGCAATACTGTATATTTTTTTCTCTTTTTCCCATTATTTTTTGATTGTTTTATATACATCTTGTACAAATAAACATATCAATTCATCCGACAAGTGTATTATTGTCAAAAAAAAGACAGGCATAAAAGACGTCATTTTTTCCCATTTTACGCCATTTATGCCTGTTTTTAACTTTTCAAAATTTGTCTGATGTCTATCTAGACACCTATTTCTCTCTTTTATGGATTAAATTTCTTTTTCCGTTCAATTTCTTTAATTATATAGAGTCTGTTTTCACTCATATGAGCAAGCATTGCACTTCTCGCTCCCCGTTCATCGCCACGCTCTATGGCATCGACAATCTGTTGATGGAAAATAATGGTTGTCTCTGACAGTCTTCGGTTGGTCATTTCAATGGTAAGACTGACAGAGCGGTAAATGATCGGAATAAGTTTTGCAATGATCCGATTTCCGGTAGCCCTTGCAATCAATTGGTGGAACTTCGCATCTTCTTCCGTATGATTGATCCCCTGTTCAATCATAGAAATCACTTTTCTATTCTGCTTTTTGATCGCATTTTTCTCTTCCTTCGTCGCATGTACAGCCGCCATCGCTGCGCTTTCCGGCTCTAAGATCATACGCACATCTAAAAGTTCCAGTGCGATCTCTTCGTCTTTTCCCATAAGTGCAATCCCAAGCGGATCTTCAGCCACACCTTCCCGACTTGAGATATAGGTTCCGGCTCCCCGCCTAATACTTAGGATATTTCTCGATTCCAGACGCTTAATCGCTTCTCTCACTGTACTTCTTCCGACTTCCAGACTTTTTGCCAAATCATATTCATTAGGCAGCCTGTCACCGGGCTGAAGCTTTTTTTCACGAATGATTTCTATGATTTTATCTGCCGCAATCTGCGCCAGCGGCGTTTGATCTTTACAAGCCATTTCATTTCCCTCATTTCTTTTTTCCCATCATTCATTTATCCGATATACGTATGTCCCGTTCCTGCCGTCAATGCATCCATTTCTTCAAATGTGCTGGTTTTTCGTTCGCCGCTTGCTGCGTCCACATAGATTACATTCTCATCTGTGTATCCTACAAGAATGATCGGCTTTCCGGCCTCTTTCATTCCAATCACCGGTTTCCCCTGATTGATAATGTAAGCAAGTTGTTCCGCTGTACATCCTGTAAGATTAAGACTTGCGCCGGAATTATATTCTTTCAGCGCTTCCATCGGCGAAACTCCACTGTCAAGCTTTGCTTTAATCTGCGCTGCCATATCCTCAGAATGATCAATGGTATAGTTCAAATCTCGATTTCCTCTCTCCCATATATAGGACTGGCTTTGATCCACCACGACTCCTCCATACGAATCTGCCTTTTGGATGGCATCGCCTGCAATTTCATAAGAACCCTGAAGTTTTCCATATCCATAGACGTAATATTGTTTCTCTTTCTTATCGTAATCAAAGGTAATCGTTGTCGGATTCTCAAACATTACTTGTTTTGGCTTTAATACCTTCGGTTCTTTATCTGAAATGCCATCTTCATAGGTCAGCCGCATCTGTTTTTTCTTCAATTCTGTCACATAAGAATCCAGATAAATATTGCTTTCCTTCTGTTCTTCGTTATTAGAAATATATTCTTCTGCCGTTGCAGTGTAGATGCTTCCGTCTCTTACTGCCCGCTCCAGAATCACTCTGTTTTTCTCCATTTTAGCGCCCAGTATATAGATCTCTTTTTGCTCATAAGTCTTGACTGTTTTTCCCTTGCTGTTCTGAATCTCCACTTTATACATAGGGCTTGCATCTTCACCCGCTGCCGTTTGTCCGGCATCTTCTATTCTTGAAGTTCCGTATACAAAATCATTTTTCACAAATCCAAGAGGATATATGTTCTCGCCTTCTTTGCCGGTTACTGTCCTTGTCTTGCCGGAAGACAGATTCATAATGGTAAGCTCATTAGCCCCATTTTCTCCGCTTTTTGACTGATAAGCTAGGAAACGCCCGTCGCTGGATACTACATAATGATCCTCCGTAAGTCCTGTTACTAGCTCCTTCGTCTTTTCCTTTTCCACATTTGTCTCATAAAAGGTATCACCGGCAAGTACATACAGCATCTCTCTGTCCACACTATAGTAGACTAATTTCCCCAGTTCGTGAATCGCATTTCCCCACGAGGTATCTGTAGGGATAAACACCTTTTCTTCTACAGAGCTTTGCTCTACATTATAATAGTAAACCGCAACACCAACCTGTCCTTCGTGTTCTCCACGGTTCATATATCCATATACAGCAAATGTCACATTTCCGTTTCCATCTGCCTCTAATAATTGTATTTCATGCTGATTTGTAAGATTTCTCTCATCCGTATTTTCCGAAGCTGCGAAACTGAATACCAGCGATACTTCATCCGTCTCTTTGTTATAGCTCCACAAATCATCTGCCTGCACAAAAGAGACAATGCTTCCATCCTTATCATTCAGATAAGGAACATCATATTCCGAAATTCCGAGAAGCACACCCTTTTCGCTTAACACCTTTTTGGTCGGATCAAAGATCTGCTCCATCGTACGGTCATAATCCAGCAAATATCCCCGCTTGGCATAAGAATCATAGCGCACACGGAAGAACTCTCTTACTTTATACAGATCATCCTCATTTTCTTCCCCTTTACACCGCACAATAAATTCTGCCTGTATCGATGAGGAGGTATCATTCATCTCTTTGATTTCCCAGCGTTCGCCGCCCTCTAGTTTTGGCTCCAGCTCGCCGTAAGATACCTGATCATAATTCGAGTGGATCGTTACATGTGCAAAGGTACTGTTATCGCCATCTTCATTCGGCTCAATCGCCTTTCCGACACCGACTCCTTCTTCCTTATTCAGAGCTCCGTTATGGAACGTCGTCACATAGTCCAGACACTGCTGTATATCTGCCTTCTCTGCATCGGCAATTCTCGTATAGAAATGTACTGTTTTTTCTTTATTATAATTTAAAATAATTTCCAGCACCCGCTCTTCATCTAACAGACCGGACTTGTTAAGATCCAACATTTCCGTTTTCCCCGGCTTTTTTATCTTTTTCTCCAGAAGCGCTTCTGTGCCGTCTAACGAATACACCTTGTATTCCATACTTGAAATTGCATTTTCATAAGCGTTGATCTCCACATTCAGCTTTCCGGATAAGACCGGTGTGATCGTGTCGCGAATCGTCGGAATGTCCATAGACTGCGCATATCCGGGAACAGCATTTATCCCATATCCGCCGCAATCAAAGCCTATCTTTGGAAACGTTGCAGTTCCAATGTCCGCCGTCATATTATCGTTTCCCTTATTAGTAAAATAACTGAACACCAATACCGCCACGATAAATACTCCGATAAGAATACCGGCTTCTTTTAATTTGTTCTTTATATTCATCCTGTGTCCTCTTTTATCTAATCCTTCTGCATACCAAGGAGACGTCCAAGCGTTGGTTCCACATTTAAAAATGCTTCACAATCCTTGATTCTCTTACTATTCTTTCCTTTTTTCCCGGTATCTATGGCACGGATCAAAATATTTTTCGGTGTATGCTCCATGTCAATGAATTCCAAGACCTGTACTTCATATCCTTCTCTTTCTAAATATTCTGCGCGTAGTGCATCTGTCACGATTGCAGAAAAACGTTCTTTGAGAAGTCCATGTTTCAGAATCGGTTTCAAGACATCATTCTCAATCTGCCCATTGATCTCATGCTGACAGCACGGAACAGACAAGATAACTTTCGCGTGCCAGCCGACAGCTTTTGCAAGCGCATAATCCGTTGCAGTGTCGCAAGCATGCAGTGTCACTACCATATCCACCTGATCAACACCTTCGTAATCCGCAATGTCGCCTTCTAGGAAAGTCAATTTCTCGTATCCGTATTTCACACTCAGCTCATTACAGTGTCTGATAACTTCACTTTTCAGATCCAATCCGATGATACGGATATCGTATTGCTTTAACTCATGCAGATAATAATACATCGCAAATGTCAGATAAGATTTCCCACATCCAAAATCAAGGATTGTAACTTCTCTCCCCTTATCAAGCTGCGGAAGAATATCCTCAATAAATTCAAGGAAACGGTTAATCTGTCGAAACTTGTCAAACTTCGTCCGCACAATCTTCCCTTCTTCGGTCATAACCCCAAGATCTCTCAAAAAAGGAACCATTGTTCCCTCTTCCAGAATATACTGCTTCTTGCGGTTATGGTTCATATCTGCCTGCTTATTCGGATTCTTCTGCGCTTTTCGCTTGATTGTCAGCTTCCCTTTTTTGCTCACGAGAACCGTGTAGTTCCACTGCTTTGTCTCCATCTGCATCTGTTTCATATTTTGCATATATTCAAAAATTCTATCCGCCGCCTCCCCGGCACTAAGATTCTCATGAAACGCTTGCCGATTACAAAAAGACTCCAACTGAAAAACAAGTTCTCCCCTCTTAAGAAGAGGACGAACCTTCACCTTCTCCACACCAGATTTATCCCGCGGCGCACTCAGCACCGCAGCTAAAAACTCCTGATTCAAATTTTCTTGTAATAATAATTTTAAATTCTCCATAATAGTAATATTGTAATGTGTTTTTGAAATAAGCGCAAGTAAATTTGGGACGTAGCAAAGTTTAACTTTGCTACGTCCCCCGTTAATTATTTAACCCTCGGAAATTTTATTGTCACTTTAAATAGATCTCCGTCTAAATATAATTCGAACTGTCCTTTCTGCATTTCTGTTAATGTTTTTGCTATGGATAAGCCCAGTCCGCTTCCTTCTGTACTTCTTGAAATATCACCTCTGATAAATCGTTCTGTCAATTCATCTGCGGATATGTTCAGTGGATATGCGGATACGTTTTTTAAGGTGAATATCACCTGATCTTCCGATATTTCCAGATCGGCATAGATCCTGCTGCCTTCCATCGCGTATTTGGCAGCGTTATTGTATATATTCTCCAGCACTCTCCATGTTCTTCTTCCGTCTACGCAGATCATCGCCTCTTCTTCTGGAAGATTCAACACCTCTTCCAAATTACGGGCAGCGAATTTTTCCTGAAATTCTCCGCTCGTCTGCTGAATCATTTCCACCAGATTCAGGTTCATCATCTCCAGCGAAATATTTCCTGAACTCACCTTAGATGCTTCCACCACATCTTCCGTCAATGTTTTTAATCTCTGTGACTTTTGTTCCAGCACTTCAATATATCTTTGAATCTTTGGATCTTCAAAATTTTCCTGTTTCAACAGTTCTACATAATTGATGATTGATGTGAGCGGTGTTTTAATATCATGGGATACATTTGTGATCAAATCTGTCTTCAAGCGCTCATTTTTCACACTCTTTTCCACCGCTGTATTCAAGCCTTCTCCGATAATATTTACAAGCTCTGCTACTTCTTTTTGTTCCCCGTGCAGACCAACGGTATCAATTTTATAATCAATCTCTCCCTGTGCGATCTGTGAAATCCCCTGTTTGATCTTCTTTTTTCCAACTGCCTGGTAAATGAGATAAATGAATACGACAAGATCAATCGGCAGAAGTACAACAAATAATATCGAATGCCCGCTGATCTGTGCCAGACTGTGGATGATCAAAAATCCGCCAAACCCAACAACTGCCTTCCAGACTGCATTCATGTTCACACCCACATATTGGACAAACTTAAAGATTCCTTTGAGCACACTGTTTTCCCACATCGTTCCGGCCTTCAGGCGTCTTACAAGACTCAAATATCCTCCGAGAAACATGACACTGGTATATGCCGTCAGGATACCGCCGACAACAATATACGGAATCGAATTCATCACATAATTATAATAGCCATACATTGTTGCAAGTTCATCATTGACACCGAGAAGTATATCTGTAACCGATATCGCGCTTCCCGACACAAGCATTGGGATCAGCCACAACACAATAATGACTGCCGCTGCAAGCTCTGTCTTCCATGCATCAAACCAGTTCAAATGAAGCTCCTCGTCCCGGCTGCTCCGTCCGGCAACCACCGTAAGCCACACAAGGCATATAATCAGGGTCATAAAGGAAATCATTCCCAACGCCGCAACCGCCATTCCGCTTGACGCATATTTTTCAAATAATTGGTTTTCCGCATAAAAGCTGTCCTGAATCGGATAATTCGTATCTACCGCTGCCACGAATACAAAATCCTCCGTCTGCGGACCGGAATATTTAATGTTGTCTCTCCATGTAAGCGCATCCTCATTTGACAGATTTGATTCAAATTCGGACAGCTTCGGTCTCACGACAACATATTTTCCATACTTTTTCATTTTTTTAACATTTTCTTCCAGTTCCAGCAGGTTCGAATATTCTTTTTTATTTGTATAAACCTTTTTACTCTTCAGATCAGCATAGAGATAATAATAGTTCGAATCGCCTTCTTCAATACCGGAATCTACCGTCATATAAGAAGCATAACCGCTTCCGATCGTCTCGATCACACTGGATAACATTTCATAAATATTCTGTAAATGTCCATTCCACCTCGGATCTTCATTTACAAGCTGCAGCAAATCTTCTACACCGACAGGATGATATCTCTCGACGATCTGTACATCATTATACTGCCAGAACGCAATGTACTTTACCTGACCGTCCGCATCAAGAATCTTGATTCCGGATTCATAATCGTCCAGCACATTCTCTTTAAGCATATTCAGAATCTGCTGTGCATCCGCCCCTTGAGCCGGCGTCTTTTCTCCCTCCGGCAAAAATTGGAGCTCTCCATTTTTTACCCTCGCCTGAAATTCAGCATAAGAGTAATAATAAAAACTCCCATCTGTCTTTTCACATACAATCACGCATTCCTCGTCACTGGCCACATCTTCGCTGCTGTAATACTCCGAAACAGAAGCTTCATCCCACGCAATCAGATCGCCAAGTTTATAGGCAAAACCACTTTTATTTTCACCACTGACCGTTCCCTTTTCATAGTATTCTCTGACATCAATGATCTTATCTGGATTATACTTTCCTTCGGTCTCGAAAATGACATTCTGGCTTAAGCCTAAAGTTACCTGATAATTGTATTCCTGCATCTTCTGGTCAAAGCTTAATGTATCTTCATACTCTTTTGCCCTTTTCCCGTCTAACAGCTCTTCTCTCAATACCGGATAGGCAACAAACCATAAGATACTTACGACAATGGTCACGGAACATAAAATGGACAACAGAACCAGAATCGCTTTGGTTAATTTGGTTTTATACCATGTATTTTTCATAAATACCTTCTTTCTATAATTTTTCTATCTTATAACCGATTCCCCACACAACCTTCAGATAGCGGGGCTCCTTCGGATTAATCTCGATTTTTTCACGGATATGTCGGATATGTACCGCGACCGTATTATCCACTCCTATGGCATCCTCGTTCCATATATTTTCATAAATCTGATCAATCGAAAATACCTTCCCCTGATTTTTCACAAGAAGGAGTAAAATGTTATATTCTATCGGTGTCATTTTCACCGGCTCTCCGTCCACACTGACTTCCTTCAGATCATCATTTACCATTAAGCCTCCGGTCGTGTAGACTGCTTCATTTTTGTTTGCAGCCGTGCTTCCAAGCTGTGTATATCTTCGAAGCTGAGATTTCACCCGCGCCACCAGTTCCAGCGGATTAAATGGCTTCGTCACATAGTCGTCTGCTCCTACGTTCAATCCCAGAATCTTATCTGCATCTTCTGATTTTGCCGATAATATAATAATCGGAATATTATTTTCCTCCCGAATTTTAAGCGTCGCACGGATACCGTCAAGTCTTGGCATCATAACGTCAATTACCAGAAGGTCTACCTCCTGATCCTTTAAAACCTTAAGCGCTTCCTCTCCGTCATATGCCTTTAAAACTTCATGCCCCTCCTGCGTCAGATAAATATCTATCGCCTCTACAATTTCTCTGTCATCATCACATACTAATATTTTAGCCATTTTTATCACCTCTCTTCTACTATACAAGAATAGCAGGGATTTTTTAAGGACAAATGTTGAAATTTCTTAAAATATTATGAATCTATTGCCCTTTACGTCGGTTATGATTTTCTTCCTATGTTCTTAAGGTGCTCTTAAGAAATTTTCTATTTCTTTTATAGATACAACATATTTTAGACACATTTATCTTATATACTAAAGTCAGATAGTTGATAGAGCAACTATCTCCCCCTCATAAAGTAAAACATCGGGCACGCACCCGATGCACACTTTACTCTCATTCCTTTAGATAACTATAAAAACAACGAAACCCGTTAGCCGGAAGGTTAACGGGTTTTCGCTGTTTTACGTCAAAAAAAGTAAGCGTTTCTTATTTT
>ENA-ORMO01001269-ORMO01001269.1-human-gut-metagenome-genome-assembly--contig:-NODE-1269-length-28248-cov-3.341184_pt1 | contig 28248 bp, 44 predicted proteins | sample MGYA00242106_ERZ509001 | MGnify/ENA primary metagenome ERZ509001 (study PRJEB26280, sample SAMEA2338736) | human gut metagenome | biome: human gut; feature: human-associated habitat; material: faeces...
AGTCCGGCAGAATCACAACTCCCGCAAACTCACCAGCGAGGCCGTGGAGGCCCTGACTGGGAAACCGCTGGAATGGTTTATTGAAGCGGTAGGAAACAGAAATGAGGTGAAAGAAGATGGGAACGAGCTCAACCAAGACACGTACGGCAACAAAAAACAGTAAGGAGGGCGCACATATGGAGTCTGAGAAAAAAGTAGAGAAGAAGATCCTCAAAGAAGAGCACTTGGATTACCTAATCGAATTGTGGCTGAAATACCACAATGAAACCGCTGTAGAGATCAAAAAAACCTATGTTGCATAAGAAAGCCCCGCTTGTCTAGCACCAAGCGGGGCACGGAAGAGGTACACGAAATGGAACGCATACCATCACACAGCAGGAATTATACCACAAGGCGGTGGGTGCCGTCAAGCGCAGTGCGGGACCTTATCCTTACCGGTATTGCCATTGGGATTTGTCTTGCGGCCTGCTGCGGGGTCCACGCGCTGGATGCTGGCCCGGGCATCACCCACACGCTGGACAAGCATCCCGGCGGGCCTGTGCTGGCGCGGGAGCTATTAGAGGCAGAGCTTATCAATCCCACTCCATTATCGGACGAGCTGTACATAGTCCTGCTGGATGCCTGCGAGGAGAGCGGCGTAGAGGTGCCGCTTGCGCTTGGCGTGATCGAGGTGGAGAGTGGTTTTGACGTGGACGCGATCGGTCCGGACGGCAAAGATATCGGGCTCTATCAGATCAGGACCAGCAACCACGCATGGCTGACATCGGAGACCGGAGCGGACCCTATGACGCCTGCAGGCAACATTGAGTGCGGCGTGTGGATGCTAGGGTATCTGCTGGGCCGCTATGAGACCCAGGACGCGGCCCTTACGGCTTATCGGTGGGGCCATGACAATGGGAAAAGGACATATGCAGCCGCCGTCTTTGAGGCGGCTGAGAAATGGAGGAGCGCATTATGGCCGGAAATTTTAGGATAACTTTGGCCTTTCTAAAAGAGCTTGGGGCGTGCCGAGACGGGCAGCGTGAGTTCGACAAAGCGTTTCCCGATGGTGCTGGATACCAGGAGACGCTTGACAAGTGCGCTGATGAGGGGCGTGTTGATTTTGGCGAATGGCTATTGCATAAGCTGGGCCCTACAGACGATGTGCGCGTCTACCAGGAGCCGATTAATGACCGCAATCGAGTTATTATTTTTGCGGGCCGAATCGAGTTTAAGGGAGATGTTGATGTAAAACATATTTTGGCTGGCCGGGGCATCAGGGCTGGCCGGGACATCAGGGCTGGCGATGGCATCGAGGCTGGCGGTGGCATCAATGCTGGCGAGGGCATCGAGGCTGGCTGGGGCATCAAGGCTGGCTGGGGCATCGAGGCTGGCTGGGGCATCGAGGCTGGCGAGGGCATCGAGGCTGGCGGTGGATACGGGATTTTCGCCGGGATTCGCGTCAAAATCGAGCTATGGTCTAGCCTTGCGATTGTTGAGGCAAACACTAAGCCAATAAATCTTATTTCTGGGCATTGGGTGGGACCAAATTCCACAGAAAATGGGTGATCATATGTCAACACAGATTACGAGAGGAACCCGAAGAGAAGGGTATAATCGAGCACTGTCCACGATCACGCCGCGCCAAGCCCTCATTATCTCGGCACTCAGGACGGGGCCGATGACTGCGGCTGAGGTAGCGGACAAGCTGGGGTTTGGAGACCTCAATGCGGTTCGGCCACGACTCAATGAGTTGGAAAAGATGGAGGTCGTGCATGTAATAGATAAGCGGATCAACCCGCACAGTGGCATAAACAATGCGGTGTACGAGTTGAAAAGGGAGGCAGGAGAATGCTGCACTCAATAATGGACGATCCGCAAGACCGCTCCGCAGAGGCTTATTGCCAACATTGTAAAGCAGAACTTTGGGGCGGCGGCGCAGAGCCTGATTACGAAGGCAAAACTTTGTGCTCCCAATGTCGGGAAGATATAGCCGATACGGAGCACCGGAAAGAGATGATTACCGCAGTTTTGGAGGCGGTAGATCAAGAAAATAAAAAGTATTTGTCCGATGATGTGTGCAACGTCATTTGGAACAGGTTAGTTGCAAAATTTGGAATATAGGAGGCCAAAATGAATATCTACGAGAAAATAGCCTCCATTATGGGGGATATCCAGTACCTTGCAAAGGACGATAGGGTGGAGTTTAACAAGACCAGTTATCGCGCACTGTCAGAAGAAAAAGTCACCTCTATCATGCGGTCGGAGCTCGTGAAGCACAAATTGGTCGTGTACCCAGTGGCCCAGACCACGAACCGTGCGGGCACGATTACCCACGTAGATGTGACATATCGGATGGTCAATGTGGAAGACCCCAAGGAATACATAGAGATCGCCTCTTGCGGAGACGGCGCGGACACGCAGGATAAGGGGAGCGGCAAGGCGATGACGTATGCCTTTAAGTACATGTGGCTCAGGACATTTGCTTTGCCGACTGGAGAGGACCCTGACAAGATTTCCAGCGCGGAATTAGACGCGAAACAGGCAAATATACAGCCTCAAGGGCCTCCTTGCGCGGACTGTGGGAAAGAGATTATGCCATACAACGATGGTAAGAGAGCCATCACCGCCGCAGAAATGGCAGCTCGATCCACGGAGATGTTTGGGCGAGCGCTATGTGCTAAGTGCTCCAAGGCGGAGGGCCGGAGAAGGGCGGATGCTGGCGCATGATACTGACCTGTGACAAGGCCCGTTGGTATGAGGACAGTGAGGGGTTTTGGGCGGCGTTCCGCACACGGGACCGGGCATCAGCCGCCAAGATTGCCGAGCAGATGGACGGCGCTTGGGTGGTGGAGGCCAGAAAACAGCTACGGAGGCGCAGCCTGGACGCTAACGCCTACCTGTGGGTGCTGCTGGACAAACTTGCGGCGGCACTGGGACAGACCAAGGAGGAGCTGTACCGGGGCTTTATCCGGGAGATTGGTGTCTTCCGAGATTTTCACCTCGCGCCGGAAGAGGCGGCAACCTTTGAGGTGGCATGGTCCCGGCTGGGAACCGGGTGGGTCACGGAGCAGGTGGACTACACCCGCGATGGGGAGCAGGTGGTGATCCGGGCCTATTACGGCAGCAGTCAATACAACACCAAGCAGATGACCCGCCTTATCCGCAGCGTGGCAGAGGAGTGCAAAGCACAAGGGATAGAGACTATGACACCGGAGGAGCTGGCCGGTCTGATGGACCGCCGGTAGGCTGTTTGATGGATAGCATTTTACAGGGCGATACGCGAGAGTGCTACCTCACAGGGGCAACAGATGGGCTCCATAGACATCATATTTATTTCGGCAATCCTAACCGCAAAATCAGCGAGGCAAACGGGTTCTGGGTATGGCTCCGCTGGGACTGGCACAATGGTGCCGAGTATGGAGTGCATTTTAACAGAGACCTGGACTTAAAGCTTAAACGGGAGTGCCAAGAGAAATACGAGGAGACCCACAGCCGGGAGGAGTTCCGGAAGCTGATCGGGAAAAGTTACTTGTAGGAGAACGAAGCATGCTCAACAAAATTTTTCTTCAGGGCCGCCTGGTGGCGGACCCTGAAATGCGGCACACCCCCTCGGGGGTAGCCGTGGCATCCCTGCGGCTGGCCGTGGACCGGGACTTCAAGGACAAGGAGACCGGGGAGAAGAAGGCGGACTTCATCAATGTGGTCGCTTGGCGCTCCACCGCCGAGTTTGTCTCCCGGTATTTCACCAAGGGCCGTATGGCCGTCGTGGAAGGCCGTCTCCAGATCCGGGATTACACGGACCGGGACGGCAATAAGCGCACCGCCGCAGAGGTAGTGGCCGACAACGTCTATTTTGGCGACTCCAAGCGGGACGCCGAGGGCGACGGCTACGGCGGCTCATATGGCGGCGGACATTCCGCGCCGCCCTACGGTGCACCAGGGCAGCACGTGGACCAGTTCGCAGAGCTGGAGGAGGACGACGGTAATCTCCCATTTTGATGGACCGACAATAGACGGGCAGGTGAGCAGGTGGAGAGACAGCAATTTACATTTTACCGTAGCTACTATGAGGCGCTGAAAACGCTGCCCAAAAAAGAGCGTGAGGCGGTCATCATGGCAATGTGCGCCTATGCTCTGGACGAAGAGGAGCCGGAGCTGTATGGCGTGCCCGCGTCTTGTTTCACGTTGATCCGTCCAACACTGGACAGCGGTCGGAACAAAGCGAGAAACAGGAGCGGCAAAACGAAAACAAAGCAAGAACAAAACGATAACAAACAGGAAGAAACGGGTAAGGAGAAAGAGAGAGAGGTAGAGGTAGAGGTAGAGAGAGAGAACGATAGTTTAAAAATATCTCCCCCTGTCGGGGGAGATACAAAAGCCGCCGCCGTCATTGCCAATTACTTGGACCGGGTAAACCCGGCTGCCTCCCCGGCGTCGCTGGAAGAGCTGAGCGGGTATGCCCGGCGCATGGGAGAGGCGGTATGCAAGCGGGCGTTTGACGTTGCGCTGGACAGCAAAAAGGCTACATGGCCGTACATACGGGCCATTTTGAGGGACAAAGAGGCCAGAGGGGTGAAATGCCTGGCGGACTGGGACAGGCTGGAAAATGTCGAACGACCATCCCCTGGCAAAGGCAAGGGCCCCAAAAGCGGGTATTACGGGGGTACTGGAGACGATGCAGAGAAAATCGAGGGCGATCTGGACTGGATGGAACGATATCTGGAGGCGAAAAAGCAGGATGAGCGGGAAAATGAGCCGTGAAAAGGGCAAGAGAGGAGAACGGGAATGGGCGCGCTGCTGCCGGGACAACGGGTATGATTGCCGCCGCACCAGCCAGTATTGCGGACAGTCTGGAGACGCCTCTGATGTTGTGGGCCTGCCCGGTATCCACCAGGAGGTCAAACGGGTGGAGCGCCTTGACCTGTACGGGGCTATGCTCCAGGCCAAGAGAGACGCAAAGCGTGGGGAGATACCGATTGTGGCGCATCGGAAAAATGACCACAGGTGGGTCGTTATCATGGACGCCGATGATTGGTTTACGCTCTACAGCGCATGGGAGGTGGAACGGTGAAAGATTACCTTGGATTTTGGGGAGACAGACCGAATCAGACACCGGCTGACGAGATCAAGGGCGCTCACAGGCCATGGCTGGAGGCGGACAAGCCCTATGAGGCTTACCACCAGGCAGAACCGCAAGAGAGCATTGACCGGTGTCTAACATGCAAAATCCGGAGGAGGTATTGCCACGGCAATGGCGTCGGATGCAAAGACTACGAGACACGCGGCGGGTCAAACCGAGGGAGAAAGAGGGCGGCAGGATGACCTGGAAGATGATCGAGGGCTACCGATGCCCTTATCGCATCAGCGACCAGGGAGAGGTGCAGAGGCAAACGAAGGATGGGCGTTGGGTACGGGTGAGTGCTCATCTGTCACGAAACCGGGCCTATCTGACACTCAGAAAGGCTGACGGTATTCCACAGAAAGTGGCGGTGGTGCGGCTTATGGATACCTACTTCTTCGGGGGCAGGGCAAAACGGGATAACATGCACCTCATGCACAAAAACGGGGCCAAGATGGACTGCGCAGTTGAAAATCTGGTCATCACCACCAAGAAGGAGATCGGGAAGCACTGGGGCGGCACCGGGAGGCGAAAGGCAGTTGTGCGGCGCGACCGGAACGGCGCGGAGACGATGTACAAAAGTATAACTGCTGCGGCAAAGGCAAACGGAATTAGCAGGACTGGGCTATGCAGGCGGCTCAACGGTAAGACACAGGACCCAAGAGGGTATCGATTTGAGCGGCTGGATTAGCATGGACATCGCCGTGCTTTGTGTGCAGCTCGGCAATCTTCATGTGGCGGAAACGACACGGGCTGGTATCCCGTGTTAGGCGGAAAGGAGAGCTTGCGGATGTACATTGTGAGCGCGAATCAGTCCCAGGTGGTTGATTCGGCTTTTGTGGAGCGTTTTGTCCTGGTTGAGAAGCCAGATGCGGTGATCTTAGCGGCAAGTTACAACGACACGCGCCTGCCTGTGACCCTGACCAAGTTCTGCACGATGAGCGAGGCACGCAATACCCTGTTAGACCTCGCAAACGCATTGGGCGGCGGCCAGACGGTATACCATCTACAGGACTATCTGGCGGATGGAAGCATGACCTGGAAGCGGGATGCGCGGGTCAAAAGGAGAGGAGGGTCCTGATGGACATTGATAAACTGATTGAGGCTGTGAGACTGTGCGGCAGCTCGCCAACAATCTATCAGTGCGAGGCGTGTGCCTACTATACGGGTGGAGATATGGGGGCGTGTATACCGGAGATGACGGCACAGGCCGCCGACGCCCTCTCCGCTCTCAGGAGCGAGCTGGAGCAGGTGGAGCGGGAGAGGAATGTGGCGTATAAACTACTTGGTGGAGAGCCCCCAAAGACCTGTAAGACCTGTGTCCTTTGGGGGGGGAAACGGATGGGGACAATACCAAATTGGGTACTGTGAAGGAGATGACAACCCGCATGGGCCGAATGATTTTTGTTCCAGGCATCGCGGGCCGCAGAAGGAGGGATGAGCATGAAACCAATCCTGTTTAACATCGAAATGGTGCGGGCTATCATGGAGGGGCGGAAGACCGTCACACGGCGGATGGTGAAGCCGCAGCCGAAAGGGGCCCATACTGTTTTGGATTGTGATGACTACGAGCAAACGTTTGATATGCTGTGCGGGAATGGAGGAGAGGGCGGCGTTTCCCTCGATTGGGCCGAAACTATTAAGGCTCCATGTTGGGAAGGCGACATCCTGTGGGTGCGGGAGACCTGGGCAAAAAACCCGTTCAGGGATGGATACATCTATCCGACCGAGGTGCCTGGAGCAGGTCAGAAGTGGAAACCATCCATCCATATGCCACGGGAGGCCGCCCGGCTGTTCCTTCGGGTGACGGATGTGCGGGTGGAGCGGTTGCAGGACATTGACGATGATGGCGCGAAGGCCGAGGGAGCAAACTATCAAGATGGAAAAAATGTGGGCTGGGAAGAAAAAATGCGCCGGACCGCCATAGACCGTTTTGCAGAGATTTGGGACAACACCATCAAGCCCGCAGACCTGCACCTCTATGGCTGGGAGGCCAACCCGTGGGTGTGGGTGATCGAGTTCGAGCGGGTCAGCAAGGATGAGGCCCTTGGAGGTGGCGGGGATGACTGTACTGACGCACATTGACCGGGTACCCTTTGGCGCTCCGACGCCGGAAGAAATTGCCCACGACAAAATAGCAAAGCAACACTTTTTGGAATACTGCGACAGCGGAAAATGCATCCGGGGCGCAGCGCACGCCAGGAAAGCAAATTGGCATGAGGGGTTTTGCGTCTCATGCGCATATAACCCGTATAACATAGCTGCCAACGATGACCACCAGAAGGAGGGGCGAGCATGGAGAGAGTAACGCAAAAAAATGAACGCGGCTATTATCTTTTGGGCGATGGTATTTATAGCGACTGGGGCGTGCCTGAGAAATTCCGGGGGGATGCTGTTGACCGCCTCGCCGCCTACGAGGACACCGGCCTGGAGCCGGAGGAAATCAAGGCGACATTTACGCCGGAGGCTGTCATAAAACTGGCGGCACAGGCCCTTGGCACCACGCCAGACCGCCTCCGAGAGCTGGCCCAGGCGGACCGGGAAAAGAACGACCCGTTGACGCTGGACGAGCTGCGGGGGATGCGCGGGAAATGGGTCTGGGTTGTATCTCCAGACAAAGATTTGACCGTGTCCGCATGGGCATACGTTGGGGCAAATCATGTGTTTACATACTGGGAGTATGATAATGACGAACTGGTCGGGCGTGTGGTATACAACCTGTGCGACTATGGAGCTTGGATTGCCTACCGCAACCCGATTAAAACGGTTATGCCGGGGGAGGAACAGCATGGAGTGTAAATGCGCAAAATGCGGAGAAGTACGGGAAATCGTCTGTAGAGTAGATGGTGAGCCGTGGTGTGAGGAGTGCTTGTACAAAGCGTTGGGATTGATATTGGACAAAGCGTTGGGATTGATAGAGGAGGCAAATCAGGCCAAACATGGACATCGGACTCATTGATGTGGATGGTCACAGTGGGTTCCCCAAGAGGTGATCCGTGGCGGTACCGGGTACAAGGACTATGGCAGTCTGCCGCCGGAGATAGAGGCAACCTCACCGGATTACAGCATGTATCCACACGTAACGCATGCGGTCGGATTTTTGACAAGAGGTTGCATCCGTAATTGTCCGTGGTGTATTGTGCCACGCAAAGAGGGGGAGATACGCCCGGCCTCCACCTGGGAGGAGATCAAGCGGCCTGACAGCCGTGACCTGGTGCTATTGGACAACAATGTCCTGGCCCATCCGCATGGCCTGGAGCAGATCGATAAGATGGGGCATGCGCAGGTACGGGTAGATTTTAATCAGGGTGCGGTACGCATGTTTGGGTGCGCCAAGTACCACGATCCGGACAACTGGCGTCAGGTTGAGCCGCAGCGCTACAGGGATGCTTTGTACCGGCACTGGTTGGCTTATCTCAAAGGCGAGCAGTGCGATCAGGAGAGCGGATTGCCTCACCTGTGGCATTTGGCCTGCAATGCGGCGTTTTTGATCGAGATGGAGGGAATGCTATCAGAGGGGAGAAAAGCCGCCCCTGTGATGGGGCGGCTTGGTGCGGGGGGGATGCGCGGTAGAGCGCACATTACAGCAGCTCCCTCACATCCACGTCCAGCGCGTCCGCCAGAGCCAGAGCATTGGTGAGGGTGACGTTGCCCATCTTACCCTCGCCCTGCTCGATGCGCTGGATCTGTCTTTTATTGACGCCGGACCGCGCTGATAGCTCGTCGAGGCTCATGTGCTCACGGCGGCGGGCCCACTCCAGATTTGTGATTGGCTTATTGCGGCAGTCGCGTCCGTAAGACACCAGGGGGCAGACGGTGCAGTCGCCGTCTGCCCGGATACAGTCTCCGTATTTCCGTCTCATTTGATCACCTGGTTGTAGTATCCGTGCTCACCGTTGTTGCCGAGCCGCTCCACGTCATCCAGACTATACCCACTAAAATACTTAGCTTGAGGGGTAACCCCTAGGCCAGGGAGGTCAGGGTGATGCTTGTACAGGTAACGCATAAGCTGTATTTTGACCGGCTCGGTTAAATCATCCGGGATGCCGCCAGGCGCGGCTGCGTCCAGGTGGAGATACCCATCTTTGACTTTGCGGTCATCGGACAAGACATCCCATCCACCTGCCGTAAATTTGACTACTGCTTTGCCACCGAAGTAGGACAAAGCGATAAGAGTGATCTCGTTGGCTTTTTCCATTTTGCATCCTCCTTTTTTGTTGCCATCGTGAGTTTCGGGGTGAGATTTCTGTTTTTAGATTTCGCTTTGCCATGCCTCAAATTTTGCGATCATCGTATCATCTGATACCCTGTAATACTCCACGATAATCCTTAAGTCCTCGTTTCCCTTAACGGAGTTATCTTTTTCCCACCAATCCCAGCTAAAGTTCTCTTGCACCTCTTCTTCAACGTCCACGTCTACAAGCTTGTCGCTGTATGTCGTTTCGTAGTTGTATCCGCTTCCGTCAACCCACTCTTTAATCTTGATAACTTCTCTTACTTCCATTTTCCTTCTCCTTCTGCCCTCGTGACCTCCGGGGCGGGACGTTTCCTGCGTTAATATTGCCAAGTGATTTGCTGCCCGTTATCCATATCGACCCAAGCAAGTTTATAAGTCTTTTTGAGGCTGCTGCCGTAGTAGCCGCCGACCGTGACATATACACGGTGCTTCCCGTAGTTTTCCCACTCCCGTGCGTCCAACTTGTAGCTGTCATAGTAGCTCATAATTTTTTCCGCTTTCCCCGTCAGGATCTCGATAGTCTCATCCGTCAATCCGTATTTATCCATTTTTTGCTCCTCCTAATTTTGATCTGCCCGGTCCCTTGCTGTGATTATATTATACGCCAATATTGCCTAGTTGTCAAGACAAAATGCTAAAATTATCTGATATTTTTTAGGAGGGGTGGCCGTTGGATGAGTTCCCTGAGAGGTTGAGGAGACTGAGGGAGAGCAGGCGTCCAGTGCGGAGTATGACGGTGACGTCGCAGCTGATGGGGTTGCACCCTGATATGCTGAGACGGTATGAGCGGGGAGAAGTAGAGCCGTCAATGGGCGCATTATATAAGATTGCTGACTATTACGGCGTCAGCACAGATTACTTAATGGGCCGTACAAACTTTCCGTTTGTACATAGACTGTAACCTTTTATCATCTCAAAAATAAGAGGGAAGCCCTCCCACAAAAGTGGGAAGCAAATCCGGTAATTATGCGACAATGGGAGCGTGGGGGCGAATGCCTCCCGCTCCCTTCCATTTCCTCCTCCTTTCTCATTGCCGGGCCTCCCTCCCGGCAACGGCACGCAGGCAAAGCCGCAAACCTGCAACATAGCCCGTAAGGGCTATATGCCCTTGTAGCTCAGTGGGTAGAGCGTCCCGAAGATATGGGTGTGCGCCGGTTCGAGCCCGGTCGAGGGCAACTTAAACCACTCCCTTGCGAGGCCTCCCCACGATCCGGGGATAGGCGTGTAACCTGGGAGTCCATTGCAAGCTGCTCCAAAGTACACGGAGCTGACTGTGGAAAGACACTATACCGGTGGCTTAGAGCGTCAGTTATGCGCCGGAGAAGGGTAAACGACGCCCGCCTGTCATGGAGGCGGAAGCGGCGGCAGCTATGACCTGCCCCGGTGGTTCGGCCCAGCGGCGATAAAGCCACTGTATTCTAGATGGCTGGACCATAAAGCGCTATCCCGCTGAAAACTGCCGTGTTTGCCTGTGCACGGGCCTCCCAAATATGGCGTGACAATCTAAGCGGAAGCGCACATATGCCTCTCCTCGCCGCATGAGTCGGGCGGTGGCACCAGCGTGGGTCTCCAACTTCCCTGTGTGCAGGAGACATCTAGCCCCGGATTTTCAGCGCCCGATGAGAGAGTAACGCCTCGAAACGCTAAGGTGTCGCGCGGAGTGGCCCTACCGGGGGAATAACTGGCCACCAGCAGGGAATGGCATCCGGGAAAGACCGGCACACTTAAAGATGTGATACCGCATAGCGGATTACATACAGGCCCGCGGAAAGCCTGACCAAACCCGCAGCATACCCCGAAAGGGGTATATATACCGCGCCGCAGTCGCATGAGACGGTGGCGGGATCAAAAGTTTTTATATGAGGTGGTGAGCATGGCTGCACGGCTGACAGATAAGCAGAAGAAGAAAATCGTTGCTGACTATGTGCAGCTGGGCAGTTATAACGCAACAGCAAAAGTAAATGGCGTTTCTCTTAACACGGTGAAGAAAATTGTGCAAGGAAATGCAGATATTGCAGAAATGTGCAATCAGAAAAAAGACGAGAACACCGCCGATATTCTGGCCTACATGGAAAGCCAGAAGGGCCTTGTGTGTGAGATCATCGGTAAAGGGTTGGCTGCGCTCAACGACCCGGAGAAGTTGGCAGAGGCTACGCCTGCGCAAATCACTACCGCGCTGGGGACGCTCATCGACAAATTCACGGCCTTCGGCGGCGGACCAGGCGATACGGCCAAGGATGACGGCTTGAGCCAGAGCCTGAGAGAACTTGCGGAGGGGTTGGGAAGCGATGATTAGCCCGCAGCAAAAGAAAATCCTGGCTTTCCCCTATTCCCGCTACGACGCCATCATCTGCGATGGCGCGGTCCGCTCCGGCAAGACCTCCATCATGATGTGGGCCTTTGTGGACTGGGCAATGCGGGAGTTTTCCGGCCAGCGGTTCGGCATCTGCGGCAAGACAGTGGACAGCGCAAGCAAGAACATAATCGTTCCGTTTACCGCTATGACGCTGGCGAAAGAAAAGTACACTATCCGCTGGCGGCGGTCGGAGAAGATTCTGGAGGTCCGCCGGGGGGCCGTAACGAACTGGTTCGAGGTGTTCGGCGGAAAGGATGAATCCAGCGCAGCCCTAATTCAGGGCCGGACGCTGGCAGGTGTTCTGCTGGACGAGGTGGCGCTCATGCCCAGGTCCTTTGTGGAGCAGGCCCTGGCCCGTTGCTCCGTGGACGGGGCAAAGCTGTGGTTCTCCTGCAACCCGGATTCCCCACAGCATTGGTTTTACCTGGAGTGGATAAAGAAGAACAAAGAGCGCAACGCCTTGTACCTGCATTTCACCATGCGGGATAACCCTGGGCTGAGTGAAAAGACGCTGGAGCGGTATGAGAACATGTATACCGGCGTGTTTTATGATCGGTTTATCCGTGGCCTTTGGGTGGTGGCGGAGGGGCTTATCTACCCACACTTCGGCGAGAACTGTATCACGGACGAGGACCCGCCAGCGGGCCGGTATTATATCTCCGTGGACTACGGGACGCTCAACCCCTTTTCTGCAGGTCTTTGGTGCGTAACAAAGCAAGGAGCGGTTCGCATCAATGAATATTATTACAGCGGGCGTGGGACGCAAGAGCAGCTGACCGATGAGGAGTATTACCAGGCGATACGGGAACTGGCAGACGGCTATAACGTGGACTATGTGGTCATTGACCCGTCGGCGGCGTCTTTCATCACAACAGTATTCCGGCACAACGAGTTCCACGTGGTCAAAGCGAACAATGACGTAATGGACGGGATACGGCGGACATCCGTCTATCTCAAAAGCGACAAGCTCAAAATACACCGCCGGTGTAAGGACGCTATCCGGGAGTTCGGTCTGTACCGCTGGGACGAGGACTCAACGGTGGACAAGGTCATCAAGGCGGATGACCACGCCATGGACGATATACGATATTTCGCAAACACTATTCTGGTTCGGCATTTCCCGGTAATGAGGTGAACGAATGACCATCATCGACAAATTGAAATCATTGGGCTTTGCCACCATCAACGAGGGATTTTACGGTAAGGTCCAGGAGTGGAAGTCCTGGTATGAGGGCGACGTGAAGGGATTTCATCGTTACCGGGTGCGCAATGGGGCCGGGATTGTGCGGTGCAAGCGGTACACGCTCAACATGGGGAAGAAGATCCCGGAGGACTGGGCAAATCTCCTGATGAATGAGCGGGTTGAAATTACCCTGGACGGAACGAAAGAGCAGGAGTTTATTGACCGGGTGCTGGAAGAGAACAATTTCCGGGTGCGCTCAAACGAGATGCAGGAAATGGCCTTCGCTCTTGGCACGGTGGCTTTTATCCCCCGCGTGGTTGGCATGGGGTTCACCGAGGCGGGGCCCGTTCCCGGAAGCGCCACAGATATCATCATCGACTATGTGACGGTGGAGCATATCTGGCCCCTGGCCTGGCAGAACGGCATCATTACCGAGTGTGCCTTTGACAATATCGTCAATGTCAATGGGGACGATTACTGCTACCTGCAAATCCACAGGAAGGTCAACGGCCTGTATGACATTGAGAACCGGCTGTATACATACCGCAACCAGAACGTGGATGCTGAGGTGCCGATGGCATCGGTGCAGGGATTTGAGAGGGTGCCGCCCGTGGTTCACACCGGAAGTAACCGGCGGCAATTCGTCATTGACCGGCCCAATATCGCCAACAACTTCGATTACTCCATCCCACTCGGGATTTCGGTCTACGCCAACGCTATCGACAGCATGAAGGGCGTGGATATTGCCTTTGACAGCTACGTCAATGAGTTTGTACTTGGGAAAAAACGGGTGATGGTCAAGCCGTCCGCCCAGCAGTATTTGGATGGTGAGCCTGTCTTTGACCCTGATGATCTTGCCTATTATGTGTTGCCGGAGGATATCGAGAGCGGAGCCGTCATCCAGCCCATTGACATGAAACTCCGAACGTCGGAACACACTCAGGGAGTGCAGACCCAGCTTAATCTGCTGTCCAGCAAGTGCGGATTTGGCGAGACCTACTACCGATTTGACGGCGGGAACATCACCACCGCCACCCAGGTCATCAGCGAGAATTCCACCATGTTCCGCACCATCAAGAAGCACGAAATTATCTTGGAGAGCGCCATCAAGGAGCTGTGCCGGATCATTCTCCACCTCGGCAACACGGCAATGGGGGCGGGGCTGAATGAGGATGCAGAGGTCACCATTGACTTCGATGATTCCATCATCGAGGATAAGACGACCGAGCGGAACAACGACCGCCAAGACCTTGCGGCGGGCATTATGAACCCGTGGGAGTACCGTATGAAGTGGTACAACGAGGACGAGGCCACAGCAAAGAAGATGCTCCCCAAGATGGAGGATATGACGGACGAGGAGGAAGAGGAGATTGAATGAAATATCCCTTCACTCCAGAACTATTAGACTCCCTCCCGGAAGAGCTGGCGGAACTGTACCGCTCCCTAGAACTGAAACTGCTGGATGAAATTTGTTCCCGCCTAAAAATCGCCGGTGAGCTGAACGAAGTGGCGGTACAGGATATTCGGGCATTGCGCTCCCATGGCATCGACCTGAGCGAGATTGAGAAAGCCATCCAGCGAACCGCCAACATCTCCCGGAAAGAACTGGACAAGCTGCTGGACGAGGTGGTAGAGCGCAACCAGCGGTATTATACCGACCTCATTGACTTAGCGGGCGTGACACAGCCGGAGACGATGGTGAGTTCTGCCGATATTAACGCCATACTCTCCCAAGCACAGCGGGAAGTTGGAAACCTGACCCGCTCCATGGGCTTTCTGTTGGACAACGGGCGAACCATGCTGCCCTATGCAAGGGCTTACCAGTGGGCGCTGGACAGCGCGGAGATGCAGATCATGAGCGGGGCTATATCCTATGATCAGGCTATCAAGAGCGCCGTCAAGCAGCTTGCAGACAGCGGACTCCGCATGGTGGACTATGAGAGCGGCCACCGTGACCATATCGACGTGGCTGCCCGCCGTGCAGTGATGACAGGCGTATCCCAGATCTGTGCCAAGTACACGGAGCAGAGCGCGGAATATCTGGAGACACCATACTTTGAGATATCAGCTCACATCGGAGCCCGGGACAAGGGCGTTGGATGGCAGAATCACAAGGCATGGCAAGGCCGTGTGTACTCTGTCAGAGCCGGTGACAAGTATCCGAACATCTACGAGGTGTGTGGCCTGGGCTATGTGGACGGCTTGGAAGGAGCAAACTGCCGCCATATTAGGACGGCCTTTGTGGATGGTGTGATGGAGCGCACATACACAGACGAACAGCTGGTCCACATTGACGACGGCCACGACGTGGACTTTGAGGGTAAGCACTATACAGCCTATGAGGCTACCCAGAAGCAGAGGAAAATTGAGCGGACCGTCCGCAGGCTGAAGCGGGAACAGGCGGCATACAAGGCCGCAGGGTTGAAAGAGGACGCCCAAGCGGTGACAGCCCGCATTCGGCGGCTAAACGCAGAATACAAGTCGTTCAGCGAGGCCGCGGGGCTGCCGTTGCAGCGGGAGCGGATGAAGGTTACCTATACCGATGTGGCATCTGAGCAAATGGCTTCAGCCCTCAAAATACAGCGCGATGCGGAAGCACCGATCAGGCAGGCAATCCAAAGCGGTGGGTATCCGTTGGAAATCAATCCAGAGAAACAAGCGCGGCATATGGCTGGTATGGCTATACCGGGTAGAAGTGTAATAACGGTTTCTATGGAGGAGTTGCAAGCGATCATAAACGCGAAGGCGGGCAGCGGAAAAATCAATCTTACAGATGATTTTACAAAGTGGAAAAACACAGAAATTATTGATGCTGGAAAAGAAATTGGCTATACGATCAACAGAAATGGTGATATAATGATTGCAAGAAGCATCAAAATCCACTACAGTAAAAGCGGCACTCATGGTGTCCCATTTTCGGGGAGGTGGAAAAAATGATAATTGAAAATCCTGAGATTTACTTCGGAAAGAAAATTAAAGTTTTTTCCACAAGCGGGCGCATGACGATTGGGGAGCTCTATGGGTATGATTACGACTTTGACGATGATGGAAATGAGTTTCTGGAGTTCGATGTGGAGAATGAAAACGGTTTGCTGATCGGATTTACGGAAGATGAGATTAAACGCATCGAAATTGTCGGGGGAAGCGAATGACAAAAAAGATCAACGGAAGAATGTGGTACTGCTGCCCGCACTGCGGGAAAGCACTTTTCCCAATCCGGGCAGATACGAAGGTACAAAACATGCCATTCCGATGCAAAGCATGTAAGCACGATATCGAAGTGAATATTGCATAGAGCCAAGAGCCTGTGAGCCAAGAGCCATTGAACCGGTTACGAACTGTAACGGTTTGATGGCTCTTTCTATTTTGCCGAGAGGCGTAAAACCGCAGGGCGACGGCCCTGACAAAAAACGGAGGTATTTATGAGCGAACCTATCAATAACCCTACCCCGGCCCCTGCGCCGGAGCCCGCCCCTGAGAAAACCTTCACTCAGGCAGAAGTGGATGCCATGATCGGCAAGCGGCTTGCAAAAGCCATGAAGGGGATGCCCAGCGAGGAAGAACTGACTGCCTACCGTACTTGGCAAACTGGACAGGCTGGTGAGAAAGAACGCTGGGATAAGCTGACCGGCGAGCGGGACACCCTCTCAGGCAAACTGACCGCCGCAGAAGCGGAGCGAGACCAGCTGAAGCGAGACTTGTATGTCCTGAAAAAGGGACTGGCCGGTGAAGAGGCGGAGTTCATCGCCTTCAAGGCCGGGAAGATGGTAGACGATAATACCACCTTTGAGCAGGCCGTGGACGCTCTGACCACTGACCGCAAAAAGACCACTTTTGACTGGACTGCTCCTGTGGGTGGCGGAAGTTCCAAAACAGGAGAAAACGATGTAATGAACGCCCTAATCCGGGGCGCACTGAAATGAAAGGAGAACATAAATGGCTGTTGACATTATCGATAGAAGCAAACTTTCTGGGCTTATTCCTGAGCCCGTGACCAGAGAAATTATTCAGGGCGCTGTAACGGAGTCCGCCGTGCTGCGGATGGCCCGTCGGCTGCCCAACATGACCAGCAAGACCCAGACACTCAATGTGCTGGACGCACTGCCCACCGCCTACTTCGTAAACGGCGAGGCAACCACCGGCGCATCCGACTCCAAGGCTTCACTGAAGAAGACCACGAATATGGCGTGGGACAAGAAGAAAATCTATGCCGAGGAGATCGCTGTTATCGTGCCTATCCCAGAGGCCGTGCTGGATGATAGCGATTACGACATTTGGGGTGAGGTGCGCCCCCGCCTTCAGGAAGCCTTCGGAAAAGTCATTGACGCTGCTATTCTGTACGGAACAGACAAGCCCACCTCCTGGCGTGAGGGCTTGGTCCCTTCTGCTACCACTGCAAACGCTGTTGTGACTGCTACCAGCGATATTTTCAAGGACATCATGGGCGAGGGCGGCGTGATCGCCAAGGTAGAAGAGAGCGGTTACATCCCCAATGGTGTAATGGCCGCCATCCAGATGCGTGCCAAGTTGCGCGGCCTGGTTGACAAGAATGGACAGCCCATCTTCAAGACCGACATGCAGGGTGATACCCGCTACGCACTGGACGGCATGAGTATGTATTTCCCTGTAAACGGCGCTTACGATCCGGAGGAATCCCTTGCCATCGTAGGCGATTGGAGCCAGCTGGTCTACGCCATTCGGCAGGACATGACCTTCAAGATTTTTGACAGCGGCGTGGTGCAGGACCCCACTACCGGGAATATCCTGTATAACCTGATGCAGAACGACATGGTGGCCCTCCGCGCCGTCATGCGGCTAGGCTGGGAGATCCCCAATCCCATCAATGCATATAACGTGGGCCTGGAAAATGCTTTCCCTTTTGCTGTTTACGCACCGGCGGGGGGTTAAGCGCGCGCCTCTCGGGGCTGACGATTGGCGCGCTAACACTCACTCCGACGTTTGACCCAGATACGACGGAGTACACAGCCACAACGACCAACGCAACAAACACTGTAACGGCCACACCAGAGGACGAGGATGCAACTGTGACCATCCTTAACGGAGAGAGCCCTGTTGACAACGGCACGGCGGCAACTTGGACGGAGGGGGCGAACACCCTGACCATCACTGTGAAAAACGGGGTAGCCCAGAAGGTTTATACCGTCACCATCACAAAACCGGTCTAAAAGGAGGCTCTATAATGGCTTATGTAGACTATGGGTATTACACAACCACATACCTTGGGACAGCCATTATGGCATCCGATTTCCCACGCCTGTCTCTGCGTGCAAGTTCGTTTCTGGACTACTATACACAGGGACGGGCAGCTCAAAACAAGGATCTGGATGCCGTGAAGATGGCTTGCTGCGCTGTCGCTGAACAGTATCAGGCCATCGACACGGCCCAGGCACTGGCGCAGAAGTCTTTGTCTGCTGCACTGTCCCAGGATGGCGGAGAACTTAAGAGCCAGACTGTGGGAAGCTGGTCTAAGACTTACCAGAGCGGAGGCGAGAGTGCGGCACAGGCGGCCGCCTCCGCCACCTCCGTAAAAGCTGGTCTGGCGGCAGCGGCGAATATGTACCTGGCCGGGACCGGCCTGCTCTACCGTGGAAGGGGGTGCGTCTGTGTTCCCCCATACTGTGACGCTCTATAACGTGTCGGTGGAGATTGACCCGGCCACTCTGAAGGAAACGACGGTCAACCATATCACAGTGCTGGAAGGCGTTCTTCTGGATGCGGTGAAGGGGAAAAACGTCAACGAGAGCGGACTTGTGGACGCCGATGCTGTAACACTCTACATACCGACCAACGTATCCGCCACTGACGGTGTGACCGGCGAGAAGAAGCGTTACGTTGGACCCGTGGAGTTTTGGAACGGTGACAGCCGGGACGGGATGTGGACCCTATCTCCCGGGCAGAACACCTTTTTTGTCAAGGGGAAGGCCATTCACCCGGACTGGAGCAACCAGAAAATATCCGCCGCCTACGCCTACGTCTACGACGTGAAAATGGTTGACTTCAAGGACTTCGGCGGGGAGATGTCCCACTTTCAAGTAGGAGGGGCCTGATGCTGAAATTCAATGTGCATACGTCCGGCCTGGATTCACTGCGCGAAAAAGTTTCATCTGCAAGCGATAAAGCAGCCCACATAGTGGCAATGCAGGTCCGCAAGGATACATCGCCATATGTTCCGGCGCTGACAGGCAGCCTGGACAAGCGGACGCGCGTCGATGGGGGCGAAATCATCTATCCGGGCCCATACGCCCGATATCTGTATTTTGGGAAGCTGATGGTGGACCCCGCTACCGGCAGTAGCTACGCGCAGAAAGGCAGCACAAAGGTGCTGACAGACAAGAACCTGGTATTCAACAAGGCCATGCACGGACAGGCTCAATCCTATTGGTTCGAGGCCAGCAAGGCGGAAAACCTAGAGAAGTGGGTCCGTGTGGCGGACAAGGCGGTGAAGCGTGATCTCTGAAAAAAAAGAAAAGCCTCGGATGCTGGCAACAGCGGAAGAGGTAGACAAGATCTCCCGCTCCATGAATGTGTGGGTGAACACCTTCCCGGAGAAGCCGGTCACAATGATCAAGTACGAATCGCTGGACACCGCCATCGGGGAAGAGACAGCCATGGCCCTGTCCACCATCCAGGGAACCTATATTACCAAGCAGTACATTTTGGGCGGATACCAGGCGGAGTATCAATTCAAACTGATTTACCGCATCAAGCCTGGAAACAGCAACGACCGGAGATTGGAAGCAGACGAGCTACTGAACCACTTCGGGGACTGGGCCAGGAAGAACCTGCCCGACCTTGGAGATGGGGTTCGTGCGCTGAAGGTAGAGCCGACAACCCAATCTTCCAAATTCGCCTCCTATGAGGGGGGCATTGAGGATTACCAGATTTTAATGAAGCTGACCTATGAGGTCGGCGTGTGAAAGGAGAAGCAAAATGCCTAATTCTGATTTAACATTTAACACCACGCCCGGCCAGACCGTGGGCCGAGAAATGTTGATTGCTTATCTAAACACAGGGGAAAATGAGACACCTAAGTGGTCTCCGATCGGCAAGCGAGTGGAGGACAGCTCCTCCGAATACGACTGGCAAACCGAAACAAAAGTGGATATTTTCGGAAATACTTACACAAACGGAAAGAAGCCTACAATTACTCAGACATTTGATCCGTGTGAACTGGATGCAGACGATGCGGCACAGAAGAAGATTTGGAATTTGGCTATCAAAGATCAGAATGTCAATGCTTTGATGAACCAAGATATGCTGATAGTTCATCTGTATGCAGGAACAGCCAACACGGCGGTGTTTGCGGAGCGGTATTCTTCCTGTTCCATTCTTCCTAGTGGGCTCGGAGGAGAAGGGGGCGGCACCATCGGAATGCCTCTTGATGTGACCTATGGAGGAACACGGACTGTTGGAACAGCATCTATTAGCGGCGGAACAGTCACATTTACAACGGAAGAAGTAGGGGTCTAACACATGAAAGAATTGAATTTTGATAGCGGACTCGTTGCCTATTCATTAAATGGAAAGTGTGAAGTATCCTTCAACCCAACTGACAGCAATTTTGTAGAGCGTCTGTATTCTGCTTTTGAGGACTTGGACAAGAAGCAGGAGAGCTACAAGGCTCAGATTGAGAAGATGGCGGACAAGAAGGAAATCTTCGAGTTTGCCAGGGAGCGGGATGCGGAGATGCGCGGTATCATCGATGGCGTATTTGATGCGCCTGTGAGCGAGGCGGTGTTCGGAGGGATGAATGTCTATGCCATTGCAAACGGCCTCCCCGTATGGTGCAACCTGATGATGGCGGTCATGGATGAGATCGACACAACATTCACCAGAGAGCAAAAGCTGACCAACCCGCGCATCAGCAAGTACACGGCAAAATATCAAAAGTATCAGAAGAAGTAACCAAAGGAGCACGACATGAGCTATGGACTTCCCAAAAGCGTGGAGATAAACGGGAAAGAGTTTGCTATCCGCTATGATTATCGGGTAATTCTTGATATCTTCGAGGCCATGAACGACCCGGATTCCAGCGAGGAGGACCGCGCTCTTGACGTGCTCCAGATCTTCTACATCGACTTTGACGAACTGACCGACTATGACGCGGCTATGAAAGAGGTGTTCCGGTTCATCAACGGCGGCGAGGAGCCACGGGAGCAGAGAGGTCCCCACCTTGTGGACTGGCCGATGGACTTCCCCCGCATCATCGCCCCGGTCAATCGTGTGCTGGGCTATGAAGCCCGCGCTGTGGACTACGACATCGAAACTAACACGGGCGGGATACACTGGTGGACTATTCTCTCTGCTTATTCAGAGATTGGAGACTGTTTATTCGCACAGATCGTCCGAATCCGCGACAAGAAGGCCAAGGGAAAGTCGCTAGACAAGTCTGACCGGGAATTTTACCGCAAAAACCGTGACATTATTGATATCAAGCATACCTACAGCGAAGCAGAAAACAAACTTGTAAGCTTCTGGACGGGCGCAAAATAAAACCGCCCCCGGAGGAGCGGCTAAGTCATCGTATGGAGCATTTTGTTAATTGTACTTGCGCAAGAGGAATACCATCACACTTTCCAGCAATTACGATTTGATCTCCATCCTTTAACTGAGCAATCAAATCTGTCTGGTCCCCGTTCTTTGGGAAAAAACATTGGATGGGATAAAGTCCATACCCGTCATTTGTTTCAATGGAAATGCAAGGGGCTTTTGTCACGATATCCTGTCCAATATTTTGAATGGTCCCAGTCACGACCAAAATTTTATCTTTGTATAGCGCATCTGCATTTACTGTGTTCTCCTTATATGCCGCCCACAAATCAGTTGCAGAAATTGTGATTTCCTCCGGCTGGCTGTCCGGCGTTAAGTTATTGTCAAGCTGTGTGGAAATGTTTGATTGATGCGGGCTAGGTCTATCGTTTGACGAATCATCAGAATGGCCCTTAAAAGTAAGCGATAGAGCAGCAAGTGCAGCAACGACAATTACTACCGCAAAGGCAACATTTCCTTTGCTTCTCTTAGCTTGTTTCCTTGGAGAGTTCTCGCGATCGAAAGCGGTGGCCTCTGTCGTGTTTGATGCGTATTGACTATCTACCGCAAGATGAGAACCAGATATTTCCGTATTCACGACCCATACCTTGTCTTCTGGCGATATAAGAATCGAAACAGAACAATCTATCTTTTTCCCTTTTTGAAATAAAAGCGTATGCGGCCCATCTTGAGTGTAAACAGAGATTGTGTCCCCATTCCTCAAAGTCCCGACAACCTTACCGTCTAAAAGGACAGTAAAATCAACCGCACAACCCCACATGGACTTCTCCCTTGTGATTATGATTTCTTTATACCCATCCACATAAATCTTCCCCTTCAAGGTGGTGTTTTATATGTCCGCAGACGGTTCCATCGTCATTGAGACCAATATTGATGATAAAAACGCACAGCGGGAATTGACCCGCCTGAATAAACAAATCAAATCGATCGAGGATCAGCTTGCATCTAAAAAGCAGGGGCGACTGCCCCTTGAAAATAACCTGAACTCGGTCAACGCAAAGCTGGACGAGGCCCGGAAGCGGCTGGCAATGCTCCAGGATGAGCAGAACGCCATTAACTCCGCTATGCAAGCGGGAGCGACCGCAGATGATTATATGCGCGCCTATTCAGATAGCCCTATGGTCGAGGCCGCTCTGAAACAGCAGCAGGCCGAAGTTGACGCTATCGAAAAGGAGTGGAAACAGGCCGACAAGGCTCTTTCCGCTTACGATTCTAAGATTTCAGGTCTGGAGGCTAAACTGAACAGTGCAAAGGAGGAGGCCGGAGGTATCCAGCAGAATATGGCTAAAGCTGGTCCATCCGCCGAAAAGATGGCAAAATCCGTTGACAAGGCGCAGAAAAGTGCAAGTAAGTTCTCCATGCGTCTGCGGGAGGTCATCAGGAGTGCACTGATCTTTACCATCATCTCACAGGCACTTGCAAAATTCCGCGAATGGATGGGAAAAGTCATTAAGACGAATGACGAGGCTCGTGCTGCGATTGCCCGCTTGAAGGGTGCGCTGCTCACATTGGCGCAACCTTTAATTGACATCATTATACCAGCGTTTACCAAGTTTGTCGATATGCTGGCCAGAGTTATTTCGATGGCGGCGCATCTTACTGCGGCCCTTTTTGGGACTACAGCAGAACAAGCTGCTGAGTCCGCAGAAAATCTATATGATGAAACAGAAGCCATTGAGGGAACCGGGCAGGCAGCGGAGGAAGCAGAAAAGTCCCTTGCATCATTTGATGAGATCAATCAGCTTTCAGGTGGAAGCAAAAAAAGTTCCAATAAAAATCAGGAAATTGCACCCGATTTTTCCGCAGTTAATCAAAACAGCGGATGGTTACAACAAATGATGGAAAGCGTATCTGCGTGGGTCCCAGCTGCTCTGATGCTTGGAGGAATCGCGCTTGTCGCAATCGGTGCATCAATGGGAAGTCTGCTGCTCGTTATTTCCGGGCTTCTATTACTTGGAGCCGGGATTGCATTTGGCAAAGAAAACGATCAACTTCAATCGTGGGTCGATTCGCTTGGGCTGAACAGTGTACAGGAATTTGTGGTCATCGCTGTTATCCTTGGCGGAATTGCGATGGTAGCAATCGGAGCGGCAACAGCAAATATACTGCTCGTGATAGCGGGTCTTGTTTTGATTGGTGTGGCTATTTGGTATGCGGCACAGAGCGGTATGATGCAAGACTGGGCAGAAACCCTTGGACTTTCGAGAGCAGCGCAGTTTATAACTGCTGCACTTCTTATTGCTGGATTTGCGCTTGTCTGTATTGGGGCTGGTCTCGGGAACATTTTGATGGTAATATCCGGTATTGCTTTATTCGCTGCAGGAGTGTATGTGGGCATTGAAAGCGGGACACTGAAATCATGGGCGGAGACGCTTGGGCTTGATTCTGCGTTTGAGTATGTAGCAGCCGCTATCCAAATTGCCGGGATTGCGCTAATTTGCATTGGAGCGGCAATGACAAACATTTTTATGGTTGCCGCAGGGGCAGTCTTGCTTGCGGTTGGAATTACGGTAGAAGCACTTGGGGAGCAAACGTTGATGGCGTGGTGGGAGAAATTGAAATTGACCACTGTTGCCCAGTGGATTTCTGTGGCGTTACTTTTGGCCGGAATTGTAATGGTAGCCATTGCGGCAGCAACTGGGAATATCTTGCTCTTGATTGCAGGTGCAATCGTTCTTGGTCTTGGAATTGTTGCTTCGGTAAATGAAGGACGTTTGCAGGACTGGGTTGAAACATTGGGCCTTGAAAAAGTAATGGGATATGTAACTGCTGCAGTTTTGCTTGTCGCATTTGGACTTATTGCAATAGGTCTTATGACTGTGAATCCCGCCATGTTTATCGGTGGGGCTACATTGCTTATTGCTGGACTGATTGTCGGGAGAGAGAGTGGAACGCTTCAAAGCTGGGTTGAAACCCTGCATCTTGAAGAAGTGGCTGGATGGGTTTCCACCGCGATGTTGCTTGCCGGAATCGCTCTCGTTTCTATCGGCGCAATGACGTATAACTTGCCCATGGTGCTGGCTGGCATCGCGCTTCTTGGTGGTGGTGCGGCCCTTAAATTGGGAAGCAGTGGCACAAGTAGTAGCAGAGGCGGAGGCTTCAGCAGCAGAATGGCGGCCCCTCGTCTCGCCTTAGAGGATGTCCCTGCGCTGGCCCGTGGCGCTGTCATTCCGCCGAACCGTGAGTTCTTGGCGGTATTGGGGGATCAGAAAAGCGGAACAAACATCGAGGCTCCTACATCGGAAATCGAGGCTGCGGTCATGCGCGGAATCCAGCGGAGCGGGATAAACGGCCATGGAGGCAACCAGACTGTGATTCTGGAAGTGGACAAGCAGGTGCTGGGCCGTGTAACCTATCGGGCCAATCAAGCGGAAGGGAAACGAATCGGTGTGGAGCTGGTGGAGGTGTAATTTTGAGTTACATCAAACTGAATGGGCGGGAATTTGATGCGGACATCGCTATCTCGGCCTACAACCGGAACTTCAATGTGCTGGATGGGGACAATGCGGGCCGCGTCCTCTCCGGTCTAATGATTCGAGATATCATCGGCACATACCTTGGTCACAAAATCACCGTGTTTCGGCGCGGAGACGACTATAAAGGGCTGGATGACTTTTGGGACTATCTCTATCAGCACTCCATTGATGATTCTGTTCTACTGGAGGCGGCTGATGGCCAGAAGACCATCAGCTACCAAGCCTACTACACCAGTGCATCTCAGGACATTGAGAAGGTGGAAAACGGGGTGACCTACTGGGGCGAGATTGAAGTGAGCTTTGTACCCATGGACGCACAGCTAAAGCCGTGAGGTGATACGAGATGGCGAACACGACTAAAATCGTATATGACGGACGAACATACACCGGGACAGAGATACAGAACGGAAATATGAGACTGGCTACATCTCTGCTTTCGTCCTCTCTGGAGAGCAATACGTTCAACGTGACTTTGAAAAGCCCAAACAAGAATCTGACCAATTTCTCCAGAAACGCTCCTATCACAGTGTTCAACGGTGAGCGTCAACTCGGGATATTTTATGTCCAGGACGTGAAGAGAACTGCAGCTGATTTGTACAAGGTTTCGGCTACATCTGCGGTCGGTATATTGAGTGATGGTAACCACTACGGCGGCATCTATACAGGGCAGACTGCTGAATCCATTATCGGTAGCATCTGCGGGTCAGTAAAGTATGATATCCAGAACAAGCTGCGGCCCATAAAGTTATATGGCTGGCTCCCCATTGCAACACCGAGAGACAACCTCGCCCAAGTCCTGTTTGCGATGGGGGCCACTCTCCGAACAGACTTGAACGGCGTGTTACGGATCGAGGAGCTGTGGGATGGGCTGAGTGGTGACATCGGGACAGACCGAATGTATCAAGGCGCCTCTGTTGAATACGCGTCAAAAGTTACCCAAGTCTCACTGACAGAGCACCAATATGTGGCAAGTGGAGATCTTGATGAGCTGTTCAGCGGCACGACCCAAAGCGGCGATATTATCACCTTTGATGAACCGGTCTATGGTCTTACTGCCTCCGGATTCACGATACAGAGCCAGGGCGCGAACTTTGCAAAGCTATCTGCCGGTAACGGAACTCTAAAGGGACGGAAATATAAACATAACACCCGAGAAATCATCAAAACCGTGTCTTCCGCATCTGAGCCTAACATAAAGGCAGTGAAGGACGCTACGCTTGTATCGCTGGTAAATTCACAAGCTGTTTCAAACAACCTTGTAAATTACCTAAAATGGAACCGGACAATTAAAACTAGTGTAGTTTACCAGGGTGAAATTCCGGGGGATCTTATATCCACATGGGACCCATTCGACAAGACATCTGTGGATGTTTGCATTCAAGAAGCAGACATAATATTGTCGAATACGATTAAGGCAAACGAAAAAATGCTAGTCGGATTTACCCCCATCAGGCAGGAAGGGAGTGAATCTTACGAATATCATGTGGTTTTGACCGGAAGCGGGACCTTTACCTTCCCGGAAGGAACTACCTCAGCAAGAGCTGTACTGATCGGTGCTGGCGGCGCTGGTTTTGATGGGAGCCCGGGTGGAGATTCGACCGAGACCTGGGAAGACGAAGAGATCAAGACGACCAGGATCAACCTGACTGCCCCCACCACCTCGGCAAGCGACTCCAGCAATGTGAGCAACAGAGGAGCGGGAACGCCCGGGAACGGAGGAGCAGGAGGTGCCGCCGGAACACCGGGAAAGGTGTATGAGGTGACATTCAGCCCAAGTAGTGGGTCCAGGATATCGTATGCGTGTGGAGTCAAAGGCACTTCAAATGGAGCCCTCGGTGGAGCAACTACTTTCGGAAGTTATTCATCGAACAGTGGCAGCACGAGCTCTGCGGGCTATACGGACATCATAAGTGGCATCACATACGCTAAGAGCGGTGACAGCGGAGCAGACGGCGGAAAGGGCGGTTCGGGTGCTGATGGCGAGAGTGTTGGCGGCGTGTCAGGAGGAAAACAGGAACCTTCTGGCTCGGCAACCAGAAGCGATTCTGATACACAACGCCGCTCAAATATATCTATGGACATTGACGCGACCGCGAATTTCTCCCTTGGAGCCGCCGGCGGAGGAGGGGCTGGAGGAAACTCCGGCAACAATCTCGGAACTCCTGGGGGTGATGCAGAAGTCGGAAGTGTGCGCTTAAGCATCACAACAGGATACATAAACGCACTTGTGTACCCAAACAAGGGTGGAAAGGGTGGAGACGGTGCGGATGGGGCTGATGCATCCGTCTATGGATGCTCTGGTTCTGGTGCCGGAGGAGGCGGCGGGGCCGGAGGAGATAGCTCTGCATCTTCAAATGTCTCAGCACAGTATTACGTCTATAACATCACAATTGAAACTAGAACTGATTTTGCAATCAACAATAATGCTGGCGGTGCCGCTGTTAGAAAAGGTGGAGCCGGTGGCAAAGGTGGAGCTGGCGCGGATGGTTGCATCATCCTGTATTACGGCGTTACGACTCCGGTACAGGACGGTCAGCTCAAGGACAAAAACGGCCTGATGCTGCTGGACAAGTACGGCAGACGGCTCATTGTATAGGAGGGTAGACATGGCAACGATAGACGAACTGAATGCCCAGGTGGCACAGCTCAGGGCGGAAGTGGAGCAGCTGCGGGGGCAGATCGCCAGTGCGGGAGTCAATGCTCTGGCCGCGGCTCCCTCTGGCTATTACATGCTCAAATACAGCGGCGAAGAGATAGACACGAAACTAGGCAAGATTTGATGGAGGTGATCGCTGTGCTCTATATGCAGGACTGGCATATTTGTGTCCCGGCAGATTTTTCGCTGGGGTTTGAGGGGGACAACAATGCCGTTACCCTGGAGATCAGCACAGATCTGCCGGAAGGCTGGGACCTGAAGGTCGATGTGGCAAAAGATGGAGAGAAAAACATCATCCAGCTCAACCGCAGAGATAACGTCTACTATGCACTCCTCACCTCCTCCATGCTGGCGGATGATGGGGTCTACGAGATGCAGGTGCGGGGGACATTGGGAGATCAGGTCCGGCCCAGCAATATTTTCCTATCCCATGTGCATAACTCCATCAACGCCACAGACGCTTTCCCCCCTCCCCTGCCCTCTGAATTTGAGCAAATGGAGGACAGGCTCACCAGCATCAACAATAATCCGCCCCAGCCTGGAGAGAATGGATACTGGCTGATCTGGGACCCTGATGACATGGAGTACAAGGAGTCTGATATCCCTCTCCCCGCGGAAGGTGGGACTGTTGGGACCACGGATTACAATAAGCTAAAAAACAGGCCCAG
>ENA-ORMO01001275-ORMO01001275.1-human-gut-metagenome-genome-assembly--contig:-NODE-1275-length-28147-cov-5.625018_pt1 | contig 28147 bp, 24 predicted proteins | sample MGYA00242106_ERZ509001 | MGnify/ENA primary metagenome ERZ509001 (study PRJEB26280, sample SAMEA2338736) | human gut metagenome | biome: human gut; feature: human-associated habitat; material: faeces...
TACCTTTTAATTCAATTTCTCCAAACCGGATGGTGATTCCGGAAAGTCCTGTAACGAAAATAACAGAGGTCAGAGCCAGATTCCGGCTGCGACCATAATCTACCTTGCTATCCACCAAGATACGGATACCCGATGTTCCGATCATACCATAAAGCAAGAACGAAATACCACCAATAACTGGTCCTGGAATGGTATTAATCAAAGCTGTCAGTTTTCCAATAAAAGAACAGATAATGGACAACACCGCAGCACCTCCGATGACATACACACTATATACTCTTGTCATAGCCATAACACCAATATTCTCACCATACGTTGTTGTTGGTACAGAACCAATAAAACCAGAAATCATGGTAGAGAAGTTATCCGCAAACAGGGAACGGTGCAGACCAGGATCTTTGATTAAATCTCTTCCTACGATTTTCCCTGTAACAATCTGATGCCCGATATGCTCAGAGGCAATGACCAGAATAACCGGAAGAATAATAACAATGGCCTGGGCATTGAATTTCGGTGCAGAGAAGTTCGGCAATGAGAACAGCGGCGCCTGGGCAACAGCTGTAAAATCTACGATTCCACAAGCAATGGCTGCGATATAACCGCAGATAATCGCAATCAAAATTGGAATAACAGAAAGAAATTTCCGAAATACAACAGAACCAAACACTGCCACACCTAAGGTTACCAAAAACACAATCACATTTCCAGGAACCAGAACTTCATCTAACATTCCAGCATTACTTGCCGCTGTACCTGACAATTCCAAACCAATCAGCGCCACAACCGGTCCCATAGCTGCTGGCGGCAATACTACATCAATCCAGTCTGAACCAAACTTGTAAATAATCAAAGCCAGAATACAGCCACAAAAACCCACGGCTACAAAGCCTCCCAGGGCATATTCATAACCAAATTTACTAATGACAATTCCAGCTGGCGCAATAAATGCAAAGCTGGAGCCAAGATATGCCGGAGCTTTTCCTTTTGTAATAAGAATGAATAGTAAGGTTCCTATACCATTCATAAATAACACAATTGCCGGATTAATGCCAAACAAAAACGGCACCAGCACAGATGCCCCAAACATGGCAAACATATGCTGAATACTAAGGGGAATCAAAAGTTTTGGCGGTACTTTTTCTTCTACTTGAATAATTTTACGATTTTCCACTTTTTTTCTCCTTCTTTCAAATTTCTAGTTGGTTTTTCTACAAACCATTCGTTTTATAATAGCATAAAAAGGAAAAAAAAGCTACGTATTTTTCACTATATCTCACCACTTCACATCTCCAAACAGAGTATCCAGTATGGTTGCATCCTTACTAATACTCATCTCGACTCCTTCTGGCCTTGTCTGGTCTATTTCACAGCCTAATAAATATGTTTCATCTATAGAAGTCCAGGTAATATAACGAATTTTTTGCAAATGATATTCTGGATAAACTTCATATATCATCATATAAGTCACTTCCAGGTCTCCAACCTGTCTGGTCTGAATGCCGCTGCTCTCCATGGTTCCTCCCTGCTCCTGTGTAAGTTTCTTGGCAGTTTTCTCCGAAATCAATGCAAGGTCTTTTTTTGCCTCTGCCCTCATAGCATGCTCTGCCAAAGAAGTCATATCATAAGTAATGGTAATATCTCTGGAACCCGATTCATCAAGAGTCTTGAATCTTACTATCTCTGTAGAAGAGCTATCCTCATCATCCAATATATATTCTTCTGGTAGGCGAATTCTAACTCCTTTTGGCTCATCTTCACAGGTCACTGTAACATATCCATTTTTTAAATCTTCTTCTTCCTCCCTTGCTGCACGTTCTATTTTCTCCTCTACATTTGACCAGGTGTTTTCTAAAGTTGTATCATAAGCCAAGGTGTAAGGACCAGCTTCCATATTTTTTAATTCATCATAAATCTGCCATCTCTCCTGGCTGTCATAATCTGTTGGCAACTCCTTTTTCCAAAAAGAGTATCCATATAAATAGCTTTCAGCTACACCCTCCCAATCCTGATAGGTAGCTTGAAGTTTCTTTGCTATAGGCAGAGACATATCCAGACACTCCTGAAGATTAATATATTCTGCCTGATAGCAATCCCCTAAAATCTGTAATGCTCTACAATAATCCCATCCGTCAATTCCTACTTCACCATATTTTTGATAAGCCTCATATACAGTCTCATATCTTGGACGATTTTTATCATCCGGCACATTTGCCATGGCTTCTTCTTTGGACATTTCCAAAAGGTTTTTCTTCTCCATTTCTTTCACAACCTTCCGATATTCTTCCTTATGCCCATGCGCAATCAGTTTTTCTACCGTTCCTTCTACAGCATCTCTGCCCAAAATTCCCCAACCATCTGCCAGTGCTATTTTAACAGAATCCTGATACCATTCCCTATCTTTACCTTCCAAACCTCCCACTGCATCCAAACTCTTATCATTATATTGAGAATAAATAGCATAAGCAGAACACATCCACTGAATCGTATCACTTTCCACATCGGTTTCTTCAAAAGTAGAAGCCTCATAGTCCCCTTTTAACATTTCCTGCTTCACATTTTTCTTTTTACTTTTTTCCTCCTGTACGGTTTCCTTTCCACATGCATGAAAAAATACAGTTCCCGTTACAAGCACTACTGCCAAGAAAATCTTACTTCTCATTTTCATAGTATTTTTCATCATATTGTAGTTCCTTTCTTATTTTCTGGTATTGTAACACAATTATTTTTCATATACCAGCTATTTTATGGCAAAAAATAACAAAAAAACTGCTGTAAAAACCACAAATCCAGCATTTTTCTGATTGCAATTTTTACAGCAGACTATTCGTTTCTATTCTTTTTTACTTCGTTTCCAAATTAAATCCAAAATAACGGACAGCATTGTTATAAGAAATACCTTTTACAATCTTTTCCAGATTCTTCATATCCTTTGGATATTCCCCATTTTCTACCCAGCCACCAATCAGTTCACACATGATTCTTCTGAAATATTCATGTCTTGGATAAGAGAGAAAACTTCTGGAATCTGTCAGCATACCAATAAAGTTTCCAAGAAGTCCCAGGTTTGCTAAAGATGTCATCTGCTTCATCATACCGGTCTTGTTATCATTAAACCACCATGCAGAACCCTGCTGAATCTTTCCTACTGCATCACTGTTCTGGAAGCATCCGAGAACTGTTCCGATTAATTCATCATCAATAGGATTTAAACTGTAGAGAATAGTCTTTGGCAGATTTTTTGCTTCATTAACAGCATTTAGAAAATCTGCAAGCTCTGCTCCAGGTGTGTAATTGCTGATGCAGTCAAACCCTGTATCCGGACCAATTTTTGCATACATTGCTTTATTATTATCTCTTTTGCATCCATAATGAAGCTGCATTACCCAGTTCATTTCTTCATATTTTCCTGCTACAAACAACATAAACGCTGTTTTGAATTTTGCTGCATCTTCCTTTGATACTTCTTTTCCTGCCAAGCGCTGTGCAAATACAGCCTCCACTTCCTCTTCTGTTGCAGGTGCATACATTACATAATCCAGGCCATGGTCGGAAATGCAGCAGCCCATGCTGTTAAAATGTTCCATTCTTTTTGCAATGGCTTCTTTTAAATCTGCAAAAGTCTTAATCTCTACTCCGGAAACCTGAGCCAGTTTTCCAAGATAATCCAGGTAATCCGGTTTCTCAAGATTCATAGCCTTGTCCGGTCTCCATGCAGGAAGTACCTGTACATCAAAACTTTCATCTTCTTTGATGATTTTATGCCATTTCAAGTCGTCTACCGGATCATCTGTGGTACAGAGTAATGTAACGTTGGACTGTTTAATCAGGTTTCTTGCACTCATAGATGGATCTTGAAGTTTTTTGTTGCACAGATTCCATACTTCTTCTGCTGTTTCGCTGTTTAAAACACCGTAATAGCCGAAGTATCTCTGTAACTCCAGGTGACTCCAGTGAAACAATGGGTTACCAATTGCTTTTTCCAATGTTTCTGCCCATTTCTGAAATTTTTCTCTATCCGGTGCATCTCCTGTGATATAATATTCCTCTACACCATTGGAACGCATCTGGCGCCATTTATAATGGTCTCCTCCAAGCCATACCTGCGTAATATTTTCAAACTGTCTGTCCTCTGCGATTTCCTGAGGATTAATATGACAGTGATAATCAAGCACCGGAACCTGAGAAGCAAACTCATGATACAATTCCTGTGCAGTCTCTGTGCTTAATAAAAAATCTTTGTCCATAAATGCTTTCATAATGAACAACCTCCTTAATATATTTAAAAATTTGTTGTTTTCCTTTTCACAAGATAGCACGGCACTATCTTTTTCTGCTGAATAGAATGACCTGTTAAAAGTTGATTCATACTTTCTACGATTGTACTACATAAAAGTTCTCCGCGGTTATCAACAGATGACAATTCCGGTTCACAGCAAACTGCCAGCTCCGAATCATTAAATCCTATGATATTTACCTCCTGTGGAACGGAATACCCAAGCTCTCTTACATACTTTAATGCTCCCACTGCCAATCCATCATCTGTAGCCAGCACTGCATCAAAATTCTGCAAATTTCTCTTCAAAAGCATGTCTCTGACTTTCAAAACTTTATTCTGTCCGAAAACTTCCAATTCTTCCAATACAGGGATGTTATTCTCTTTTAATGCATCCTCATATCCTCTTCTTTTTTCTGAAGCACTATAGGAATTTGAATCGTAAAGAAATAAAATACGCTTTCTTCCAGCAGCAATTAATTCTGATACCATATCATATACAATTTGATATCCATCCGAAAGCACACAATAAACACCAGGACAAGAAAGATATCCGTTCATTAAAAAAACAGGAACTTCACTGGCTGCCTGATTCAAATAAGAGGTATTACAGTCTTCTCCATCTCCAGCATAGTTGGAGCCCACCAAAATCAACGCATCAATACGCTTTTGAAGAATCCTTTGTATGGCATTGACCTTGTCCTCATATTCATACCCACTACAGGCTAAAATGCAATCATATCCATATTTTTTTAAATGCTTTTCCAGATGTGCCACTGCATTTGCCATATAAGCATCTGATACATCAGGACAAACAATTCCAACTGTATGCATAGAATTTAATCCCAGTCCTCTTGCAAATACATTAGGCGTATAATTCTGCTCTTCCATAACTGCTCTTACTTTTTCCTTGGTTTTTTCACTTACCTTGGGACTGTCATTTACCACTCTTGAGACCGTAGCAATAGATACTCCTGCAAGTGCTGCAATATCATAGATATTCATAATTCATTTTCACTTCCTTTTTTCCGGACGTATTTCTCTCCAAATTGTAAGCACTTACATTTCATCCGTTATTATACACATTTTCTTCAAAAATTTCCACCTGTTTTCTCAAAAAATATTGACAATTTTTTGTCCTTTTTTTATGCATACTTCTGTTTTTTCTTTTTTATATGTTTTCCACTTGACCTTTTCACTATATAGACTTACATTTTATGTAAGCTCTTACATTTTTTCATCCCACTCTATTTATAGGAGGAACCATTATGCAGAACTACATTAAAATTCATCCTGCCGACAAAGTGGCAGTTGCCCTTTCTCCATTAAAAGCAGGTACAACAATTTCCATAGAAGGTCAGGAAATCACTTTAAAAGAAAATATCCCTCAGGGGCATAAATTCGCACTTCAAACAATCGAGGCACAGGAACCGGTAATCAAATACGGCTCCCCTATCGGTATCACAAAAGAAAGAATACCGGCAGGCACCTGGGTTCACACACATAATATGAAAACAGCCTTAGGCGATCTTCTTACTTATACATACGAAAAACAAAACACTTCTGTTATCCCTACAGAAGAACGTTTTTTCCAGGGTTACCGCCGAGCTGACAAAAAAGTGGGTGTCCGCAATGAAATCTGGATCATTCCCACGGTTGGCTGTGTCAACAATATCGCCACTTCCGTAGAAAAGAAAGCCCAGTCCATGATAAAAGGAAGCATTGATGCCATTGCGGCATTTCCTCATCCTTACGGATGTTCTCAGATGGGCGATGACCAGGAACATACCCGTCAAATCCTGGCTGACCTGATTAATCATCCAAATGCCGGAGGTGTACTGGTATTAGGACTTGGATGTGAAAACAGTAACATCGGAGAATTAAAGAACTACATTGGTTCTTATGATGAAAACCGTGTAAAATTCCTGGTTGCTCAGGAATCTGATGATGAGATTGAAGATGCCCTGAAACTGATTCAGGAATTAGTAGATTATGCGGCTCCTTTGAAACGAGAACCTATAAGCTGTAAAGAACTGATCATCGGAATGAAATGCGGTGGATCTGACGGCCTCTCCGGCATCACAGCCAATCCAACCGTCGGTGCATTCTCTGATCTTCTGATTTCCAAAGGCGGCACCACCATTCTTACAGAAGTACCAGAAATGTTCGGTGCTGAGACACTGCTCATGAACCGATGCGAAACAGAAGAACTGTTTGACAAAACCGTTTCCCTCATCAATGACTTTAAACAGTATTTTACCAGCCACAATCAGACGATTTATGAAAATCCTTCTCCGGGAAATAAAAAAGGTGGAATCTCTACCCTGGAAGATAAGTCTATGGGCTGTACCCAAAAGTCAGGAAGTGCTCCTGTGCGTGGTGTACTTTCTTACGGAGAACCTGTAAAAGAAAAAGGACTGAACCTGTTAAGTGCTCCTGGAAATGATCTGGTAGCCTCTACAGCCCTGGCAGCCTCAGGTGCTCACATTGTACTGTTTACCACAGGAAGAGGAACGCCCTTCGCTTCCCCAGTACCTACCGTTAAAATTTCCAGCAACTCTGCTCTTTACGAAAAAAAGAGCAACTGGATTGACTTCAACTGCGGAACCATGGTGGAAGGTACAGATTTAAAAACTCTTGGCAATCAGTTGTTTGAATATGTACTCTCTGTTGCTTCAGGAGAAGAAGTAAAATCTGAGAAGGCAGGTTTTCATGATATGGCAATTTTTAAACAAGGCGTGACTTTATAACTATATGTTTGTATCAGAAAGAGGAAGATTATGAATAAATTAAACTATAAGACCTTAGAAGAACAAGGTTACCAGGGATATCTTTTAAAAGAAGCTCCTGAACGGATTCTTCAGTTTGGGGAAGGCAATTTTATGCGTGCCTTTGTAGATTATTTTGTTGATGTAATGAATGAAAAAACCGATTTTAACAGTAAGGTGGTACTGGTGCAGCCAACAGGACGGCACACCGGACCAGACAGCATCACCCACAAAATCAATGAACAAGAGGGCCTTTATACACTGTACTTACGAGGCTTTGAAAAAGGCCAGAAGGTAAATGACAAACGTATCATTTCCTGTGTCAGCCGCTGCCTCAATGTGAAGGAAGACTACGAAGCAGTCATGGCCTGTGCCGAAAATCCTGAACTTCGTTTTATCACCTGCAACACCACAGAGGCCGGTATTGTTTATGACCCTGCCTGCCAGTTTACAGAAATGCCGCCTGCTTCCTATCCTGCAAAACTGACTCAGTTTTTATACCGCCGTTTTCAAGCCTTTGGACAGGAGACAGGAAAAGGCTTTGTAATCCTTGCCTGTGAACTGATAGAAGAAAACGGAAAAGCCTTAAAAAAATGTGTGCTGGATTATGCGAAACAATGGAATTTAGAAGAAACTTTCTTGAATTGGATTGAGAAGGAAAACCTCTTCTGTTCTACTTTGGTGGACCGGATTGTAACCGGATATCCCAAAAATGAGGCAGAAAGCCTGAATGAATGCAATGGTTACGAAGACAATCTGATTGATACCGGAGAGGTTTTTGGTTTCTGGGTTATTGAAGGTCCGGATTCTCTGAAAAAGGAGCTTCCATTTGAAGAAGCAGGTCTTCCGGTTCTGATCACGGATAACCACAAACCATACAAACAGAGAAAAGTCCGGATTCTCAATGGTGCTCATACCTCCATGGTATTAGGTGCCTATCTTGCAGGGCAGGATATTGTCCGGGACTGCATGGATGACGAGACAATCCTCAGCTTTATGAACAAGACCATTTATGAGGAGATTATCCCCACTCTCTCCCTCCCTGCAGAAGATTGCAAGGATTTTGCATTTGCAGTTACAGAGCGGTTTAAAAACCCGTTTATTGACCATGCACTGCTGTCTATTTCTTTAAACTCCACCTCAAAATGGAGAGCCCGTGTTATGCCATCTCTGGAAGGCTATGTAGAAAAGTTCGGAAAGCTGCCAGAATGCATCACCGCTTCCTTTGCCTTTTATCTGGCCTTCTACCGCGGTACAGAGCTTACAGACAAAGGATTAGCAGCAAAACGTTCCAATGGAGATTCCTACACCGTATCAGACGACAAACAGGTACTGGAATTTTTCTATGCACACAAAGATGCAGGAACAAAAGAACTGGTACACGATGTATGCACCAACACTGAATTCTGGGGAAGAGATTTAAGTAAGCTTCCAGGTTTTGAGACAGAAGTGACAAGCATGCTGGATATCATAGAAACCAAAGGGGCTTATGCCTTAATGGAGAAATGTTGTAACTAGGAACATAACAAAAAACCCTTGAAAAATCAAGGGTTTTCACATCAGCTGCCTAGCGGATTTGAACCGCCGACCTCCGCCTTACCAAGGCGACGCTCTACCAACTGAGCCAAGGCAGCATATTTATTATTTCCGTCTCACAAGTATGTATTTTATCAAACAAAGTTCACCCTGTCAACTCTTTTTTTGTTTTTTCTTTTTGCAGAGGCAAAAGTAATACTGTTTATACAAAACTTTGCCTCTGCCTTTTTTCTTTTATTTCACAAGATTTTTCAGGGATTCTCCTTTTTCGTATCGTTTTACATTCTCTATGGCTATTTTCACTACTAAATTCAAAGTCTCCGGCAAATGATAAAAACCAGAAACATGCGGTGTAAGAAAAACATTTGGAATGTCCCAGATTCTATGGTCTTTTGGAAGAGGTTCCGGTTCGGTTACATCCAGTGCCGCCCCTGCCAGATGTCCTTGCTCCAATGCCTGACACAAATCTTCCGTACATACCACAGCTCCTCTGCCTCCATTTAACAGAAAACTACCTTTTTTCATATTTTCCAAAAATCTCTTATTAATCAGCCCCTTGGTTGCTTCTGTAGCCGGCAAAAAAGAAACCACTACATCTGCCTTTGGAAGCAGGCTTTCCAACTCTTCCATAGTGTGTAATTCATCCATGATATCAGGACAGCCTCCCAGATGACGTTTCACACCAATTACATAAGCGCCCAAGGCATGAGCCATAGCGGCAAAATGAGTTCCAATGTTTCCTGCTCCCAGAATTAAAATCACAGAATCTGTAATTGAGGTTACCTCACCTTGATCTCCCCAAACGTGCTTCTTTTGGTCATCCCGATATAAATGTAATTTTTTCTGCATAGCTAGCAGCATGGCAAACATATGCTCAGATACAGCTTTTCCATAAGCGCCTGTACTGTTGGTAAGCAATGTTTTTTCATTTAAAATACCAGGCACCACATAGGCATCTGCTCCTGCTGAATTCAAATGAAGCCATTCCAATTGTTCCGATTCTTCAATCCACGCCGGCGGCACATTTCCCAAAATAATATTTGCTTTCTGCACCTGTTCTTTGGTGAGCTCATTCATTTCTTGATAAAGAATTTCAGCTCCCTGTGCTGCTTCTTCCAATTTCCTCTTCTGTTGTCCATTCATGGGAATCACCGATAAAATCTTCTTTTTCATAACACACCCATGCCTCCTATCCCAGTTTCATTCCATGAATTTTATTTCGTATCCTCTGAAGGGCATTATCAATAGATTTCGGCTCTCTCTCCATCTCCCTTGCAATCTGCACATAATCAGACCCATCCAGATATGCCTTAAGCACTTGATTTTCAAAAGGGCTGAGTCTCTCCTGAATCTCCTCCAGCATATGGTTAGCACTCTCCTGCCCAATCACAATATCCTCCGGATTCTGCCACACCGTATCCTCTGCATTTTTCAGCGGGCTGTCCTCCTGGCTAAGAGAGATATACGAATTTAAGGGTTTGTGTTTCTGCCTGCCGGAAATCTCAATGGCTTTATACATCTGCCGTTCCACACACAGATTTGCAAAAGTGGAGAAAGAGGCATTTTTATCTGGCCGGTAACCTCGCACCGCCTTAAACAGCCCAATCATCCCCTCTTGAATCAAATCCTCCTGTTCTCCGCCAATTAAATACATAGCATGGGCTTTTTTCAACACCATACCCTTATATTTATCAATGAGATAATCTTCAAGTCCTTCTCTACCCTTATGAAGCAACTCTAAAAGTTCTTCATCAGACAGTTGCTCATATTCCTCTATTTTCTGAATTTCCATTATTTCCCCATTCTTTGCCTTACAATTTCATAGGCCAAAACACCTGCAGCCACAGAAGCATTTAAAGAATCAATGTCTCCCTGCATGGGAATGGATGCAATAAAATCACATTTTTCACGAACCAGTTTAGAAACCCCGTCTCCTTCATTTCCAATCACCAGACCTATAGGACCTTTTAAATCCAAATCATACATCTGGGTTCCACCCATATCCGCACATACGAACCACATCCCCTGTTTTTTTAGGTCATCAATGGTTCTTGCCAGATTCGTCACCTTTGCCACTGGTGTATAATGCAAGGCTCCAGCAGACGTTCTAGCCACTGTAGCGGTAAGTCCTACTGCACGGTTTTTTGGTATAATTACCCCATGCGCCCCAGCTAGATTAGCAGTACGAATAATCGCTCCCAGGTTGTGTGGATCTTCAATATTATCCAAAAGCAAGATAAAAGGTGGCTCTCCTTTTTCTCTGGCTGCTTCCAAAATATCCTCCACCTCTGCATAATCATATGCAGCAGTCATAGCAATCACACCCTGATGTTTTCCTGTTTCAGACAACTGATCCAATCGCTCTTTTTTTACAAACTTCACCATGGTGTCTCTTTTTTTGGCTTCTCTTAAAATCGTTCTCACAGGGCCATCTTCACAGTGTTCCTGAACAAATAACTTATCTACAGATTTTCCAGAGCGGAAGGCTTCCAGCACTGCATTTCTACCCTCTACCTTTGTCTCCTGGAATTTAGTTTCCATCTTGTTCTACCTCTCTTATTCCTATTTTCATCAATTCCAACATACGCTCCCACTGCTCTGTCAAGTATAAATATCCCATAAGTGCCTCAAAACCAGTAGCCCTACGGTAATCAGACATGGTAGCATTTTTTGCCATGGTAGCCGCTTTGGCATTTCTCCCACGTTTAAATACGCCCATCTCTTCTTCTGTAAGATAAGGTTTTAATTTCTCGATCATGGCAGACTGGGCGGAAGCCTTCACCAGCCTGCTTGCTCTTTTGTGCAGTTTATTTACCTGAGTATTCCCTTTTTCCACCAGAATCGTGCGGATAACCAGCTCATAAATAGCATCCCCTATATAAGCCAGTGTAAGAGGAGAATATGTCCTGATATCCTGATATTCCAGTTCAAAGGTTTCTTTTAAAAATTCTAAGCCCTTTTCCATTGTACACCCTCTCTTGTGTCTTTCAGGATAATGCCCATAGCTGCCAGCTCATCACGAATCTCATCTGCACGCTTAAAGTTTTTCTCTTTTCTAGCTGCCTGGCGTTCTGCAATCAGTCTTTCAATGTCTTCATCCAGCACTTCTGCTTCCTTATTTACTAAAAGTCCCATAACATCACTTAAATGCACAATGGTATCCAACAGATATTTTACAAAAGCTTCTGTGCTTTCCCCATCTGCCTTTGTATTTGCAAATTTAACCAGCTCGAAAATTGCTGCAATGGCATCTGCAGTGTTAAAATCATCCTCCATAGCCTCTTCGTATTTTTTTACAAATCCCTGCACTTCTTCTGTGAAGTTCTTTTCTATTCCTGTCATGTCTGTTTTTGGTGCAGTTTCCAGAAGGTGTTTTAACTGCTCTACACAAGTAATAATTCTGTCCAGAGCATTCTTAGACGCTTCCATTAATTCTGCACTGAAGTTTAATGGACTTCTGTAATGTGCATTCAACATGAAGAAACGAAGTACCTGAAGGTCATATTTTTCTCCGATTTCTCTTACTGTAAAGAAGTTTCCGAGAGATTTTGACATTTTCCGGTTGTCAATATTTAAAAATGCATTGTGCATCCAGTATCTTGCGAATTGTTTTCCGTTGCAGCACTCAGACTGGGCAATTTCATTTTCATGATGTGGGAAGATCAGATCTTCACCGCCTGCATGAATGTCGATTTCCTCTCCCAGATATTTTTTGGACATCACAGAGCATTCAATATGCCATCCTGGGCGGCCTTCGCTCCATGGAGATACCCAGAAAGGTTCCCCTTCTTTTTTTGGTTTCCAAAGTACAAAGTCTAAGGGATCTTCCTTCTGATCTTCTCCAGACACCTGCAAAGCACGGAATCCAGACTGCAAATCTTCTAGATTCTTATGAGACAATTTTCCGTATTCTTTGAAATTTTTCACTCTGAAATAAACTGTTCCATTTACTTCATACGCGAAGCCTTTGTCAATCAAGATCTGAATCATATCAATCATACCGTCAATTTCCTGTGTAGCCAGGGGATGTGTAGTAGCTTCTTTTACATTCATGTCTGCCATGTCTTTTTTGCATTCTTTGATGTAACGAGAAGAAATCTCATCTGCACTTACCCCTTCTTCCACTGCCTTTGCAATGATTTTATCATCCACGTCTGTGAAGTTTGATACATAGTTTACCTCATATCCTTTGTATTCCATGTAGCGGCGGACAGTGTCAAATACGATCATAGGTCTTGCATTTCCGATGTGGATAAAATTATAGACCGTAGGTCCGCAAACATACATTTTTACCTTTCCTTCTTCTAATGGAATGAATTCTTCTTTTCTTTTTGTTAAAGTGTTATAAATTTTCATTTGCGTTTACTCCTTTTTCATATTTTGTTCTGCAAGTTCTCTTGCCCTGCGGCATTTTTCTTCTCGTTCCTGCATATCCTTCAGTTCATAGCTTACCCTTTGTAGTTCAAAACGAAGCTGTTCATTTTCCCGCTGCAGGTAATGAATATCATCCAAGGTAGGATCTGGAAGGTGTATCTGATCCATATCTACTCTTGGTACTTTTTGATTTTCTTTTTTTACCACTCGTCCAGGGACGCCAACTACTGTACAATTTGGGGGGACTTCCTCCAGTACAACACTTCCTGCTCCGATTTTTGAATTTTCCCCTATGGTAAAAGAGCCAAGAATTTTTGCTCCTGCACTCACCATGACATTGTCTTTTAAAGTGGGATGACGTTTTCCTGTTTCTTTACCGGTTCCTCCTAAGGTAACTCCTTGATATAGGGTTACATTATCTCCAATAATGGTGGTCTCACCAATAATCACCCCTGAACCATGGTCAATAAACAGGCCTCTTCCAATCTTTGCTCCCGGATGAATCTCAATTCCTGTTTTTCTAGCAGCTCTTTGGGAAATCCACCTGGCAAGGAAAAAATGTCCTTTTTCATACAGTTTGTGAGCTCTCCTGTATTGTATCATAACCCGAAAGCTGGGATACAGTAAAACTTCCAAAGGCGTTTTAATTGCTGGATCTCGCTCCTGAATCACTTGAAATTCTTCTTTGATATGACCTATGAATCCCATGCTCTGACATCCTTTCTATTGAATTTTATTTTATAAAAGAAAAAGCCCCTATGCTGCTCTTTCACAACATAGAGGCGAAAAGTTTCCGCGGTTCCACTCTACTTGAAGGCTAGATTTAGCCCTCCGCTCATCTCCCATAACGCTGGTTCTGCGGATTCCGGCTATACCTGATATCTGCATAAAAATCAGATAGTCACCGAATCAGCTCCCGGATGCACCTTCTCAGATTTCTTTTAAGACAGCTTTCAGCCGGTGACTGTCCCTCTCTGAAAAAGAAAAATTCTGATACTCTTTCCGTTCTTCGCTTTTTCTTATCTCTTCTTAGTTTATTCATAAATGATGGATTTGTCAATGTGTAATTTTTTCTCTTTGCAATAAACATATACCATCAAAGCTGAAGAAAGGATTGCTACTACCAGCCTGCCTGTCATATTGCTGACCCATATGGCATTAGGACCCAGGCTTTCTGCCAGTATCCAAGCAAGCCCTATATTCAAAACCAGAAATACCAGGGTGGTCATCAGAAACAGTTTCATTCTTCCAAATCCCCTAAGCAGACTTTCCATTAAATATTCCACTCCTGTGAGCAGGTAAGCCAAAGCAGAATAGGACAAATAATGACAGGCAAAAAGAAATCCTTCCGAACCTTCTGCTTCTTTTAGAAACAGAGACACCACACTTCCTGGCTTCCACAGGAAAAACGCATCCATAATCACAATGTAACCAAGAACCCAAACCATGGTAAACCTGATAGCTTCTCCAATTCGCTTATACTGCATGGCACCACGATTGGCTGAGCCAAACACAGACAAACTCTGGGCAAGTCCAACCACGGGCATCAGACCAAAAGAAGTAACTCTCTGCACCACCACATAACCATTGGAAATCTCTGTCCCAAAAGAATTAATAAGAGTCTGCATCAAGGCTCCTCCAAAAGTAAGGGCAAACTGCTGAAACATAGACGGAATGGAAATTCCCAGAATTCTCACAAGAAGCCCCTTGGGTACTGGTTCCCGGTCCTCTGGCAGAGACTTTAACCTTTTTCTTAACAGATACCCGCTTCCCGTCATTCCTGCTGCCTGAGCAATGACGGTTGCAAGGGCTGCCCCCTCTGTTCCCATACCCCCAAAGCGTATGAAGCAGTAATCCAGAACAATATTTATCACGCTGCTGGCTGCGGAAAGAATCAGAATGCTTTTTGAATCTCCCATAGCCAAAATCGCGGAATTACTGATAGATTGAAGAAACAGAAAAAGAATCCCTGCCATATAAAGGACAAAATAACGCCCTGTTGCCCCATAGAGTTCTTCTGGAAGCCCAATGGCAGAAAAAATTTCATTCCGAAACAAAATCGCCCCAGTGCTGATAATCACTGCTGTAAAAGCACTGAAAACCAGCATCTGTACCACGCCTTTTTTAATTACACCATAAGTTTTCCGCCCCATGGCTTCAGAAAAAAGCATCTGTCCTCCCAGTTCAAAACCACCGCACACAATCGTAGTGATATTAATAATGGTGCCTGCATTCCCCACTGCTGACAGCATATCTGCTCCTAACAATCTACCAACAATCAATGTATCACATATATTGTAAAACTGCTGGGTCAGAAGGCTGAGAATCATCGGTATGGAAAATACAATGAGACTTCTTTTACAGGAATCTTTTAACATGTCCATTTACAAAACCTCCCTATTCTTGTATAATCCGCATTATAAAGTATAACGTTAGGGAATAGTCAAGAGGGAGATTTTTATGCAGAAAGATGGGTTAATGACAACCGCAGAATTTGCCAAACTATGCCATGTTGAAAAACGCACACTATTTTTTTACGATGAAATCGGTTTACTGAAACCGGAACGTGTTTTAGAAAATCGCTACCGGCTCTACGGAATGAATCAATACCGAAAAATGGATATGTTAAAAGCACTCCAGTCTACAGGAATGTCCCTGGAAGAAATTAAAACTCTCATGAACTCCACTGACCGTAAGGAAACTCTACATGCGTACCGCACGCAGACACAGCAATTAAAAGAAAAAATTGCGGCTATGCAGGACACTTTATCCTACCTGGAAGAAGTGACAACCTTAATGGAGGCCTGGAACGCATATGGAGAACATGTATTATTCCAGCGAAAAGATAAAGGAAGCTGGCTTCATACAATTCCTATTACCCAGTCAGGAACACCCCTGCAGGTAGATTACCTCACCTGTGGTTATGAACTGGGTGTCATCAGCAATGATGTAGAACACATTCAGCCGGATTACTTGTTCCGCAAAGTAAAAAAGAATGCAGGAAATACCCGAATGGAGGCCGGCCTGTATGCTGTTATGTTTCAGCGTACACAGAACAATAGAATCGGTACGTCTGCCCAGCACTTCACAGCCGCTATAAGGGCTTCTGGCTTGCAATACAAACCACCTGTGTATATTTCACAGGTATGGCAGGATTGGACTCTTCATACAAAAGAAACCGTATTGTGCTTTGAAATTCAAATTTTATAAATAGTATGGAATTGTTCTATTGAATGCAAAAACTCCCACAGAAATCCATAACAATTTCTGTGGGAGCACTTTTCTTTTTTTCTATTTTTAGCAAACACCCTGTGCCAGCATAGCTTCTGCTACTTTTTCAAATCCTGCTGCATTCGCTCCTACTACATAGTTGCCTTCAAAGCCGTATTTCTTAGCAGCATCTACCATGTTATGGCAAATATTTACCATGATGCCCTGAAGTTTTGTATCTACTTCTTCAAAGCTCCAGCTTAAACGCTCGCTATTCTGGGACATTTCCAGAGCAGAAGTAGCTACACCACCTGCATTAGCAGCTTTACCTGGCGCAAAGATAATGCCATTATCCTGTAAATATTTGGTCGCTTCCAGAGTGGTAGGCATGTTCGCTCCTTCACATACTGCAAAGCATCCGTTCTGCACTAACAGTTTTGCATCATCAAGAGTCAACTCATTCTGTGTAGCACATGGCAGAGCAACATCGCATTTTGTGCTCCATACGCCTTTTCCTTCATGATACTGTGCATTTGGTCTGTATTTGGTATACTCAGACAGACGGGCACGTTTCACCTCTTTGATTTCTTTCAGTGCTGCCAAATCAATGCCTTCCGGATCATATACCCAGCCTGTGGAATCTGTACAGGTCACTGGTTTTGCTCCTAACTGGTATGCTTTTTCAATGGCATAAATTGCCACATTTCCAGCTCCGGACACTGCAACCGTCTTATCTGCTAAGTCTTTTCCATTGAGTTTTAACAATTCTTCTGTTAAATATAAAAGTCCATATCCTGTAGCCTGTGTTCTTACCAGGGAACCACCGTAAGTCAGGCCTTTTCCTGTGAGCACGCCTTCGTAAACGTCACGAATTCTCTTATACTGTCCGAACAGGTATCCGATTTCTCTTGCACCAACGCCAATATCACCGGCAGGTACATCGGTATTTGCACCGATATGGCGGTACAATTCTGTCATAAAACTCTGGCAGAATGCCATTACTTCACGGTCTGATTTTCCTTTTGGATCAAAATCAGAACCACCCTTGCCGCCGCCGATTGGAAGTCCAGTCAGTGAGTTCTTGAAAATCTGTTCAAATCCCAAGAATTTAATAATACCCAAATTTACAGATGGATGGAGTCTTAAACCACCTTTGTAAGGTCCAATGGCGCTGTTAAACTGCACTCTATATCCTTTATTTACCTGTACTTTTCCCTGGTCGTCTACCCATGGAACACGGAACATAATCACTCTTTCCGGCTCAACCAAACGCTCCAGAAGGGCTTCTTTACGATATTTCTCTTCGTTTGCTTCAACAACTGGTCTCAAGGAATCCAGAACTTCTTTTACTGCCTGATGGAATTCAGGTTCTCCTGGATTTTTTTTCACTACTGCTTCAATAACCTCATCTACATATGACATGACCGTTCCTCCTGTTGAAAGATATTTTACATGTTTTATTTTTTATGTTTTGTATTATAAAACCATCTTTTCTATTTTGCAAGTTTATTTTTTAATTCCTGCATATTTTTTGATTATATCTCCTATTACTCATTTTTATATAAGAGTTTTTGAAGTTTTGATTTTCAACTATTTCATTTACTATTCCGCTCTAAAGCGCTTCCTCAAATTTTAGTACTCCATGTAGAACAATCCCATACCTGGGTTGCCAGCCCCTCATAAAATTCTGGCTCATGGCATACCATAAGAATGGTTCCTTTATATTCCTGCAAAGCTCGTTTCAATTCTTCCTTGGCTTCTACATCCAGATGATTCGTAGGCTCATCCAGAATCAAGACGTTCGTTTCCGTATTCAGAATCTTGCACAGACGAACCTTTGCCTGCTCCCCACCGCTTAATACTCTTACCAGACTTTCAATGTGCTTCGTAGTCAGTCCACATTTTGCCAAGGATGCCCGCACCTCATACTGCGTATAAGAAGGAAATACATCCCAAATTTCCTGAATGCAGGTATTCTTATTTCCAGGAGCCATTTCCTGCTCAAAATATCCGATTTCCAGATAATCTCCTAAATGCACCTTGCCAGAAATTGGCTGAATCAATCCTAAGATACTTTTCAAAAGAGTTGTTTTTCCAATTCCATTGGCGCCAGTAAGAACAATCTTATCTCCTCGCTCCACCCGAAAAGCCAAAGGTTTTGATAAGGGTTCTTCATATCCAATCACCAAATCTTCTGTCTCCACCACAAAACGGCTAGGGGGTCTAGCTGTCTTAAAATGAAACTCTGGTTTTGGTTTCTCTTTTGCCAGCTCAATTACATCCATTTTGTCCAGTTTTTTCTGTCTGGACATAGCCATATTTCTGGTAGCAACTCTGGCCTTATTTCTGGCTACAAAGTCTTTCAATTCACTGATTTCCTGCTGCTGTCTATTATAAGCTGCCTCAAGCTGGGCTTTTTTCACTGCATAGACTTCTTGGAAATGGTCATAATCTCCCACATACCGGTTTAATTCCTGGTTGTCCATATGATAAATCAGATTCACCACACTATTTAAAAATGGGATATCATGGGAAATAAGAATAAAAGCATTCTCATATTCCTGAAGGTATCTCTTCAACCATTCAATATGCTCCACATCCAGATAGTTGGTCGGCTCATCTAAAAGCAGAATATCCGGTTTTTCCAACAGCAGCTTGCCAAGAAGAATTTTCGTCCTCTGGCCACCACTTAAATCTGTCACGTCCTTATCCAAACCAATGGCAGTAAGCCCCAGAGCTCTGGCGACTTCTTCCACCTTAGAATCAATAATATAAAAATCATGCATGGTGAGCATGTCCTGAATGGTTCCCAGCTCCTCCATCATACGCTCTAATTCTTCCGGTGAAGCCTCCCCCATTTTATCACAGATGCCGTTCATCTGCTCCTCCATCTCAAAAAGCCAGGCAAAAGCTGATTTCAATACATCACGGATAGTCATGCCCTTTTCCAGAACCGTATGCTGGTCCAGGTATCCCACACGGACATTTTTCGCCCACTCAATCTTTCCTTCATCTGGCATCAGTTTTCCGGTAATAATATTCATAAACGTGGATTTTCCTTCACCATTAGCGCCTACCAGACCAATATGTTCTCCTTTTAGCAGACGGAAAGACACATCCTGGAAAATTGCCCGATCTCCAAAACCATGGGAAAGGTTCTGCACATTTAATATACTCATATTCTCTTCTCCTTATTCTCTTATGTGAACAGTAACTATTATATCCTTGCCAGGAAAGAAAAGCAAGATTTCATCTTGTCTCTTTGCAAAACAGGCATTAGAAAAACCGGTTTTCCGCCTGGAAGAACCGGTTTTCAATCACATGAAGCAATATTTATTTCTGGGCAATATACCAAGAGCTTGATTGATTGGAATAATCAATTTCTACTGCTGCCCACAGCAGCCAGGGCAGGCTCTCTCGCCTCTGTCATCCCCTACAAAATCCTGCACATGAGTCAGAGCACAAATAGCCTGAGCGGAAATTCCCTCCATGCTTCCGGTAAAGCCCAGACCTTCCTCTGTCGTTGCTTTGATATTCACCTGACTGTTTTCCAGATGAAGGGCCTTTGCCACATTTTCAATCATGGTGTCAATATAGGGAAGCAGTTTTGGTTTCTGAGCAATAATTGTTGCATCAATATTATTAACCACATACATGTGTTCCTCTAAAAGTTTTCCTACATGCTGAAGCAGTTTGATGCTGGAAATACCTTTGTACTGTGGGTCTGTATCAGGAAAATGCCTTCCAATATCCCGAAGCGCTGCGGCTCCCAAAAGAGCGTCCATAATCGCATGTACCACCACATCTGCATCGGAATGTCCCAAAAGTCCTTTTTCCCAAGGAATTTTCACACCGCCTAAAATCAAGTCTCTATCTTCTGTTAATTTGTGTACATCATATCCCATTCCTACCCGAATCATCTGCTTTTCTCCTTTTCCTTATTCCACAGAAAGAACTTCATATCCTGCTTCTGTCACTGCTTTGGTTAAATCTTCTTTTGAAATATTAGCCCCTGCTTCCACATAGGCTTCCTTCTTTTCCAGATTTACCTCTGCTTTTACACCTTCTAAAGCATTGAGTGCTTTTGTCACTGCTGCCTGGCAATGTGGACACATCATTCCTTCAATTTTCATGGTAAACATAATTTTTTCCTCCTTATCTTCTTTTACTTCTATATCTGAAACAGTCTCTTTTATCTGCATCAGCGTTTCCTCCCTTTCTGCTTCCGGCTTTTTCAAAACATGGAAAAAGCGAAGACGAAGGGCATTAGACACCACAAAAAGACTGCTGAGACTCATGGCTGCAGCACCAAACATGGGACTTAATTTTAATCCAAACATGGGGTACAGAAGTCCTGCTGCCAAAGGAATTCCACAAGCATTATAAAAAAATGCCCAGAACAGATTTTCCTTAATATTGCGAATCACAGCCTTGCTTAATCCTACGGCTGTCACCACATCCAACAAATCGTTTTTCATTAACACAATGTCTGCGCTTTCAATAGCAACATCCGTTCCTGCTCCAATGGCGATTCCAACATCTGCCCGTGCCAGAGCTGGTGCATCATTGATTCCATCTCCAACCATGGCAACGGTTTTTCCCTCTTCCTGAAGTTTGGCTACTTCTCTCTCCTTATCCTGGGGAAGCACCTCTGCAATTACGGTATCAAGATCAAGCTGTTTCTGAATGGCTTTTGCTGTTCTTTCATTATCACCTGTAAGCATAATAACCTGAATTCCCAGTTTTTTCAACTCTCGGATTGCCTGGGCGCTGGTGGGCTTTACTAAATCTGCTGCTGCCAGAATTCCAAGAATCTGCTGTTCTTTTGCAAAAATTAAAGGTGTTTTTCCCTCTTCGGCCAACCTCTCAACTTGAGTCTGCACCTTGCTGATATCCATCTTCTGCTCTTCCATAAATTTCAGGTTCCCTGCATAATACTGGATACCCTGAATTTTTCCCTGAATTCCTTTTCCTGGCACTGCTTGAAATTCCTGCACCTCTGGCAAGGTAAGCTTTTCCTCTTTTACCTGTTCCAGTACTGCTTCTGCCAATGGATGTTCACTTTTTTTCTCCAAAGCACCTGCTATTTTTAAAAGCTCCTGTTTGTCTACTCCAAAAGTCTGAATATCTGTCACTTTCGGCGTTCCCTGGGTAATGGTTCCTGTCTTATCCAGTACCACACTCTGGATACTATGGGTCACTTCCAATGCCTCTCCCGATTTAATGAGAATTCCATTCTCCGCTCCTTTTCCTGTTCCCACCATAATGGCAACTGGAGTAGCTAGCCCAAGAGCACATGGACAGGAAATCACCAACACAGAAATGGCACCGGATAAGGCAAATTCAAAATCAGCTCCAGCTATCACCCATGCAATTCCAGTTATCAAGGCAATAGCCATAACCACCGGCACAAACACTCCTGCAATTTTATCTGCCATCTTGGCAATGGGCGCCTTACTGGCGCTGGCATCCTCCACCAAACGGATAATCTGAGCAAAGGTAGTATCTTTTCCCACCTTGGTTGCTTTCATGCGGAAAAATCCCGCCTTATTCATGGTAGCTGCTATTACTGCATCTCCCGTATTTTTCTGAACTGGAATACTCTCCCCAGTAATGGCCGCCTGGTCAATACTGGTACTTCCTTCCAGAATCACACCATCTGCCGGAACACTGCTGCCTGGCTTTACTTGAAGTACATCTCCTGGCAAAATCTCTTCTGCCGGAATCTCCACTACCATGCCGTCTCGTTCCACAAAAGCTGTTTTCGGAGCCATATCCATAAGCTTCTCAATGGCTTGGCTGGTTTTTCCCTTAGATCGAGCCTCCAGATATTTTCCAATATTAATCAACGCCAAAATCATCACAGCGGATTCAAAATACAAATCATGAAGATACCGTTCTACTAGCTCCATATCCTGAACTCCCAGTCCATACCCCATGCGATAGATAGCAAATACGCCATAAACCAAAGAGGCTGCAGACCCTACTGCAATCAGAGTATCCATATTGGGTGCCCCATGAAACAACGTGCTGAATCCTTTTGTAAAATATTTTCGATTAATATACAACACTGGCAAACACAGCAAAAACTGAGTCATTGCAAAAGCCACTGCATTCACTGTTCCATGTAAAAATCCAGGAAGAGGCACCCCAATCATATGTCCCATGGACACATACATAAGAGGAATCAGAAAAACAAAAGACCAAAAGGTACGTTTTTTCATATATTCCAAATGCTCCTGTACTGGATTTTTCCGGTTTTCTCCTGGGCTTCCTGTGTTTCCTTCTGAGTGTTCTGCCAATACAGAGCTACCAAATCCATTGTCATTTTCTGCCGGACTGGCTCCATAGCCAGCATGTACCACAGCATCTATAATTCCCTGTTCTTTGATTATCTTTTCATCATATTTCACCTGCATACTATTAGTAAGCAAATTTACACTAACCTCATCTACCCCTTCTAATTTGCTTACACATTTCTCCACCCTGGAAGAACAGGCAGAACAGGTCATTCCTGTTACATCAAATTTTCCCTTCATCACTTATCCTCCAGCTATCTATAATATCTTTCCCAGCATTGCCACCAGTTCATCCACCTTTTCTTCCCGCTCTGAATCAGACTTGGCATTCGTCACGCAACTTTTTAAATGTGCTGTCAAGATTTCCTTATTCGCTTTATTTAAAATAGCCTCCGTAGCCATAAGCTGTTGAGAAATATCCATACAATAACGGTCCTCTTCTACCATTCTTAAAATCCCGTCTATTTGTCCTCTGGCCGTCTTTAGCAGTCGTGTCACCTTCTGTTTATCTGCTTTCATTTTATCATCTCCCTACACCCCAGGGGGGTATCTTCTTTATATGCTAACTATAACACACAAAAAAGAGAAAAGCAACTGCTATCCCAGAGCCACATCCAGTATCATCATTAATACAAATCCCGCTGCAAAGCCTATGGTTCCTATATTGCTATGTTCTCCCTTGCTGGCCTCTGGAATCAATTCTTCTACCACCACATAAATCATGGCTCCTGCCGCAAATGCCAGCAGATAAGGCAGCATAGGCTGAATCAAAGAAAACAGTAGAATTGTAATAAAGGCTGCCACTGGTTCCACAATTCCGGATCCAGCTCCATATAAGAAGGCTTTTCCTTTTCCCATACCTTCCTCACTTCTTAGAGGCAAGGAAATTACTGCTCCTTCTGGGAAATTCTGAATGGCAATCCCCAAGGACAGTGCCATGGCTGCTGCCAGGGTAATCTCTGTATTCTCTGCCAGCATTCCGGCAAACACCACTCCTACTGCCATGCCCTCTGGTATGTTGTGCAGGGTTACAGCCAACACCAACATAGTAGTTTTCTTCAGACTGCTCTTTCTTCCTTCCGGTGTATCATTTCCCAAATGTAAATGAGGCACCAGACGGTCCATACCAAGCAAAAACAAAATTCCCAATAGAAACCCCACTGCTGCAGGCACAAAGGCAAATTTCCCCATGGTTTCCGACATATCCATAGCAGGTATAAGAAGGGACCACACAGAAGCAGCCACCATGACGCCAGAAGCAAATCCCAGAAGCGCTTTCTGCACCAAAGGTTTGATTTCTCCTCTTAGGAAAAACACACATCCCGCTCCAAGAGCAGTTCCCCAAAAGGGAAGCAGGATTCCAATCCATAACTCCATGTACCATTCCTCTCTTTCTTACTTGTTTTTATTTATTTTCTTCATTATACACTGTTCATTCTCCTAAAAGCAACGAATTCTTAACTTTTTTCCTCCAATTTTTCTTTTATTCTTATTTTTCCTTCTTTTATCCGTTTTTATAGAAGTATGCTCCCACCTCTGTTATACTATGCTTAAAGAAAAAAGTAATCTCAAGAAGGGAGTGACCCATATGTCACAAAAATGGAAATTACCAAATACTCGTTTCCATAACACTATGAATCTTTTCTCATTCCTTTTGCTTTTGGGCATGTTTCTCTACACTGCCTTAAAGTGGCCCTCCATACCCAAGACCATTGCCACACATTTTAATTTCATGGGCGAGGCAGACGGCTGGGGCGGCAAGGGAAATATTTGGCTTGTTCCCACCATGAGTTTTCTGCTCTATCTTCTTCTCACCGTAACAGCCCGCTTTCCAGGTATCTGGAACGTTCCAGGTCCAGTCACTGCCTATAATAAAAACTGGGTATACCGGAATGTGAAAAATCTTTTGGTATTTATGAAATTTGTGATGCTTCTGAATTTTTCCTATATTAATTACTGCACCATACAGGAAAAAAACATGGGCTGGTTATCCACCATTTCCTTCCTTGTTTTAATCTTTGGCTCCATAGCCTATTTTCTAATTCGTTGCAAACGGGTTCCACCTCTAGATGAAGAACCAGAGGAATTTGATGGATTTTAAAAAGAAAAGCTTACTGTTCTCCAGTTTCTCCCTAGAAATCAGTAAGCTTTTTCTTAAAACATGGATCTATTCCACTTTCTGCCCATAATAAGCATTTGCCCCATGTTTTCTAAAGTAATGTTTATCCTGTAATTCCTGTGGTGCCGGCTGTACTCTTGGCTGAATCATTTCGCAGCGTGCAGCCATTTTTGCTACTTCTTCCAGGACAACAGCATTGTGTACTGCCTCATGTCCGTCCTTACCCCAGGTAAATGGCCCATGATTTTTGCAAAGTACTGCCGGAACAGCCTCATAGTCTTTATCTTTAAAATATTCTGCAATGAGAAGTCCTGTATTCTTCTCATAAGCACCTTCAATTTCTTCCTTGGTCAGGCATCTCACGCAGGGAATTTCGCCATACATATAATCTGCATGGGTAGTTCCATAGCATGGAATTCCTCTTCCAGCCTGTGCCCAGCTTGTGGCCCAGGAAGAATGAGTATGTACTACGCCGCCAATATTAGGAAAAGCCTTGTACAACTCTATATGTGTAGGAGTATCAGAAGAAGGATTGTATTTCCCTTCAATTTTATTTCCTTCCAAATCCATAATAACCATATCTTCTGGTGTCAACTTATCATAATCTACACCACTTGGTTTAATAGCAAAATACCCTGTCTTCCTATCAATCTGACTTACATTTCCCCATGTAAAAGTGACCAATCCATATTTTGGCAAAAGCATGTTTGCCTCATACACTGCTTTTTTCAGTTCCTCTAACATTTCCTTTGTTCCTCCTGTTTTTATTCTTTGTTCATGGATTCCGTCTAATAACAGAATTCCCCTTTATGAATTCCGGCTGAATCAGTCTTGGTATCTGACTTTTTTCTTCCGGTATCTCCCTAATCTTTTCTAACAGTAGCTCTGCTGCCATTTCTCCTAATTTTTCCTGGGGATGGGCAATGGTGGTAAGTTTCAAATCTCCTGCTGCCATAAAAGAATTGTCATAACCAGTAATAGAAATATCTTCCGGCACTCTTTTTCCTAGTTCCTTTAAAGCCCTGATTACATCCACTGCAATCTGGTCATTGTAGCACACAATCCCATCTATTTCCATCTGCTGTTCCAAAAGTTGCTCCACTGCCAAGGCCGGTTTCTGCTTCCTGTCTTCTGTATGAAACCACACTACCAGGTCCGGATCATAGGAAAATCCAGCTTCCTGGAGTGCCTTTACATACCCTTTGTGACGCTCCTTCCCCTGAAAATCATCTGCTTTAAAAATACCGATTAAAGTTCTATGCCCCATTTCCAGCAAATATTTCGTCACCAGATACCCTCCCTGGCAGTCATCCATAAGAATATGAGGTTTCTCCTGCATCTGGGAATAGACGCCCTGGATAAACACATAAGGAATCTGATACTGGTCCAACAAAGCATACAAGTTCATGTGCCTACACAAAATCTGACTTTTACTTGGCTCAATAATCAGACCATCAATATCCTTAGTAAGAATATCCTCCAGCACCTTTGCCTCTTTGCTTCTGCTGTTGGCTGTGTTTTTCAGAATAATGCTGTATCCATTCTCTGTCAGCACCTTATCCATTCCCTGTATGAGCCTTGGAAAAATATAATCTGAAATATAGGTGGTAATGACCGCAATATTCTTAGATTGCTTCAAATGGCACATCCGTTCTGAGCAAAAAGTTCCTCTTCCATGCTCTGCTACAATATAACCCTCCTGGCTTAAAATAGAAAGGGCCTTCCTTACGGTATGTCTACTAATATGATACTGAGCCGAAAGCTCATTTTCAGAAGGAATCTTTTCTCCTCCTTTTATTTTTCCACTTAAAATAGAATTTTTAATTTCTTCCATAAGAACATAATATTTGGTTTTTCCATTTTCTTGTGTCATACTCCACCTCCTTGTGTATTTCTATTTTACAACTTGTACGCATGTATTCACAAGTTGTTCTTATTCTTTTTTTATGCACCGATCTTCCTGAATTTCTACCAGAATAATATCTTCTCCAATTTGACGAATACAAGAAAAGGGAATCACATATTCTGCAGTTGGACCAAACAATCCACATAGTTTTCCAGGAACTGGAACAATCAGTGCCTCCACGCATCCTGTCTTACAATTAAATTCTATGTCCAGAGGACATCCCAAAGTCCTGCAGGAACAAATATTCACAATCTCCTTTTGCCGAAGCTCACAGACACGCATAAAAACCCCCTGGATTTCTAGTCTTATAGTATCCTATGAATCCAGAGGGTTTTTCAACACTATTTTTTATTTTAAATTTGGAAGGAATGCGGGACCCATCTGGGGTCCCATGTATGAAAATGTTCCCTAATGGCAATAAGGGTTGGCATTTACAACATATTATCTCTGAACACGGCCTGAACCATCTCCACCTGCCAGTTTAGAAACTTCGTCCATGGAAACCATATTAAAGTCCCCTTCAATAGAATGTTTCAGGCAGGATGCAGCTACTGCAAATTCAATCGTAGACTGAGCATCATATCCGTTTAAGCATGCACAGATTAATCCACCCCCAAAGGAGTCACCGCCACCTACACGGTCAACAATGTGCATTTTGTATTTTTTGCTGAAGTAGTAGTCTGTTCCATCATATAACATAGCAGACCAGTTGTTATCATTTGCAGATAAAGATTCACGAAGAGTAATAGCAACTTTCTGGAATCCAAAACGATCAGCTAACTGTTTTGCAACATCTTTGTATCCTTCATGGTTTACAGTACCTGTAGTAACGTCTGTGTTTGCAGCTTTGATTCCGAATACGTCAGCAGCATCTTCTTCATTTGCAATACATACGTCTACATATTTGCAGATTTCGCCCATAACCTGTCCTGCTTTTTCTTTTGACCACAGTTTGTTTCTGTAGTTTAAGTCACAGGAAATAGTAAGTCCTGCTTCTTTTGCAGCTTTACAAGCATCCAGGCAGATAGCAGCTACTTCATCATTTAATGCTGGTGTGATACCTGTAAAGTGGAACCATTCAGCACCATCAAAAATGTTTTTCCAATCAAAGTCTTCTCTGGAAGCTGTTGCAATAGAAGATCCTGCACGGTCATAGATAACTTTGGATGGTCTCTGGGAAGCACCTTTTTCCAGGAAGTAGATACCTACACGGTCACCACCACGAACAATATCTGTTGTATCAACACCGTATTTTCTCAGAGAGTTAATTGCAGCCTGTCCAATTTCGTGTTTTGGAAGTTTTGTAACAAATTTTGCATCAAAACCGTAGTTTGCTAAAGATACTGCTACGTTTGCTTCTCCACCACCGTAGGTTGCTCCAAAGGTATCAGCCTGTACAAAACGATAATATCCTTCTGGAGCTAATCTTAACATAATCTCACCAAATGTAATTACTTTTTTTGCCATTTTCTTATTCTCCTCTATTCTGGTATTTTTATTTATTTCTGATGGAAGCAGCTAATTTTACAGCTTCTTCAGTAAGATTTTTGATTTCATCGAATTTTCCGGCTTTTACTAAATCACCTTTTACCATCCAGCTTCCGCCGCATGCAATAATTTTGTCACAGCTTAAATAGCTTTCCAGATTCTTAGCACTTACAC
>ENA-ORMO01001278-ORMO01001278.1-human-gut-metagenome-genome-assembly--contig:-NODE-1278-length-28061-cov-5.142041_pt1 | contig 28061 bp, 29 predicted proteins | sample MGYA00242106_ERZ509001 | MGnify/ENA primary metagenome ERZ509001 (study PRJEB26280, sample SAMEA2338736) | human gut metagenome | biome: human gut; feature: human-associated habitat; material: faeces...
TCGGTGGCGGCGGCACAGTTGGTGTGGCGGCCTCAGTCCGGAACAATTTGAAAACCAGAACCTCGCTTAGGCCAGTGTCCATATTACGTGGGTAGGATCAATTCATGTGGGGGTTCACAGGTATATCCTTACAACTATTTCTCCGAGATCCTGCCGAGTAGGAGGACTGGTCCTAGAGCTGGCAGATTCAGAGCGATTTAAATCGACAGCGCCTTACGGTTATAGTCATTAACGACATTGAACGTGCTAAAACGACGACTACAAGATAGAGCGTTATGCCTAAAGTAGACAGACCGGGTCTGATGCTGAGCGTCCGGCGTAGCCTAGGATAAGGGATTGAGTAGTAGCAGCTATTGTTTGTCCTTACGGTAAAAATTTAGTTTCAGCAGGCAGTAGTTCGTCCGGCTTCAACTGCCTTAATCACATCAATGATCTGATGCTCAATAAAAACGGGCTTTACGCATAGCGTTCTCCTTCGTTGGCAGATTGATTATGCCGGATGATCTCTAAATGTAAATTGCTCGCTTTTGCGCTGAGGAATCCCCAGTTATGGGCGGGTAAAAAAGACAGGCATAGAGTTTTGTGATCTACTGATTTGTGCAACCAATTCAATGAGATCACATCTATGCCTGCTCGACAAGTATGTCAGAATTTTTCCACGATGCGTTAGCACCGTTTCACAAATACCGACAAAATGCTTTGCTGGATGCCACAATCGCTCTCATCAATGGCGCATCACTGACGCTGACCAGCATCGGGCGTTATTTACCCGGCCCGGCTCAGGTCAAAAATAAAATCAAACGCGTTGACCGACTGCTCGGTAATGAATCTCTTCAACGCGATATCCCACTGATTTTAAGAAATATTATTGCCATGCTGACTAGCCAGCTATCTCTTTGTGTCATCGCCGTTGACTGGAGTGGATATCCATCTCAGGAGCATCATGTGCTCCGCGCCAGCCTGCTCTGCGATGGAAGCTCGCTTCCCCTGTTAAGCTGGATAGTCCCGTCAGAAAAACAGCAGAAACTCGCAGATACAAAAAAATTCCTGGATGCCCTTGCCGAGGCTGTAAGCCCTGTGGCCAGAGTCATAATCGTTACCGATGCGGGTTTCCAGAGTGCATGGTTCCGGCATATAAGGTCACTCGGATGGGATTTTATCGGTCGTGTCAGGGGAAATATCCAGATGCAGCTGGACAGCAAAGGTGAGTACTGGTTCAGGCGTCAGGAATTACAGGCCAGAAGCAAACCAGAATATCTAGGGACGGGTACACTTGCCCGTTCGGAATATGCCCGGTGTGATGGCCATTTTTATTTGCATAAAAAAGAGCCGAAAGGAGGAAGAATCGCCGCTCACGTTGCCGCATAGAGCGTAAATCCCAAATAAAGGATGGTCGTTCTTCGGCAAAAGCACCGTGGCTTATCTTTAGCAGTACGAATGACTTTAAACCCCGGGAAATCATGAAATTGTACAGCCGTCGCATGCAAATCGAGCAGAACTTCAGGGATGAAAAAAGCGAGCGCTTTGGGTTCGCTCTGCGTGCCAGTTACAGTCGTTCCGTGGGAATAATGCTGGTACTGAGCCTACTGGTGACGCTGAGTACAATTGTACTGTGGCTTATTGGCTATCATGCTGAAAACAAAGGATTACATCTGAGATATCAGGCCAACAGCATTAAAACACGGCGGGTAATCACGTACCTGACGTTAGCGGAGAATGTCTTACGACAATCCCCGCTAATTTTAAGACGAACAGCGCTGAGCACAGTTCTTAATCATCTCGCCAAAACCTACCAGAATATGGTGTTGGTTTATTAGCGCTGATTTATGGGGAGCCCTCAGCGCTTATGCGGGATGCTTATATTAAATGTGCGCCATATCTCATTACATTATCGTATTATTTATATATGATTTTTTATTTTTACATAAATAGTCTTGAGTTTATTGTGGGTATAGGTTTAACATATAGTAGACAACAATAAAAATTACTATGAAGTGCTATAGTTCCATAGACCTAACCTTATACAACTTAGCTCGTATACACGTTATGGTTATGGTTTTTTTAGGTGAGTTGTTATCATGATAAAAAGTAAGGTATAATCCTTATGACCAGGTTATAACCTCTTTGGTCTAACTCTTAACTCATTACTAACATTTGTTTTCCCTTTATTTCCCGTGTGCGTATCTGCATGCGGTTTTTTTTACTTTTTTATTTATGTGTTTTAATTAAAATACGTAGGTAAAATTTGCAATGTGATGCAATTCCAGGAGATAATATCGTTGCTAAGATGTAATAACCACAGTGTTATTATAAGGCTTTTACTTTCGGGTTTTCCCGTATGGCGCACCATACGGGTTTTTTTAATCAAACCTATTAATTTAATTAAATTAATAGGTTGTATGTTGTTTAAAATATTCGTCTCCTTCCACTTTCTATGATAACATGCTAAATCTGACTCTTTTTGAAATTAAATAAATATCCTCCGGCATAGCTGGAGGTTTTTCAAATGCGCCTTTAAGGCTCTCTTACCAGCCGCGCCCTAACAGGCGCACACGATCTGACATTTGCATCCAACTTCGTTACTTACGGCCCGTAAATGGGCTGCCCGGATAGGGAATCGATAACTGCTCTCCCATTTTATCCTCTTCAAGCTGGTGCTTTATGTAATCCTGTATCTTCGCCGTGTTCTTACCCACCGTATCGACGTAGTACCCTCTGCACCAGAACTCCCTGTTCCTGTATTTGAATTTCAAATCACCAAACTGCTCGTAAAGCATCAGACTGCTTTTCCCTTTCAGATATCCCATAAAGCCGGATACGCTCATTTTGGGCGGGCTCTCCACAAGCATATGGATATGATCTGCACAGCATTCAGCTTCAAGAATCCGTACGCTTTTCCACTCACACAGCTTTCTAAAAATACTGCCTATTGCTATACGTTTCTCTCTGTAGAACACTTGACTTCGGTATTTTGGCGCAAAAACTATGTGATATTTACAGTTCCATCGGGTGTGCGCTAAGCTCTTTTCGTTCCCCATTGGGACCCCCTTTTGATTTCTTGTTTGACACTTGCAGTTGCCAGACCGCAAGGTGTTTTAACAAATCAAAAGGGGTTTTAATAACTGGCTCAAAGCTGATAGCTATCCGGACCCCCCAGCCTCGCAGGGGGGGCTGTGCACAAAAAAATGGGCCAGATGGCCCATTATATTAGAACTCTAATTCAGATTCTTTAGCTTGCATCATTTGCTGACAATATCTGTCATAGCGGGCGCAAAACCAAGTACGATGCTCATCATCCATGTTGCCAGTGACAGCCTGTATATTTATAGGACGGCCTTGTATGTGCATTAGAGCAAAACTACGTGCCAGAAAATCGAAATTATTAAATGAATTAATGCTATGTTCCATAAGCAATCACTCCATCTGTTGCATACTTATTAAGTCTATATGCTTTACTAAAGCTAGTATTACTCAATCGAGATGAGCTTTTTTTAACATAACGTGCTAAATACAATGTTTTGCGGGGTAAATTTTATAAAAATAATAAAAGCATAAGGCAAAGTTATAAATTAAATATGTATTTAATATGCATTAATAACCGAATTAATTCTACAGATGGAAACTATACTAAATATAAAAAATATATAAAAAGACTTTGTGTATGCGAGTAGTGTATCCATCAAGTAAACATTGATACAGTGATAAATTAATATAAAATTAGGCATGTGTGTCAATGTTTAGATTCACTCTTTTATTGGCCGCCGAGACAGATTTGTTTGGTCAGATATGTCTATAAAAGGGATATCTTCTGTAATCTTTTAATGTAACAAGTGACTAACACTAGGTGATGTAACTCTTTTGTTTATCAAGTATATTCATCTTGCCTTTTCAAGAGAGTAATCTATGTGAGGATGTATTGTTTACTTTCACCATATATTTTGATTTCTCTATTGGATAATTTAAGGTAGTAACAAGATTTAATGCCTTTTTGTGTTTATTCCGGTATTCAGTGAAGTGCATATTGAACCGTCAAGTATTAATACTATAAGCAATACATTATCAGGGTAAATGCAGTGTTTGTACTCAGTGTGATGATAACCTAAAGTAAGAGATACGGCGCGTTTATGATTAAAAATACCGAGTGTATGGAGGGCATAAAGTTGGTGTTACTTATTCTTGTAAGTTATTAGGAAGGTCAGATGTTTAGTTGCACGTTTAATGCTAGATATAAGGGATGCCTTTGTAAAAAGGTATAGCGATGATCTTCCGAAAAGAGATTTCTTCTGTCGACCTCGTGAAGCATCAATTCGTGAAAAAAATGAATCTCTATAGGGCTGTTTTACCAATGTTAGCACATGACAAGGAGAGTTTATGTATGTTTACCATTAATGTGTTCGTTGGAGAAGCAAGGACTGTATTGCAGGTATACATGTAGCAGCTTAAGGGAGATATATTGCGGTATTGACAGGGGGTGCAGGTAACTTGTATGTCAACTCGATAGTGGATAGCATTAATGATCTTCATAAAACGGAAGTAATACGCTTTTGAGACGGCAAAAAATATTCAGTAATATATAAGATGCACTGATATAGGAACAGGTATTACAATTGATAGTTACTGGAAGATCTGCATTATAGCAGTTCGGCAGAAGCTGATAAATCTTATTATCGCTATATTGAAAACGAAGAGTTGGAAAGCCTAGTTAACAGATATAATAGTTCACTGGGAAATTTATTCTGTTCATACTGTACCGTAACTTTGCTGATGCAGTTAATGATGGTCCTGTGGCGGATTTTTTCATTTCATGTAGTTGGTTCAGATAGAGGTAATTTTATAGTTATTCATATGTGTAATGCTGACAGTTTCGATGGTTACAATTCATCTATTTATTATTTAAATTAATTAAAATTAGCTTGTTTTATATATTAGGATTCAATCTCTGATCAAAATGCAAAACGAGCCTCACAGGATCTAATAGGATTTTAGCACGTTTTGCTTAATATTATTTTTATCTTCTTATATAAAATCATGATTGATACATTATTTAGTGTGGATAATATATTATGGAGGTTATCATGAGTAAGTTAGGTGAAAATGTTCCACATCTCATAGATCAAGCTGTAGATTTCATGGCGTCAAGTCAGGCTTTTCGAGAATATCTAAAAAAAACATCTCCCTATAACGAGATACCTTCAGATATATCAGAGGACAGTGCGTCATTATATCTAGAGCGTCTGGAACATTATCGTCGACTTTATCGGCCGAATCCTGGAGAGGGGAAGTAAGTGGCTCTTAATAACTTTTGAAAATTTTGTTTAAACCTATTAGCTTAAAATTGTCATTTAATAAAATGAGTGATCCTGAATACTCCGGGTAATTATTTCAACATATTTATATCAAATACAAACTACAATCTGTTGATTAGATCTATGGCGGTGGTGGTTGCACCGCCACGTAACGTTACTATCCATATAGAAATAAACCAAGATGCCCATAAACTTAGACTTTTCGAAGAAAACAGATATAATTTAATTGGTGTATAATCACAATTATTTGTATGCGTGAATTTAATGTTCTGTGATGAAGTATGTTATTTCCTCACTGGAATGTGTATAGTTTATATATCTATTATCCACTATTGTTTTCTTTTTCATACTTATGAAAAAATGTTCATCTTGGCTATTATTCTAACCGTTTTCACTATCACCTTATGTTTTACTTTAATTAATATGCTCACGTTAGTCGCATATAATATAATGCTGTTCGAGAACTAACTGAGTAGTCTCGAGTCGAAATGCCGAGATAAAATTATGACTGCTGGTTCGCTCATAATTTTATCTGTTCTAGTTATTGTTAGATTGCATTATCTTAATTCAGATGCATATATTTGGTATGAAATTACACAGGGTTTATCCCTCTATGGGAGATATATTTGTTTTTATAGGTTGTTACTTTATTTGTTTTATTTTCTGGAGAGAGTGCATCGTTATGATGCTTACCGTGAATATAAATATTGAACTGTGTGTATATTATTTTGTACGAGTTGGTAAATTTCAGTAACTACTCATCAATATCAATTTTTAACACATGGCTGAGGCTTGGTATCTGTATGTTTGTCGTTAATGTAAATATATTTTTTGGGTTGTGTGAAAAGTGGCAGCTAATTAGAGTTGCCACTTTTCTGGTTTATATACAGGGAAAAACTGAGAGACCCTCTAAGAAAAGATCTAAGATGGGCAATAATACGGAATTATGATTAAGATATTTTTCTTAATGTTGTTATGCGATTGATTTTAGCTTGTGAGTGTAAGTCTGGATAGTTTTGACGTAGATGCACAATAAAACAGTTATATGTTATCTGTGGGCAAACAAGTTGATGGGTCTCCTTGAGTGTATGACCTGAAAAGATAGCTGCTGCAATATCATTATAACGACTGAGTATGAGTACCCTTGTCTTACTTTTATTACTTAATGCTTTTTTATATAAATCATAGTTAATTTTACGAAAATTATATAAAAATCCATTTGTCGAAAAGATTATTTCAGGATGATCTGTTCGTAGTTTTTTATAAATTTCTGCTGGTGTGTTCCCTGAACTTACCCATGAAACAATACGTTCATATTCTTGAAGAAGAATGCGATAAATTTCAGATTTCTTTATAACAACATCATTTATCATTTTCAAACCTCAGATCTTCTTGTTTCAGAAACTCTATCAATGTTTGGGACGTGGCATATTATTTTTATAAAAATTTAGTGAGGGACAGACTATGTCATACCAAAGTTTCAATTCCATCGCCTTTAAAATACAGCTTTTGCCTTTACTATTATATGTGGTAATATCTGTTATGCATTTTTATTTGAAGATTTATTTTTTATAGTTACCGAAAGATTTTTTATTTGTGAAAATACCCATTTTCTCATATGTCTGTTTTATTGCCTCTTTTATTTCATTGACGTCCATTCTGGTTTCCTGCATTCTAGGCTGACAAGTAAGTTTGCGTATACATTCTTGATGTCTGAGCAATGCTTCATCTCTCTCTTTGTCAGTTTCAGCACTGAGCATGACTTCTGTCCACCTTGTTGCTGCTCGCCGGTATAATCCCATTAACTCAAGTTTTTCTGCTTTATCGTCTTTGAGCACTTTTATGATCACCCAATTTTAAAATGAACAAGAAGATAGCGCTGTAAATGAAATTCACTTTTCTACATGTTGGTTATTGATACTTCTTGCATATGAGATCAACATCCTTTTTCTAATTTTTCAAATAAATATACTCAATATTAGTGTCTCCTGTACTATGATCGTGTTTGCGATTATCTCTCCTGTTATAGATCGTTGTTACTTAGCAACAGATTAGCTCATCTTATAGCAACTCTGGTATGTGGGGCTTACTTCCTATTTAATATATAAGAAAAAATTCAGCATGCAAGTACGATAATTAGTTATTCGCTGTTATTAATATCAACTTTTATATAATTATCGAAATGGTTCATACTTCACCTTTATGTCATTATAAACTATATCAACAGACAAGGTTCTTTGCCATCTGGGATTGCATTAAACAGTCGATAATGTTGAGTTAGAACCGATCAATAACAACGACAAGATATAGCCAGTCTTAATGCAGGTTTGTGCCCGTTACCCAATGCTCATCCGAATTCAATTGTTGCTGGAGCCTTGTCAACACCAGGAGCCTGGCTATTTTTAGCCCGCCAGGACACTTCCGTTACTGATGCTATCCGCTTTCCAACATTTCATCCTCACTGACTGGCGTTGTGTTTTGGGTGAGCACGACAGCTTTGCGTTTCTCTTTTAACGGTAACTCTCTCCTTTGATGTTAAGCGTGGTTGAGTGATGCAGCATCCGATTCAGGATCGCTGTTGCCTTGCAACCGCTATATCACCTTCGTCCCGGCGTTTCCGGAGCAGGTATCCTGGCTGAGTTTCGAAGCGAACTGTTCTGTTTGACGGACTCATTTATATCTGGGATGAATGTAGTAACTTGGCATGGAACATCGGCCCGTATAGTCCGTTGCCTTAATCTCCGCAAAGATAACCTCGTCATCGGGAAATTCTCTGCCAGGCATATGTCGATGTAATCCATAAACGATTTCAGCTTAACCCTGTTGTGCCGGGTCTTTCTGGCTGGCAGTTCAGGGTATTTGAGGTAGAGACTGACAGTCCTTCTGAGCAATCTGAGCTGCAATATTGACAAAGTACTCGCCCTGGTGGTGCATTGGCTTTATCATGTAAAAGGCCTCTCAGTTCTGTATATTAATGTCCGTTTTGGTGTGAAAACCTCAAGAAAACAAGATGTTGGGGGCGCGGACAATACAAATGTTTAATTACCGTCTTATATATCTGGCACTGACAGCATGTTGGGCGACACGATTCAGACCCGCTTTTACGTGCCTGTAGGCTCTGGTATCAGACCTTAATCTTTATCCCAGTATGTTTCTTCAGTCGCTAGGCTCTGTTGATTCTGCACAGTTACCCGCTATCCGCGGATCCAGATGGAGCTTGCGATAACCATAGACGCATCCCGATTCCAACTAAAACTGTTTAATCTGTACTGTCAGACTCAGGTTAACCTGATGGTGTTGTATTAGCTCAGACCTGATCTGACAGTTACCGGTTATTTATACAGGTATCTGTCAGATTACATCTGGCTTAAATTTTTCTCTGCCCAGATGCGCTTTCCATCAAGTAACGTTTCCATTGGCGTCCGCCCATTGCACATTTTTCACTGATGAGTTTGCTCATTATTATAGTGAGCCAGCCATTAATCAAGATCTGGCAAGTTCCTTAATTTCACTTGAGTGACCAGATACGAAAGTATCTCCTAACCATGTCACTCCCAGTACACAGATACAGGCAACCATACCAGACTTGAACACAGAGTATTCAGCAATTTTATTGATATCCGCTTTACATAAGAGAGTAATGAACCCACCTACAAGTAGCATAAGACTCATAATAGCCGCATCACGACTAACAACCACGTTATCAATCAGACCTAGCGTCGGGTTAATGGCCGAAGCATAAAGTACCACCAGGATAACACCGACAAGGAAGATCGCAACAGATCGCTTGGCATAAGGCTTGAGCTGTTTGTTAGTACTCTTTATTGGCGCACTTACTAGCCCACTGGCAAGGCACTCTCGGTAAACCGGATCATTATCTAACTTCATATCAGAAATCTGACTGATTATAAACGCGATCAGCATGCAGCCAACGAATGTAGTAAATAACCATATGCCAAGCAATGTTGGATAACTCTACCCAAATATTTCCAGTACGCCAGACATATAGATAACGGCAGCCGATACAGGTGATGCTGTAATTGCAATTTGAGACGACCAACAGCAATTGAGAACGGACATGAAGGCTTAATGTTTTGTTCTTTGGATACTTCGATAATTACCGGGCTCATTGAAAATGCAGTATGTCCCGTGCCTGCAAAAATTGTTAGCACATAAGTAACAACCGGGGCAAGTTAATTAATATATTTTAGATTCTTACGAAGAATTCGTTCAGCGACCTGAACAAGATAGTCCAGACCTCCAGGCAGTTGCATGGCCAAAATATCAGAAATGACCGATGCAATAATTTAAATTACATCCCAGGGGATATTTCCTGGCTTCATGTCCGGACAAAGCCCCTGTATCAATACTCCAATGCCACCGGTATAATCAATACCGATGCCGCCCATACGGACACCTAAAAAGATTGCCCCAATCAGAACCACCATCTGAAGAATAGTGATGATATCCATGATTCACTCCAGAATTAATGATATACTTTTTACACGAGAACTCCTCTCAAATAGAGGATTTATTAATTATTTTACAAATATCCAAACAGGATACTGATACTTTTCATTTGCTACTCTGTCCACCACATTTCTTGAAAATGTCAAAAGAATTATTGTTTGAACACAGTTACTTTTGGCGGCGATAAGATTTTCGATGTTCCTGAAATTAATCTCTGTGAACTGTGCTAGGTATTTCACGGCTAAAGCAGGATAGTTTGGGTGAACAGTAACGCAAGTACCTAAACAAGTATTTGCCATCCATTATCATAAATGGTATTCGTATAATCCGATGGAGAGAAAACAATATCAATAATGTGCTTAACTCCTGAACAGAAAATATCACGCTGAGATAGTGCCCTCAGGATGTTGTAAAGTAAACAGCGTAAAACTGTCCAGAATGCAGGAGGTTATCCATATGATGGTCTCATTTTTGAACTGAAATAATATTTTTAGTTATGGGAGAAGTGAAAAACTTGCCAGTGATTTTATACCTTTTTCTTTAAATCCATTTTTAGACATCCCACTGTACAGTAGTGAGTCTACAGTTTTTACATTTATACCCATTTTTTTTGCAAGGTGATAAGGTTTCAGTTGACGAAAAATATAACAAAACATTACAACCATTTCTGACATAGTCAGAGCTCTGGACGTATTATCATAATTCCAACATCTCTGATGTAATGCATTCTTTATATCTTTAGTATTTTTTACAGACTCAGTATTTAATTGCAGAAATTTTCGGCCATGAAACATACTATTCATTAGTCGAAATAACTCTCTATCACTGATGATTAACCATGCTGTATCGTATTCAGGAATATACCATCGGTTCTCGGGTACAAAAAAATCACGGGCAAAGATAATCTCCTCTTTTTTCAGTAAGAAATTCATGCCGTATTCAAGATATCGATTCCGTGTGGCCAGAATGATTTTTGTATTTTCAATCATATAATATCCTAATCTGAAAATATCTTGGCTGTTTATGTTATATGCTACATCCTTTCTATACTTATAGGTGGTATTTATAGTACGAATTTTATGATAAATGAATTATTTTTATATACATCTTCATTGTTAAAATTTTATTGGAATACTAGTTATTTCTATCATGACTTATGATATCTGATAATTTTCTTCGCAAATTTATTGGATTCAACGATTTTATATGATAGCAAAGTATCCTTGTGGGCCCCATTTTTACATGCATCTTTTCTGGATATACTTCCAATCAGATTATTATCCAGTGTAAGAGCAACTCACTTGGTGTTTTTTGTTGAAAATTTATCCAGTAACAAATGACGTTTATGTTTAAAACTGTCTGGTTCAGTAGCTTTCCCTCCTATATAGATATGTTTGCTTATTTTTACTTTTATAGATATAATATCTTCTATTGTGTTTTTACTCATTTATATAATATAGTTTATATTTCTACCAATACAGTATTTTCTGACTGATCAGGAAGAATAAAACTGAATGATACCAGAGAAGTATGAATAAGTAATATACTGCCCCCAATTAAATATTCTGTCAGATTCTCTGTTTCTAGTTAAATAAAACTATGTATTTTGTATCAAAAAAAACAAAAAATAGCAACATTCACAATTGAGTTTATTTTCTTATGTTACTTTTTTTATTGAAAGTAAAGGTTTTTTAGACGTTGTTAGAGTGCGGGTGACGTGATTTAAATTAAGTATTTTAATTAAATTGAAATAATGGGTGAAGGGTTGTGTAAATGATTAAGCTCAAAAGTGAATGTTTCTATTAACTACGACATCTCCTTCATCGCTGAGATGTTGGAAAAATCATATCTTATATTCGATATGAACTTAAATCGAATATAAGAACGGCATTGCATAACTTCGTGGTTGCAATCCAACATTGCAACGAAAAACATCCGCATAGTGTGGCGGCTTATCTCTCACCAAGGGAATATAGGTGTCAGAGTGTACGAATCTTAAGATATAGCTGCTTTCGGATATAGTGGCAAAAGGACGCTTGTTTGTGCCTCAATAATTACTAGATGCGCTACGTTTATTTGGTCTACACGGTATTTGCACCTGCAGCCTGGATAAACGCAGAGCATCCTAAATTTATCAGAATTACACTACAGCTTCCATTTCCAGCATCACCGGATGGAAACGGCGTTTAAAGTAGATAAGTCCGTGACCTTCTGCACTGAGGATGATGTTTTTAATCTCCACCAGATACACCAGATGTGTGCCAATTGCCTGCACATCGCGGATCTCACCTTCAAGACTGGCCAGCGAACCTTTCAGCACCGGCTGCGCCAGCGGACCTTTTTGCCAGCATGAGAGGCTAAAACGCTCTTCCATCGCCATGCCTGTCATGCCCGCGAAGTGGCGTGCTATCAGCTCCTGCTCATGGTTGAGGACGTTGACGCACAACTTGCCGTTGCCCTGAAAAACCGGGTTCATCGCACTGTTGGCGTTAATGCACACCATCAGCGACGGTGGTGTATCCGTGACCGAGCAGACGGCCGTTGCCGTAATCCCGCATTGTCCGGCATCGCCCTCGGTGGTGATAATATTTACCGCTGCCGACAGGCTGGCCATCGCGTCACGAAAGCGCAGGCGTTGTTCATCTAATTGCATCTTAACCTCCTGCTGCGTTATTTCAGCAGCTTATCCAGCATGTTGATATCGTCGTTGTTGTGCAGGTGCGGCACAGTCCAGCCGTTCTGGTCGTATTCCGACAGGCAGCGATCAACCATCGCCATCATTTTGTCCATATTGCCGGAGCTTTGTGCCTGGCGCAGACACTGCAGGCGAATCTCATCCTGGCTACCGGAGTAGTTGATTTCATACAGCTCGTGACGACCACCAAATTCGCTGCCAATGGCGTCCCACATCAGTTTGAGGATCTTGATGCGCTGGACGTGATCCATACCATTCGAACCGCGCACATACTTCGCCAGATACTGGTCGATCTGCGGATTGTTCAGGTCACGGGCACTGGAAGGGAGATAGATCAGGCCACTGGTAACGTTGCGTTCGATAATGTTTTTGATCTTCGCGTAGGCCATTGGTGCCAGTACGCGATAGGTTTGCAGTGCGGCATGATCCGGTAAATAAGCCCCGTTGACCCACGGCGTCGCTTCTGAACACATCGAGTCACTCAATGCCCAGAAGGTGTTGCGCCACGCCACCACTTCACCGAGATCGGCCTGCACACCACGGAACTCCAGGGTGCCGGTACATTCGAGTGATTTTTTCAGCAGTGCTGTAATGAAGTCTAATTTCACTGCCAGGCGCACACAGGCTTGCAGCGGATACATACGGGCAAAACCGCCTTCCATCGTCCAGCGGCGGCAGCGATCGAAATCGCGGTAGATCAGTACGTTTTCCCATGGGATCAGCACGTTATCCATCACCAGAATCGCATCGTTCTCATCGAAGCGGCTGGAGAGCGGGTAGTCGTATGGCGAGCCGGTAGCACCCGCGACCATCTCATAAGAGGCGCGGGAGATTAATTTCACGCCATCGGCATCCATTGGCGCAACGAACATCAGTGCGAAGTCCGGGTTTTCGCCCATCACTTGTGCTGAGCCGAAGCCAATCATGTTGTAGTGGGTCAGCGCGGAGTTGGTGGCAACCACTTTCGCACCGCTGACGATAATCCCGGCGTCAGTCTCTTTTTCCAGCTTGATGTAAACGTCTTTCACTTTATCGGTCGGCAAATGACGATCGATCGGTGGGTTAACAATCGCGTGGTTAAAGTAGAGGCCAGTTTCCTGAATACGGGTGTACCAGTTACGGGCGTTCTGCTCGAACTGACCGTAAAAGCCCGGATTCGCGCCCAGTGCGCAACCGAAAGCGGCTTTGTAGTCTGGGGTACGGCCCATCCAGCCATAGCTCAGGCGTGACCACTCAGCGATGGCATCGCGTTGCTGGCGCAGGTCGTCGGCACTTTTCGCCACGCGGAAGAATTTATGGGTATAGCCGCCGCTGCCGGTGTCGGTGTTCCAACACAGAGAGTCCTGCATCTCCGGTTTGTGCAGCGCGTCGTACAGTTGGGCAACAGACGCTGCCGCATTACGAAATGCCGGATGAGTGGTGACGTCTTTCACTCGCTCGCCATAGATATAGATCTCGCGACCATCCTGCAGGCTTTTCAGATACTCTTCCCCGGTGAACGGACGTTGGGTACTGGCGCGGAAATCTTCTGGTTTCATATCGACCTCTACAGTATTAATCGGAATACGATTGTTAATTTTGTGTGTTGTTTTTGTTATTCAATTGAAGCTTGCAGGGGCGATTACGGGAAGAGACTTTTGGGACAATGGCTGGTACTTTTCAGGTCGGGTACGGTTTTGTGATCGAGGTCGCTTTTAGCTATTTTTGACGTTACTAAATCCCCTTGCTCCAGGCGGAGAAAGAGGAATAGCAGGTGATGCCTGGTTTCCCGTTAAGGCTAAGGGATTTTCACGTCACAGGTACTTTTTTGGCACGGTAAGCACTGGGCGAGCAACCGACTAAACGATTAAAAAAGCGCGCAAAATAAGCCGGATCCTTAAAACCGAGTTGCCAGGCAATATTGTTCACGGCGTTATCAGAAAACAGCAGCAGCCGCTTGGCTTCTCGCAGCTGCCTGTCGAAAATCAACCGTTTTGGCGGACGGTTGGCAAAGCGGCGGCAGATGTCCGTGAGGCGTGATTCGGTGATATGCAGTTCGTTAGCGTAATCCGGTACTGTCCAGTGCTGATGAAAATGGCTTTCAATCAGCATATGAAAACGCTGGAACAGTTTTAATTCTCCGCGCATTCCGCTGGCGGCATGGTCGTCGAGTTTTGCGTTACGCAGCAGTAGGGTGAACACTGCCTGTGCCAGGAGCGTCAGGGTGTGTTCCCGTCCAGGCAGTTGTTCCACCGATTCCCGTTCTATCAGTTGCCAATAGTGTTCCAGCGCCGCCAGTTCGTCGGGTTTATCTGCCAGTGACAGGCAAATCCCCGGCAGGCCGAAGGTTTCCCGAGTGCCTGGATAAAGAACTTCCAGCAGGGGCCAGATCAGATCTTCCCGTACCGTCAACACATGACCGTCGGCGTCAGACTCCGTAATAAACGCATGAGGTACTGACGGCGGCGTCAGGACAAACAGGGGCGCTTCCACCGAGTAGCGATGATCGTCAAGCTGTAGCTCAATCTGTCCGCTATTGAGGAAATGCATCTGAAAGTACTGTTCGTGGCGATGTGGCAGCATATGGCGGCCAAAAAATTCCGCCATACGGGCGAACGACTGATAATGCACATCGTCCGTGCCCAGGCTTTCATCGTACTCTTTGCTGATATCAATATTGGCAATCTGACGGTCACACATCGTCGTTCCTTACGGGGTCGCTCGCGGACGGGAGGACTGCATTGGAATTGCCCAGATAATCCCTGCACCAATCACCAGCAGCGCGGCAACAAACCACAATCCACTGTTAAAGCTGCCGGTCAGATCTTTCAACCAGCCGATCATAAACGGACTTAACGCTGAACCAATGTTGCCAGTGGCGTTGATCACCGCAATACCGATCGCTCGTGCCCGCAGGCTGATGGACTGATCCGGTGTTGTCCAGAAAATCGCCATTGCGCTGAATGATCCGATCGAAGCCATAATGATCCCCAGCATCTGGATCATGTTGTGATCAGTTGCCGAAGCCAGTAACCAACCAGCGGCAGCGAACAAATAAGGAAGGGCGGTGTGATGCCTTCGTTCCTGGCGGCGATCTGAGTGACGGCTCCAGTAAATCATCCCGAGAATGGTACAAATCTGCGGTACGGCGGCCAGCAGGCCGATGGTGATATTACTGCTGCCCTGATTAAAGCTTTGCAGGATCTGCGGTGTCCAGATGCTGATCGCACTAAGTGTGTTGGTCAGGCAGAAATACGCCAGGGTATACATCATCACCACCGGAGTGAAGATCTCCCGCCACATGCTGCGTTGTTGCATGGCATGGTGGCTGATGGCTCCCTCTGGCTGAACCAGCGTCAGACGATCGTTATCCATCATCTCTTGCAGGCATTTTTTGTCTTCTTTCGTCAGCCACTTAGCTTTGTCCGGTGAGTCATCAAGCCAGAACCATACCATGATGCCGAGTAATACCGACGGGAAGCCTTCCAGCAAAAACAGCCACTGCCAGCCTTTTAATGCCATTACGCCATCCAGCGACAAAATGTAGCCGGAAACGATCGATCCCAACGCTGTCGTTACCGGCATTGCCACCATAAACAAGGCGTTGGCACGGGCGCGGAAGTAGGCCGGAAACCAGAAGGTTAAATAGAGCAGAATGCCAGGCAGAAAGCCGGCTTCGGTAATGCCAACCAGTATACGCAGTACGTATAAGCTGGTGGGGCCAGTGGCAAACATGGTGGCAGTAGAGGCGATGCCCCAAAGCACCATGATGGTGGCGATCCAGCGTCGCGCACCGACAATACTCAGCATAATGTTGCTGGGAATGCCGAAGATGACATAAGCGGCATAGAACAGGGTGGTAGCGAGGCCAAACATGGTGGCGCTCAGACCGAGGTCGCGTCCCATCGTGAGTCCGGCAAAGCCGATGTTGATGCGATCAAGGAACGAGAAGATAAACAGCACGAACAGAAAGACGATCAGGCGGCGAAATAGCTTCTTAATAACCGCCTGTTGTCCGGCAGTCAGCGCTTTATGCTGATTCGCCGGATCGATACTCTCCGGGATGGCAGGTGAGGTGTCGCTCATTTTTCTTCCTCTAATGGGATTTTTGTAGGGTACGACAAGGTTTATGGCGGATGCGGCACAAACGCCTTATCCGGTCCGCGATTTGGTACGGCTTTTTGCCGGATGCGGCGTAAACGCCTTATCCGGTCCGCGATTTGGTGCGGCTTTTAGCCGGATGCGGCGTAAACGCCTTATCCGGCCTACGGTTTGGTGCGAGTGTAGGCCGGATAAGCGCAGCGCATCCGGCATTAATACACGCCGGGCTTAACGGTCGTGGCCTGCGCGCCAAACCGTGCTGCCAGCGCTTCGGCGGCCGGGCGAGCAGGGTGGTGTCAACGCCGACGGCGACAAACAGCGCGCCCAGTTCCAGATAGCGTTTTGCCAGTTGCTCATTGGCGATCAGGATCCCCGGCGCTTTGCCCGCTTCGCGGATCTGCACGATCGCCTGCTCAATGGCGACCTGTACTTCCGGGTGCTGTGGATTACCGGCATAACCCATATCGGCGCTCAGATCCGCCGGGCCGATAAACACGCCGTCGACGCCTTCCACGTCCAGAATCTGCGGTAAGTTCTTCATTGCCTCACGCGTTTCGATCTGCACCAGCACGCACATTTGATCGTTGGCTTTTTGCAGGTAATCAGGAATACGATTCCAGCGCGAGGCTCGGGCCAGCGCACTGCCCACACCGCGAATACCGACGGGGGGGATAACGGGTGGCGCGTACCGCTTCACGGGCTTCGTCAGCGTTTTGTACCATCGGCACCAGCAAGGTTTGTGTGCCGACGTCCAGCAGTTGTTTGATTTGCACCGGATCGTTCCACGACGGACGTACTACCGGCTGGCTTGGGTAGGGCGCAATCGCCTGTAGCTGGGTGAGCACGGTTTGCACGTTATTCGGCGCGTGCTCACCGTCGATCAACAACCAGTCGAATCCTGCTCCGGCCAGTAACTCTGCGCTGTAGCTGCTACTCAGCCCCAGCCATAATCCGATCTGCGGGCGGCCTGCTTTCAGCGCCGCTTTAAAACTGTTTTCCATCGTTCTCTCCTTAAACAAAGCGGCAGCTAATGGAGCCCATGTTGCCGTAATCGACGTGGAAGGTGTCGCCCTTACGCGCAGACGGTTGGCACGTTCGGCAAAGCGTTTAACGAATTCTGGATAGATGCTCTGTTGAATAAAAATGCGCGAACCGGCGGTGCAGCGTTCGCCGTTGATTGAGAAGATGGTGAACAGGGCAGCGTCCAGCGCGTTCAATATCGGCATCTTCAAAAATCAGCACCGGCGATTTACCGCCCAGTTCCATGGAGCATTTTTTCAGCCCGGCGTTTTTCATGATGTTGCGCCCGGTGGCCGTACCGCCGGTGAACGACACGGCACGTACGTCATGATGACGAACCAGCGCATCCCCTGCGGTTGCGCCGTAGCCCTGTACCACGTTCAGCACGCCTGCCGGAATACCGGCTTCCAGCACCAGGGACAGGGGCCAGCGCCACAATACCAGCGCTGACACTTTGAACATTGCCAGCGTACCGGTATCACAACACGTTTCATACTTCTGACCTCCATGATTCGTTGCTGTATCTACTGTGGCACTTCACTTTTGTACTTGCGGTTGCTTCACCCCAGTTTGATGGGTTTAGAGAAATGGTCTTCACTGAATCAGCGTGTAAAACCCTTTGTCGGGCCGGTGCGTCAGCACCAATGATATAAGACAGTAAAATGAGCACGCTGTCGTGATCTGTGATTGAGGTCAACATGCTCAGAATGTCCCCTGTGAGATTGATGCCATACAGGAGAATGTCGGCGTGATTTCAGCGTCGTCCTGCTGGTGTGGTATCGCAAGTATGCCAATGAGATAACGGGATTCCTGATTGCGAACACCACGACGAGCGCAGGAAAAATCACTGAACGCTCTTTGAATCTATCTTCTCTGTCAGGTCACCAATGAACCCCGGGGGGCTTCTGGTACTGCGTGCTTCGTCCGGTGATACAAAGCCCGGATTGTTCCAGACATCCTGAATCAAACGCCCCAGATTAGGGGCGTCGAAATATGCCTCTCTGACCATTATATTCCGGCGTACAGGTAGCAGGTCAGAAGTGACAATGCATCACCTGACGTTAAAAGTCACTACACCCAAGATGACGTTCAACAGCACCATGCGATTCAATGTAAGCCCGGGCTGTCTGTTCCAGTACACCAGGCTCAGCGTTGTATGTGTTAGCTGCATCAAATACCAACGACAGCACTTCAGGATATACAACCAGATGTGTAATGGAGTTATCTTCACCCAATACTTTTCCCCACGCCTGCTCAATCAGATTTCTGAGAACCACCACCTCACGACTCTTACACCAGACATCGTTATTAAGTAGCAGCACCATAAGATAAGGAGTGGTATCGTTAGCCACAGCCTCCCTGCTCCAGAGATAATATAAAGGGGTGGGCTCAACAGATTTATCTTTACGTCGCTTACACTGCAAATATTCAGAAATGAGTCTATGCAGTTCACCAGTAAAATCAGCCATCAGAGAGGGAATGGCCTTATTAAGGCCCTGCCCTGGTATTAATTTAAATTGTAATAATTTAATTTCAGGATGTGTGGCTGCAGCCCGATACAGAGTTGCAAGGACACACTTTTGCCAGAGGGCGTTACAGGAAAGCTTAACGTTTGATTCTGTATACATAATAAATCACCTTACAGTTACAACAGGTCAAAAACCGCTGTAGCCAGAGTTACGCTGGCCTGATGCTTTAGTACCGGGCTTCGTCAGATAATCCAGACGCTCCAATAAGCGCTGATACTGCTCAGGGAAATCAGGATCATGAATATCCAGGATGTAACGTCCATTAGCAGGGAAATGAATAATGCAGCCCCCTGGATTAACAATGCAGAAATCGTCCTGATGCACTGATCAATACGGAGAGGACTCTCGCGTGTGGTTTATTGACACCACAGTGCAGATTCGGCGAATCCGCGATCACGGTACAATTCCGCACCACACTACACAATCAATACCCCGGGTTTTATTTAGGTAAGTAGGAGTGCGGATATCCGGTGTCGCGCCTTTGTGTCACGAACGGGGTAGGTGCGAAACACCGGATAAATGCAGGCTGGCAATACCTATGAACGCCCTGCGCAGAGCGGATATTTTGGATTAAGTACTCGCACCTCCGCAGTCCTGAAACAAGTCTGGCTGGTAGCTGTAAACAGACTTCGTACATACCGCTCTGCAATAAATCCCCGTACCACAGGCCTCACAGAACTTCTTCCCATGAAAAAACTGCTCACACATCACACAATGCCATTCCAGCACGACCGGTAATGGCGATAAAAACATCGCCATATCCTCAATGTAAGGGTGGGACTTTTCCGGATTCAGCACCACACAGTCCGCCTTCTGTTGCTCGCTCAGGGCATGTAAATCGTGCTCAAACCACGCCCCCTGAGCATCTGTCTGCAGAATCAACCGACCACGACAGGAAAGGCAGAAACAATGCCGGATATTTCTGCTGAACGCAGAGTCGGCACTGATAATGTGCTCACCCGGCGTGATCCCCAGCCCCGTTTTTATACCGTTCATTCTGCTACCCCCTCCTCACTGAAGCGCCCGGTCTGGCAGTGTGTGCAGTACTGCTCCCCATAATAATCGTGGTGACATTGCCTGCAGTGCCAGCTGGCTTTACGTACTACGGGTAAGGCATCCGGTACCCATTGCTGTAAGCGTTTAATCAACAGTATTTCTCTGCGCTCCGGTCTGACATAAGGGCACTCATGACCGTGCTCAGCCAGCCCTTCGCCAGTGTGTTCAAACCAGGGACGCTCGGTATCGTATTGCGGGTGGTATCTGAGCGCACTGCCGCAAAGGTGACAGGTGTATCGATCGTAAGGCGCTGTCTGTGCAGTACGGGCGCCCGTCAGGCGTCCGTTGCTATCAAGAGCGATAAAGGATTTTGCGTACATAGTCATATTCCTCAGCCGCCAGACGACACGCAGGCAACAGCCGTCCCGGTACGGGCAGCGTGGTCAGGGTGTGAATGGCGGTTCAGTTAAAAATCTGGAATGGGGGTGAGGTAAAACAGGCAGGCTGCTGTTACAGCACTGTGGTTGTCACACAATGGCCCACCGACGTAAAAAACTGTCTGCAAGCAGAGATGGACATCCAGCGCATGCAGCACCGTTGCAACCAGTAGGGGGTTTACTGGTGTGTCATGTATGGTTAAATCTCCGTATGGTTCATACGGAATAGCCATGTCGTAAAAAATGCGCAGAGTCCCTGAAGTGGCCTCCGGAACCGACTGTAACAATTAGCGCCAGCCCGTAGTTGTCGTTCAGGGGCTTACACCAGAGAATAAATCTCCGGCAGGGTGCTGCCCAGTCGCGGTCGCCCCCGATTACTTTTTTCAGGAAGCCCGCTGCATTTCAGGATGATGCCACATTCTTTCTGTTCTCGTTTGGCCAGGTAGCTGAGGGCATAGCGTAAAGCATTCACCGCTTTGTGATCTGAATAGTGAATGACGTGGTTAATGTTTACCGGATAATTTTTATTAAACCGGCACCAGTGGTAGTAACCATCACCCTCGGTAACCCGCCTCCAGATATCTCCCATCAATCTGGATACCAGATACGAACTCCTGTGGCTCTGACCGTTCAGATAGCCCACAAAATGAATGTGAAGCCCTTTACGTTCCGTATATTCCATTACCCAGGCATACCCGACCAGTTTCTCTCCCACTTCGTTAATCAGTCGCAGCATCTCTGCGCACATGGCGTACCTGCAGGCACATCTGTAGCTGAATGTGTTTTTTCGGTAAGCAAAATCCATTCTGAACGGTAACAGTTTCGAATAGGCCCCGAATAATGAATCCAGATGCTGGTTAAAGTGCCCCAGCAGCTGGTGATCCATTTCGTAACCGGGATTGGCGTTGTAAGTCTTCATGTTTCTTCCTCGTGTTCTGTAACACAGGAAGAAGCGTTGCCGTAAATTTTGAAGAAAACGTTATCAGGCAGGGTGACCTCCGGTAACGACGTCCACGGATATCAGAAACAGCATACGTAACAGCCAGTTACAGCGGATATAACGCCTGAAGCTCTGGTAACCAGATTGAAGCGGAAAGGCGTTTATAACGCGTGTGGGAAATCACTTTTTCCAGTGAACAACAGCGGAACTACGCTGGTTTTAAATTCCATTACCCTCTCGTTATCTTGTACTGTGATTAACGTAATATCGTCATAATGGCCTGACGTTATCCCGAAAGCCTTTCCACTTCCCTGTTTCTCCGGTAAAAAATATTTTTAATACTGAAGGTATAAAGCCATAACCAGATATTGCAATTAACGTAGCGTTACACATATCAACGTACTACATGAGTAACAGAGGTATAGGATTGAACAACACTCCGGAAGACTTTTTAATGACATGAGGCATACTCTTTTACGAGTAAGATTATGTATTACCACTAATACTCATCAGGTGAGCTGCAGGACCAGATCATTAACAGTAATCCTTCAACCACCGTGATCCAGGATATTAACACGGGTGAAGCCATATTCTTAGCCATAAACGCATAAAAGCGATGACGGGTTCAGAATAGTTATTACTCCATACAACAAAATACAGAAAACAACAGACAAAATAACAGGCATTAAGTCATTAATTAACAAAGTACTATACAGTCCGTGTAAGTACACATTACTGATTTATGTCCAGGTATTATTGGATCACATTACAGCAAAGAGAGAGTGACAAGTACTACTACAGAGAATATCTCTGCACAGATCGTTCTGTGAGTATGTCTCTATGAGAGATACTTCTACAGGACTTGGTTATAAGGTGTATTTACACGGTAGAATTACATAAACATACTTCTATAAATAATACTAATTAACCTTTATTATTTTTTAATGGTACATGAACTGTCTGTAGCTGTAACGGTAAACAAATCACCCAAAACGAAAAATACTGGTTATCATTGTTCAGAGAACTCGTACGAGTGGCAGCTTCCCCCCTGAGCAATGCTTCATTTTCGGTGGTTCTGTGTGATAGAGTTATGCTGAATACAGTGGCAGTAACACTGCTTTCCACCACACGAGGATAAAACCAGTCAAAAAATCAATTATATGAATTAAAAGTATTTTTTAAGAAATGTTATGCATATCAACCAATATGATTAACAGAAAATTTCATCATGACAACACGTATAACTTTCAATATGACCAGTGATGAGACGCTGCGAATTGTGGATGAGTACTGTCATACCCACAAACTTTCGCGCTCTAAGGTAATCGACGCATTACTCAGCGCCACAGCACCTGTCCTTAACGATATTAACTGTTATTATCAACTTGCAGGCAAACTGCAGTCACGCTTATTAAATGGAGTGTATCAACGGGATCTTCCTCACAAACGCAATGTCGTCAGTGCAGAGAAGTATTGTCTGGAGATCTGGGAAAACAAACTTTTCACCAAAAGAATCCTGGAGTTTGACAGTTCAAATGGTGTTCTGTACGCGCTGAAACATAAAAGACACTATCGCCGGGATAAGATGATTGGACGGGTTGAAAGCCGGCGTATCAAAGACATTTGCGAATACCAGATGCAACTGTCCGGGGAGAAGGCAAAATATGCCTGTTTTATTTATATTGAAAGAACAATATACAATCACGATAATCCATCCGGTGGGACACCTGTAAAAGTGGCTGTTGGTAATGCAGTCATCCTGCTGGCAAAAGACGTGATATATGACGAGTACTTTTTTGATCTGCGGCAGTCATTTTTCGTGAGCGTTAAAGATCTTGTGGCCTCTGGCGCAAAAGGTATTCCGGAGACACAGAAATATCCGGACGTTTATTGCTGGATCCCGCTTTTCTCCATAAATTCCGGCGTGGTCATTACCCCGGTCTATAAAATTGATCCCCGGAAACCCGTAACGGTAAAAAAACCGGATCAGATCACTGTTGTTTGTAATTACAGAGAATAATTTCAGTCTTCTCCGTTCACCGCAACAGTGTTTACCTCTGCTTTATCTTCCGTTCAGTAAATACAAACCACAGCTCTGGCAGGTACAGGGCGTGGTTTATCTTCGATACTCCCCTGCGCAGTAATAATCATCACTGAAAATACTGATTCCGTCACGGCAAAACGCCATCCCATATTCCTGCAACACAAAATCATCTTCTGTTTATACCGGCTTCACTGACAAAACAGACAACCTGTATTGCCTGTACACAACAGTTTCTCTCCTGGCAGGAATATTCCTCAACTTTTTTACGTTTCTCCCCGGTTGTTATGCCGGTGAAGGTGGTGCGTCGTTTTCATCACCAACGCCGGTTGAGATTAACAACATCCGGAGGAACATTTTCATGAAGACCCCAGTTTCGCTGATGGATGACCAGATGGTCGACATGGCGTTTATCACTCAACTGACCGGCTTAACCGATAAGTGGTTTTACAAGCTCATCAAGGATGGTGCCTTTCCGGCCCCCATCAAACTCGGCCGCAGCTCCCGATGGCTGAAAAGTGAAGTGGAAGCCTGGCTGCAGGCGCGTATTGCACAATCCCGTCCGTAATTCCTGACCATTACCCGTTCAACCGCAGCGAATACACTATCCGGCCTCCGGAGGCATTCTGCTGCGTGCTAAAGGAGAGAATATTATGCAAAAACTTGAAAACCGGTGTGATCTGCTGCTCACCCAGCATCAGAAATGGATGGCAAGTGTAACCCGGTTTATAGTCGCTCATGGAATGGGCTCTCCGCATCTTCATGGTTATCACCGCCTGACCCTGGCCCACTTTTTTCTGCCGGAAAAAGGCACCATCATCTCGGTGGCACCACAGGGACTCTATCAGGTAGTCAACCCGGGAACGCCACCGTTCATTCCTGCCATTCAGGAAGGATTAATGACCAGCATTCAGACCCATGAAATCATGCTGCTTACACATTTTAATCTGGGCGGCGTTTTACTCAGTGAGCTACATCGTCTGGGCGAAAGCCGGCTGGCAAACAGGCTGAACAGTCTGCTCCGGCGTTTCGAAGATCGCGATCTCTACCACACGCTGATATGGCTGTGCTGGTATGATCTGATGTGTGCCCACTCCATGCAGCCCTGGACTGAAGAGTTAAAGCATAAATCACACGCAGAGCTTGAAAGCTGGGCTGTGGCGCGCAAACGGGAAAAGCGCGAGCTTGAACTGATGATTGACGAGTATCTGTTATACGCCTGTTGATTCATAACGCTACCGGGATCCCTTCCTCATCGTTGCATACAACCGGACGGCTATCTGTGGCAGTCCGCCAAATGACCCTCGCCGCATTTCGTTCTGCTGAAAACGGTACGTAGCCAGTGATACCGGAATTTCCGGAGAGGGTCGCAGGTATATTGCTTCTGTGCAATTGATGCTTATTTACATTGGATGTGGTTATTTCTGCATCCAATGCTATCGGAAAGAGATCAACCAGCAAATGGTTCCTCAAATCGTATTGATATTTATTTTTCAGCGGGTTCGATTCTGTATGGCTCAGTGAATTCAGAAGCGATAATAACCAACCATCGCTGCAATAACAGAAACAGGTGACACCTTCAGTCGATAGACTGACGTGGTATTCTGTTGGTATCCGGGGTACCTGTGACAACTGTTACCGTATATTGTCTCTGTTGCAATACCGATAACGTCTGGCGTCATGGTCACAGCTCCTCAGCTCATGAGTGTTTCCAGTGCCGATCCTGCAAACGTGTGTTTCAGCTGACTTACACTCACGATTACCGAAAACCAGGCATTAAATAACAACTCGTTGAAATGGTCCATAATGGAGCCGGAGCTCGTGATACAGCCAGAACGCTGAAGACGGCATCAGGACATTCATTCGCGCTTTAACCCCCCGCTGTGCGGAGTAACCACACCTCCGGTCGATCATGTCGGTGTGGCGCTTATCTGCTAATTTGATGAGCAATGAGGGCTTTGTCGGCCATAAAGTCCGTCAGTACTGATGAAACATATCGTACGTTACTGAAGCCATTCTCCATTGGCATGATAACCAGCGACGGAGGAAGCTGTTATGCCAGAGAAGTGCCAAAGAACAGGCATCTTGTTGGCAGGATATTACCCGGCGCATTGAGCACCTCCATCTGACACTCCGTTCCCGCATCAAACGGCTGGACCGGAAAACGATTTGCTTTTCACGCTCCGTGGAAATTCACGAAAAAGTTTTTGGGTCATTCATCGAAAAACACATGTTCTGCTGACTGGAACCATCACCCGGAAATATACGTCAACTGAACAATAACGATTTTTTCTTTATGGGATCCCATACACTTTCCCATATCCCTCTGAAAATCAGTCATCAACTCACCAACACATCTTCTGAAATCTGTATTAAACTTATTGCTTAAACAGATGATATAACACATCTTCCATTGCACGGAATCAGCAAAAACTGTCGTTCTGGCAATCTTAACAAGATCACTTATCGGTTAATTTCATCAGTAAACAATGGAATATCACACTGATAAAATGAACACTCAGGGTGAGATAATAAAATTTACATAAAAACCATTGCTGCGGATTATTTATTTCATGCAGATAAACGATAAAATACAAAAGAGTGTATTTCTCAATGTAAGAGTCAATTGTTCATCTCTACTGGCAATCACGGTCAGCACACAAACAAAGTGAGTCCTCCTGCTTAATCATTGCGTATCAGAAACTAAAAAAACAAAAGATTCTGCAAACAACGTAACAATTTTCATCACATTTTCCGAAGGCAGATATATCCACAAACGGTATTCAGCGTTGAATTAACAAGTCTTACAGAGCTATACATAGCTTATAAAACCGCTCAACGTTCATTATCACCAGACTATTTATCGGGAATGCCACCTGTTATTAAAATAAGAACACTATCAGCAGTAAAATATTAACACAACACCTGTCCACTCTTTCTGTTCTTTTAACTCAACCGGCCTCGAAAATATTCCCTGATTAGTGCATCATAGCCTTCTTTTTTCTTTCTCGATCATCAAAACAAACACAACACTCACAACCACAAACAAAACAGAATCAAAACATAAAATTAACAACACCAGTCAGCAGGAAAACACTGAATATTGAGGTGTACTGTAACCAGGACAGCGCATACGGCACATGTGATCAACACAGCCCATTCTTTTCTGCCACCTCCCAAATGCAGAATAAACAAGCATAACCCAATGAATATAAAAGAAAATATGATTTTTCACCATCATAAAAACATCAATGTATCTTTATATAAAAACACTGATAACATGACATAAACATTTAAAAACATAAACAAATCACAACAAAAACATTTGATAATCACTTAGTGACAAAATAAAATTGAGATGATTTTGTTATAAGAGAGGCGCCATGGAGTGAGATAATGAATAACGAACAGATGCTTATCAAATGCAAAGATCCCCGTAAATGTCGGTTTTATGCCGAATATCTGAATCACAAATACCCCAATGAATTCCCTCAGTTTGCGCCTGACAACCCACAAAACTGTATCAGAAATGTTAATGCATTTTTAAAAGAAAAGTATTATAAAGCTTCAAACAATTCTTTTGGTCTTTTTGGTACGGCTACAGAAGAAGCACTCAACAACGAAATTAATGAGCTTGAAATTATTGCAGGACAGGCAATACTGCCTGAAGAGAGTTTTCTCTGGTTGAAAACTGACGAACTTGCGACTTTCTTTACCTGGACAACTATTTATCTGTCGAAGGAAGACCATACAAACTTCCCGGAAATGAATCATAATTCATCAGTAATAAAAAACGGAATTGAAGTCAGAAAAATACGAACAGTTACCAATGAAACGTTAAACACTTACAAAAAAAGTAATCTCCCGGATAATCCATCATCCCATAACGAACGAATAAAAGTAATCATTTCATATTTTGACTCCTGCCATTCTTTAATTGATAAAAATGCAAAAAGCATATACCTCGAGGAACTCAGGCAGGCGTGGCTTAAAAAGAAAAGTGCCTGTCAAAAGTTTAAGTGGCTCCTTCCTGACGATGATGAAATGTGTCAGTGGTTCTGGACAAGACTGAAACAAAAACAGGATGAAACACCTTCGGTACATAACTCCGTGACCCGGTGGTTCATACCGTCTTCAACGAAAGAATATTATCTTGCTTCTCTCGTCGCCTTTGCTTTATGGAAAGAGGCACCCGATACCATTGAACTATTCAGAACACGAATAAATCATGCCTGGCATCAGAAAAAACAAAAGGACAAATACCGGAGTGATGGTAAAAAGGCCATTAATATACATATAAGAAGTAATGCGAAAGAAATGCTTGATGAACTCAGAACTGTTTACGGTCTGAGAACAGGAGAGTTTTTTGAAATGCTGATTACAGAAAAATATCTTGAACACAAGCGAAGGAAGTAATTCATTACCTGTTACATTCTAAATAATCTCAGACAGATATTATCTCCGTGGTTCCCCCGCCTCCTTTCCGGTGCGCGGGGTTTTGTCTTTTTTCACCGGGAATACATGTATGAATCCGTCTGATGCCATTG
>ENA-ORMO01001282-ORMO01001282.1-human-gut-metagenome-genome-assembly--contig:-NODE-1282-length-28033-cov-9.327114_pt1 | contig 28033 bp, 17 predicted proteins | sample MGYA00242106_ERZ509001 | MGnify/ENA primary metagenome ERZ509001 (study PRJEB26280, sample SAMEA2338736) | human gut metagenome | biome: human gut; feature: human-associated habitat; material: faeces...
ATCGGTACATTGTTTCTGAACTTTGCTGTTATTGTATAGTAGCTGCACGTTTGCCCTCCTTTTTAAATTACCTGTTGGGTAATTTAAATATACCATTGGAAGCCACTCTAGTCAATAATTCACACACTCTTTTCACAATTATTCTTCCATTTCCTTCTGCTTTCTGGCTTCAACCTCTTCCGGCTTAGTAGTCATGAGTGAGTAAAGCTTTAATGTCTTATCGAACTTATCCTTGAACGGAATGATAGTGCTTCCATAGAACAGAAGTCCTTCACCTTCACCGCTGTTGGTTACATAGGATAACTGATAAGGTGAGATATTAAGCTGTAAAACGTTATATGTGATATAGTGGTAGTAACAAAACAGCAGGAGGTATCGAACGCTGGAACAAAATAAAGTAAAACCAGATACCATACTAAAAAAACCAATGGTGCAGACTGATAACAGTCAAAGCCATTGGTTTTCTTTATCCAAATATATTCCCTGGTTCTTCTATAATTTCTATTTTACTTTTTCTAACTTATTATTCGCATCAAGGCAAACCTTGTCCCCTTCATTGATGTTACATTCATAGAGCATGGCATCCTCTGCTTTTATCCTTATTTCTTCTCCTGAAGAATTCATAAGCGTCACTATTGCCATGACTGGCATGCCTTTCGGTCGCTCTTCACAACCGAAGTCCAGGTCTTCCTCAATTCGTTTTACTGTGTATATCATAATTATTCCTCTGAAAATAATGTTAAAAATCAGTTCTCCATGTTCCTTCGAATTTTCTCTATCAAAGTGACATCTGCCGCATCCCTATCAGGAAGCTGCTTACAGATTCTTAATTCGTTCAATTGCTTCCAGTGTATTCTCATGTGTTCCAAACGCAGTGAGACGGAAGAATCCCTCACCATGAGCACCGAATCCTGAGCCTGGAGTTCCTACGATGTTGGCTTTTTCAAGGAGATAGTCAAAGAACTCCCAGGAAGTCATCTTATCCGGTGTTTTCAGCCAGATATACGGAGCGTTTACGCCACCGGATACGGAATAGCCTGCTGATGCCAGACCTTCGTAGATAGCTTTGGCGTTGCTCATGTAGTAACCTACCTGTTCTTTCAGCTGTGCTTTTCCTTCTGGAGAGTATACAACCTCTCCTGCACGCTGTACGATGTATGGAGCACCGTTGAATTTTGTGCCATGACGTCTTGCCCAGAGACTGTGGAGATCTACGCCGTCACGAACCAGATCCTTTGGTACAACTGTAAAGCCGAGGCGGACACCTGTGAAACCTGCATTTTTGGAGAAGCTGCGCAGTTCGATGGCGCAGGTTCTTGCTCCTTCGCACTCATAGATGCTGTGCGGTACATTTTCTTCGGAGATGTATGCTTCGTATGCTGCATCATAGATAATTACAGAACCGTTTTTATTTGCATAGTCTACCCATTCCTGAAGCTGCGGTTTGGTGATCGCACCACCGGTTGGGTTATTCGGGAAGCAAAGGTAGATAAGATCCGGTACTTCTTCCGGGAATTCCGGAAGGAAGCCGTTGGATGCTGTACATGGCATATAGATTACGTTATCAAAGTTGCCACGTTCTTTGTTGTATTCTCCTGTACGGCCTGCCATTACGTTTGTATCTACATATACTGGGTATACAGGGTCGCACACTGCAATCTTGTTATCCAGTCCGAATATTTCCTGGATATTTCCGGAATCGCTCTTTGCACCGTCAGATACAAAGATTTCGTCTGCTTCAATGTCACAGCCTCTGTCTTTGTAGTCATTCTTTGCAATGGCAGATCTTAAAAATTCATAACCAAGATCAGGTGCATAACCATGAAATGTAGCTGCATCACCCATTTCATCTACAGATTTATGAAGTGCCTCAATGATCGCCGGAGCCAGAGGCTGGGTTACATCACCGATTCCCAGTGAGATCACGTTTGCCTGTGGGTTGGCTTCTTTATATGCTTTTACTTTTTTTCCAATTGTGGAAAACAGATAGCTTCCCGGTAATTTCAGATAGTTGTGGTTTACTGTTACCATGTTTGATTTCCTCCCTGGCATGTTTCGCAGTTTTTATATACCTGTCTACAGCAGGCTGCTGCTTTGCCTTTCCATTTCTATTTGTGTCTTTTCTGCAAATATATTTTATTCGAGTTTTATTATACTTAATTATTTAATAATGTAAAGTCTCAAAGTGTTTTCTGAGAATAATTTTTAATATTAACATTACTGTTCACTGGTAATATATTAACATTTTTTACCCCGGGCATAATGTCCGGGGTGATTTATTTTATTTGCGCTTCTCTACTTCTTTCATTAGTGTCTCGCGGACGCTTGCAGGATTTGCCTTGCCTTTCATCTCTTTCATGATCTGACCTACAAAGAAGCCCATGACTTTATCTTTGCCTCCCAGAAGTTCTGAAAGTGGTCCTGGGTTAGCATCCAGGATCCTGTTGATGGTTTCTTCCAGAAGTCCTGTGTCTTCTACAATCTTCAGACCATGTTCCTCAATGTAGGCTACAGGATCAATGTCTTCCTCAAAGACTTTCTCAAAGACTTTTTTGGCATTCTGAGGGCTGACTTCGGATTTTTCTACCATTACCAGAAGATCTGCAAGATGCTTCGGTGAGAAAGATACCTGTTCCGGATCCATAGCTTTATCTTTCGTCAGACGGAGTACCTCACCCATAAACCAGTTTGCTGTCTTCTTTGCATTTCCGTAGATTGCTGCTGTTTCTTCAAAAAGACCTGCAAGATGGCGGGATTCTGTAAGGATTCCCGCATCGTATGCCGGAAGTCCGTACTCTTCCTGATAACGGGCCTGTTTCACTTCGCGAAGCTCCGGCTGTTCCGCTTTAATCTTTTCAATCCATGCATCAGAGATATGGATTGGAGGCAGATCTGGATCAGGGAAATATCTGTAGTCTTTGGCATCTTCCTTGGAACGCATGGCGTAAGAATATTCTTTGTTGTCATCCCAACGGCGTGTCTCCTGTGTAACTGCCTTGCCTTCTTCGATCAGTTCGATCTGACGTTCTCTTTCGCCTTCGATTGCTCTGGCAATGGCTTTGAAAGAGTTCAGGTTCTTCATCTCTGTTCTGGTACCGAATTCTTCTGCTCCCACTTCACGGACAGAAAGGTTAACGTCTGCACGCATGGAACCTTCCTGAAGCTTACAGTCTGATACACCCAGATACTGCATCATACAACGGAGTTTTTCAAGATAGGCGATTACTTCCTCAGAGCTTCTCATATCCGGCTCGGATACAATCTCGATCAACGGGACACCGCTTCGGTTATAGTCTACCAGGGAGCAGTCTTCCCATTCATCATGAATCAGTTTACCTGCATCCTCTTCCATATGCATTTCATGGATGCGGATTTTCTTTTTGCCTGCAGAGGTTTCAATCTCTACCCATCCGTCATGACAGATTGGCAGATATAACTGAGAGATCTGATAGTTCTGTGGGTTGTCCGGATAGAAATAGTTCTTGCGGTCAAATTTGCAGTACTGATGGATCTGGCAGTTTGCTGCAAGACCTGCTTTCAGGGCAAACTCTACTACTTTCTTATTTAATACAGGCAGGGAACCCGGCATACCTGTGCAGACCGGGCATGTATGTGTATTGGGTGCTCCTCCGAATTCAGTGGAGCATCCGCAGAAAATTTTTGTTTTTGTTGCAAGTTCTACATGGACTTCAAGTCCTATGACTGTTTCGTACTGTTTCATTATCTGGTGCCTCCTTCTCCTGGCACGGCAAAGGAGCCGCGGCTGGTTTCATAGGCGTGTGCTGCACGCAGGATTTTCTTTTCCATGAAGCAGTCCCCGATCATCTGGATACCGATTGGGAGACCTTTGCTGTCTTTTCCGCATGGAACTGTAATTCCCGGAAGACCGCAGAGATTGACTGCTACTGTGTAGATATCTCCAAGATACATGGCAAGGGGATTCTTTAAGCTTTCACCGATCTTCGGCGCTGTAAATGGAGATGCCGGTGCAAGGAGCACATCATATTTGCCAAATGCCTGGTCAAATTCTTTCTTGATCAGGGCTTTTGTGCGGAGTGCCTTCAGATAGTATGCATCATAATAACCGGAGCTTAACACGAAGGAACCAAGCATGATACGGCGTTTTACTTCCTCACCGAAACCTGCTGTTCTGGTCTTTTTGTACATGTCGTGAAGACCTTCATATTCTGCTGCACGGAAACCGTACTTCACTCCATCGAAACGTTCCAGGTTGGAACTTGCTTCTGCACTGGCGATAATATAATAAGCCGGAATCATGTATTCCATGGTTTTGATAGAGAAGAATTCTACTTCTGCTCCCAGTTCTTTCAGCGTATCAAGAACACCCATAAAAGATGCTTTTACTTCCGGATCAAGTCCCTCTGCCAGATATTCTTCAGGAACTCCGAATTTCATCCCCTTGATATCTCCTGTCAGTTCTTTGGAGAACTGAAGATCTTCTCTTTTCATGGATGTGCTGTCTTTTGTATCATGTCCTGCGATGATCTCCAGAAGAGCTGCACAGTCAGATACGTCTTTTCCTACAGGACCGATCTGATCCAGGGAAGATGCATAAGCTACAAGGCCGTAACGGGATACTGTTCCATAGGTTGGTTTAATTCCGGTTACACCACAGTAGGAACTTGGCTGACGGATAGATCCGCCTGTATCTGAACCAAGTGCCAGATAAGTTTCTCCTGCTGCTACTGCTGCACAGGAACCACCTGAAGAACCGCCTGGTACATGTTCCAGATTCCATGGGTTTCTGGTGATGCCGTAAGCGGAGGTCTCTGTTGTACTTCCCATGGCAAATTCATCCATGTTTGTTTTTCCGATAATGACCAGTCCGGCTTTTTCCAGACGGTCAATGACTTCTGCATTATACTGAGGCACAAAATTCTCAAGAATCTTTGATGCACAGGTAGTTTTCTTTCCATTAATACAGATATTATCTTTGATCGCGATCGGTACGCCTGCAAGAGGACTGGTATAAGTACCGTCCTCGATGCCTTTTTGTACTTCTTCTGCACGTTTGTATGCTTCTTCTTTATATGTGTCAAGATAAGCGTGTACTTCTGAATCCTGTTTCTCAATCTGTTCAAAAACAGTTTTTACTCCATCCAGGACGCTGACCTGACGCTGTTTTATTTTTTCCCCAAGCTGCAGGGCTGTTAATTTTTCCAACTCCATTGTCCTGTCTCCTATCCTATGGTTTTCGGAACCTGATACTGTCCTTCTTTTGCCTTCGGTGCATTTGCCAGCATTGCTTCTTTGTTGTCTCCGTTTGTGACAACGTCCTCACGAAATACGTTTTCGTCCTGGAAAATATGGGACATAGGCTCTACTTCCGATGTATCCAGTTCATCCAGTTTCTCTACATAATCAAGCATTTTCTGCATTTCAGCTTTTGCTTTTTCCTTTTCTTCTTCCGAGAGGGAAAGCTTGGCCAGGATGCAGACATTTTCCATTGTTTCATCATCTATGATCTTTGCCATGATTTTCTCCTTATATATACTGCCTGTAACATTCTATATTGCTTTTATTTCCGACTTCTTATTTACGGTTCCAGACGGTTCATATCTCGCGGGAAGAGACAGGTTTCACGAACATTCTCTTCACCGATAAGCTGCATGGTCAGACGTTCCAGACCGATTCCCAGCCCACCGTGAGGCGGCATACCATGTTTGAAGGTATCCAGATACTGTTCCATGCCTTCTTGCGTCATACCTCTGTCTTCAATTTTCTGTACCAGCATATTGTAATCATGGATACGCTGTCCGCCTGTTGTGATCTCAAGGCCTTTGAATAACAGGTCAAAGCTTAAGGTAAATCTTGCGTCTTCCGGATCATCCATTGCATAGAATGGACGTTTCTTTGACGGATAATGTGTGACAAATACGAAATCTGAGCCATATTCTTCTTTGAAATACTGTCCGATCAGTGCTTCTTCTTCCGGCTCCAGATCGAATGGATTTCTGATCTTACGGTTATATTTCTGTGATACCAGTTCCTTGGCTACATCGAAACGGACTGCCGGGATTTTGGATACATCCGGGATCTCAAGCTTCAAAATCTGTACTTCTTTTGCATATTCTGTTTTCAGAAGGTTCATAGCATACTGGAGAAATCCTGTTTCCATTGCCATAATTTCTTCGAAGCTGTCAATATATCCCATCTCGAAGTCCAGACTGGTGTATTCATTTAAGTGACGTTTGGTATTATGTTTCTCAGCCCGGAATACGGGGCCTGTCTCAAATACTCTGTCAAATACGCCAACCATCATCTGTTTGTAGAACTGTGGGCTCTGCGCAAGTACTGCAGGTTTGTGGAAATAGCTAAATTTGAAAAGGTTTGCCCCACCCTCTGCTCCTCTGGCTCCAATCTTCGGAGTGTGAATCTCTGTAAATCCCTGTCCGTAGAGATAATCACGAAATGCCTTTGTCAGTGCCTCCTGGATTTTAAATTTGGAACGCTCCTGAATGTTTCTCAGGGAAATCGGTCTGTAGTTTAATTTCGCCTCCAGGGAAGTGTTCAGTTTCCATTTGTCAATTGCCATTGGAAGAGGTTCTGCAGGTGTTGATAAAATATCAATATGACGGATAAGAAGTTCTCTTCCGTGGGGTGCTCTCTCCTCTTCATGCAGGATTCCTTTCACCCTGACCGTCATTGCTTCCTTCAATTCATGAATGGAAACATTTGCCATTTCATTTTCATAGACTGTCTGGAATAAGCCTTCCCTTCTTCTAAGAATGATAAATGCCACATCACCCATATTACGGATGCTGTGAACAGCGCCTTCGATTACGGCTTCCTGGTTCAGGAGATTATTACCTACGAGTTCCTCCCAGGTATTGATTTCTTTTTTCCATGTTCCATCCATAAATTCCATTTCCTCATCCTCCATTTCTTCATTTCTGAAAACCTTTGTGATATCTTCACTGGTTTCAAGTTCAAAAGGCTTTTCGTGCAAGCACAACGACTTTTTGGCTTAAAACCCTGGAATATCAAAAAGGCGTAATCAGAAAATCCGGAGACACTTATCCCCTGGACTCTCTGATTACGCCTTTGTAATCATTCTTCCTGTTATTATCTATTTTATGTTTGTTTGTGTTCTTTCTATATATAATGTTAGGGTTAAAATGTATTTTTCCTCTAACTTGATATGAACAAAAATATATTCTGTATATTACCACATATTCTGTCAAAATAATATCGTCATTTTTTACAAAATTTTCCTTATTATTTTCGGATATTTTATTTAGAACGTGTTTGAAAAATCAGATTTCATCATACATCAGCATGAGTAACATCTGTGCAGTTTCTACCATGTTGGTTCCTGAATCCATGCTGCATTTCTGGATGTGTCGATATGCTTCCTCTTCTGTCATCTGGTTTTTTTCCATAAGAAGGCGTTTGGCATTCGAGATATAATTCTGTTCTTTTTCTGATCTGGGCTTTGGTTTCTTTTTTTCTTTTTTGATCCGGCGTTCCAGATGATAGAGCATGTCATTGACCGTATCTATCAGTGCGCTTGCTTTCATCGGCATCTGTACAGTGCTGACGGAATTCGGTGCTTCATCTATAATACGCTGAGAAGCCAGAAGCAGCATTTCAAAATATTGTGGCAGGTCATCGAGAGCGTCTTTATAATAGGCATCTGTCAGCTTATACCCGCATATCAGGACACCACTGTCAAGTTCTGAGATACTGGCCAGCGCATTAGAGACAGAGCTGCTGACAGAGGCTACTGTGAGCCCATGTCTGTTAAGTATTGTGCGGATTTTCTTTGCGTCTTCAATTTTCGGTAACGCAATCACAATGCTGCTGCTCATAACTCTGCCACTCCTATTTCTGTTACAGCCTGAGTTTCCATCCACTGCTTATTGCCTTTTACAATTTCTACAGGGGACTTGTTTGATTCGGTTAAATTCTGTATAAGTATTCCTCGATTTCCCAGGCTGAAATTTCTCTTGTATAGCGCAGCCATTCTTTTTTCTTGGCTGCTGCGTATTCTTTACAAAATTCTGTTCCAAGTACTTCTTTGATCCAGTCACTCTGTTCGAAGTAATCAATTGCTTCGTTCAAATTTCCCGGAAGATTTTCAATCTTCATTGTTTTCTGATCTGTTTCGGATAATTCTCTGCTTGAAGACTTGGTCGGATAAATTTTCTTATGAATTCCATCCAGCCCTGCTGCCAGACATACTGCAAATACCAGATACGGATTTGCTGCTGCATCCGGACTTCTCAGTTCGATCCTTGTCTCCATACCTCTGGATCCCGGAATTCTTACCAGTGAATTCTGGTTGTTCTTTGTCCATGTCAGTTCTGTCGGTGCTTCATAGCCCGGAACCAGACGTTTGTAGGAATTTACGATAGGATTGGTGATCAGTGCCATCTCTTTGCTGTGAGCCAGAAGACCTCCTACGAAGTAATAAGCTTCTTCGCTTAATTCCTGTGGATTTCCCGGATTGACGAATACATTTCTTCCATCTTTAAATAAGGAGAAATGAATGTGCATTCCGGAGCCGTTTACTTCTGCCCTTGGTTTCGGCATAAATGTCGCATGAAGTCCATGGCGTTTGGCAATGGTACGGACCGTCATCTTAAATGACATGATCCGATCTGCAATCGTACGGACTTCACCGTATTTGAAATCTACTTCGTGCTGTGCAGGAGCAGTTTCATGGTGAGAAGATTCTACCTCAATCCCCATGTCTTCTAGATTTAATACAATATCACGTCTTGCGTTTTCACCCAGATCCACAGGACTGACATCCAGATATCCGGCCTTTTCATGTGTTACAGTAGTCGGAACTCCGTTATCATCTGTATGAAAAAGGAAAAATTCACATTCCGGATCTACCAGACAGGTGTATCCCTCCTTCTTTGCCTCCCGGGCGGTTTTCTTCAGGATATATCTCGGACTTCTCTCATGAGGGGTTCCGTCCGGACAATAGATATCGCATAACAGTCTGGCAACTTTGCCCTGCTGTGGTCTCCATGGGAGAATTGCAAAAGTGTCAAGATCCGGTCTTAAGTACATATCCGGTTCAGATTCTCCTGCAATTCCTGCGATAAAGGAACCATCTACAATACATCGGTTATCCAGCGCACGGGGAAGTTCCCGGGCAGTTATGGCGATGTTTTTCAGCGTTCCGAACATATCTGTGAACTGGAGACGGATAAATTCCACGTCTTCCTCCTCAGCCATCTGTAATATTTCTTCTCTGGTATAATTCCCCATTTTCATTCACTCCTTGTCAGCATAGTTTCTGCTGTTTTTGCTTTCTTAATGATTCTTCGATACAGTTTTGTCCTGTCTGGAAGTTTTATAGATTCTTTTTATAATGATATAAAAAATGGCGCACTTTCTACAGTTACTTTTCTATAGAAAGAACGCCTTTGTTCATGTAGGCAATTATAACAATGTACCTGTTCTTTGTCAATCGATATTTTAACCAAATCAATCGAATCACTCAAACTTCAATTGCAAATATTCACCTGACTGGCCTGATGAATCTACCAACAAAAATACTGCCATCTGATAATCTACTTTCATCAGACAGCAGCATTTTTCACTTTTATTTTATTATTTTTTACAGATAGGAATATCCCATCAGTGATTCATCTACCGCTTTCGCAGCTTCTCTGCCTTCGCGGATTGCCCATACCACCAGAGACTGGCCTCTGTGCATGTCTCCTGCTGTGAAGACTTTGTCTACAGAGGTCTGATACTGATCTGGCTTTGTATCTACGTTGGTTCTTCCGTTGATGGCTACCTTGAATGCGTCTGTTACATATTTCTCACTGCCAAGGAATCCGGCTGCGATAAGAACTACGTCTACAGGGATGACTTCTTCGCTTCCTTCTACAGGAACCATCATCATACGTCCTGTCTTTGGATCTTTTTCACTCTTTAATTTTGTGAGTTTTGCCTGGCAGACATTTCCGTTTTTATCCTTAATAAATTCTGTAACAGTAGTCTGGTATACTCGTGGATCATGTCCGAATACTGCGATAGCTTCTTCCTGGCCATAGTCTGTTTTGAGGACTCTCGGCCACTGCGGCCATGGATTGGATGGTGTTCTTTCCACTGGCGGCTTGGGCATCATCTCTAACTGGATCACAGATTTGGCACCCAGACGGATAGATGTTCCTACGCAGTCATTTCCTGTATCACCGCCACCGATGACCAGAACATTTTTACCTTTGGCAAGTTCATATGGAACTTTGGCAAAGTCAGAATCCAACAGCGCTTTTGTTACCTGTCCCAGGAAATCTACTGCGAAATAAATTCCCTTTGCATCACGTCCCGGAACTTTAATGTCTCGTGGATTGGATGCTCCGCAGGCAAGGATGACGCGGTCGAACTGTTTCAGAAGTTCTTCTGCCTTGATGTCCTTTCCTACATTTACATTTGTAACAAATTTAACTCCCTCTTCTTCCATAAGATGGATTCTTCTGTCAACAACAGCTTTATCCAGCTTCATGTTAGGGATACCGTAGCGGAGAAGTCCGCCTACACGGTCTTTTCTTTCAAATACAGTTACACTGTGGCCTCGTCTGTTTAACTGCTGGGCTGCTGCCAGTCCGGAGGGACCACTTCCGATGACTGCTATAGATTTGCCTGTACGTACTTCCGGGATCTGCGGGGTTACCCATCCGTTCTCATAGGCTGTCTCAATGATCGCACGTTCGTTTTCTTTGGTGGATACCGGTTCTCCGTTTATATTACAGGTGCAGGCTGCTTCACAGAGTGCGGGGCAGACACGGGAAGTAAATTCCGGGAAGCTATGTGTCTTGCTCAGTCTTAAGAATGCCTGTTTCCAGTTGCCTGTATAAACCAGATCGTTTGTCTCAGGTACAAGGTTGTGCAGAGGGCAGCCGGATGCCATACCGCCGATCATCATACCTGACTGGCAGAACGGGACGCCGCATGCCATGCAGCGTGCGCCCTGAAGTTTCTGTTTCTCTTTATTTAATGGGGTCCTGAATTCTTTGAAGTTTGCGATGCGGACCTTTGGCGGCAGAACTTTTGCCGTCTCTCTCTCATATTCTAAAAATCCTGTTGGTTTGCCCATGATTTCCTCCTCTTCGCCGCACTTGCTGCGGCAATAATGGTATGGCCCACGCCACCTTTTTATTTATTCTAAAAGATGACGGGGCAACATTGATAAGTTCACACGATATATTCAATTATTATCAATGTTTAGCGCCAATACTTTCATAGAACGCTTCCATCTGTGCCTGCTGACTGTTGAGTCCTTTTTCTTCCAGTTTCGCACTTAAAGTGATCATCTTCTTGTACTCATTCGGAATGAGTTTCTTGAAGTGTGGCAGATAGTAATCAAAGTCAGCCAGAACTTTCGCACCGAGTTTGGAACCTGTTGCTTCTACATGAGCTTCAATCAGGTCGCGAAGTTCTTTTTTGTCATATTTGTTTTCCACTTTTTCGATGGAAATCATGGCTTTGTTCAGGTTCTTGTAAAGAACATTATCCACATCCAGTACATATGCGATACCGCCGCTCATACCTGCTGCAAAGTTCTTGCCAGTCTTACCAAGTACGACTACGCGGCCACCTGTCATATATTCACAGCCGTGCTCTCCTACACCTTCTACAACTGCAGATGCACCGGAGTTACGGACTGCGAAACGCTCGCCTGCAACACCATTGATAAATGCAGTACCGCTGGTTGCACCGTAGAGGGCAACATTACCTACAATAATATTCTCTTCTGCTTTGTATGCAGCTTTTTCCGGAACCTTCAGGATCAGTTTACCACCGGAAAGTCCTTTTCCGAAGTAGTCATTACTGTCACCGGTCAGTTCCAGTGTAAGTCCTTTGGGGATAAATGCACCGAAGCTCTGTCCGCCGGCACCGTTGCAGTGTACAGTGATGGTGTCATCTGCAAGTCCGTTTTTATTCTTTCTGGTAATCTCTGCACCAAGGATGGTTCCGAATGTACGGTCAATGTTTGTCAGATTTACAGAAAGCTCTGTTTTCTGACCTTTATTGATTGCATTTGCGCATTTCTTAACCAGAACTTTTTCATCCATGGTTTTTTCCAGTTCGAAATTATATACAGCCTTCGGGTCAAAGGTAACTTTCTGATCTTTGCCTGCAAATGGATTGTTCAGGATTGCACTTAAATCTACTTTACCCTGATGTGGTTCTGGTACATTGTCTGTCTGAACCAGAAGATCTGTACGTCCAACCATTTCGCTGACTGTACGGAATCCCAGTTTAGACATATACTCTCTTAATTCCTGTGCGATAAAGCGCATGAAATTCTCTACATATTCCGGTTTTCCTTTAAATCTCTTGCGGAGTTCCGGATTCTGTGTTGCCACACCTACCGGACAGGTATCCAGGTTACATACACGCATCATTACACAGCCCATGGTTACAAGAGGAGCTGTTGCAAAGCCGAATTCCTCTGCACCCATTAATGCTGCGATCGCAACATCACGGCCACTCATAAGCTTACCGTCAGTCTCAATGCGAACACGATTTCTCAGACCGTTTTTAAGCAGTGTCTGATGTGTTTCTGCAAGTCCCAGTTCCCATGGAAGTCCTGCATTATGGATAGAACTTCTTGGAGCTGCACCTGTACCTCCGTCATAGCCAGAGATCAGGATCGTCTGTGCGCCTGCTTTGGCAACACCTGCTGCAACTGTGCCCACGCCTGCTTCAGATACCAGTTTAACAGAAATATCTGCATATTTATTTGCATTCTTAAGGTCATAAATTAACTGTGCCAGGTCCTCGATAGAATAGATATCGTGATGCGGTGGTGGGGAAATCAGGCTGACACCCGGTGTGGAATGACGTGTCTTGGCAATCCAAGGATATACTTTCTTTGCAGGAAGATGTCCGCCTTCACCAGGTTTTGCACCCTGTGCCATCTTGATCTGGATTTCTCTTGCAGATACAAGATAACGGCTGGTTACACCGAAACGTCCGCTGGCAACCTGTTTGATTGCGGAGCATCTGTCATCGCTGCTTCCTGCAGAATCCAGTCTTTCATCACTTTCACCGCCCTCACCGGTATTGGATTTTCCATGGAGGTGGTTCATGGCGATTGCCAGTGTCTCATGTGCTTCCTGTGAAATGGAACCATAGGACATAGCACCTGTCTTAAATCGTTTTACGATATCATCTACGCTCTCCACTTCTTCAAGTGGAACCGGAGTCTCAGCAAACTTAAAGTCCAGAAGTCCTCTTAAGTTTCCGTGGTTTTCTTTATCTACCAGATCTGTGTACTGTTTGAACAGATCGTAGCTTCCTGTCCATGTGGACTGCTGCAGAAGATGGATAGTCTGAGGATTGTAACGATGTTCCTCTCCCTGGCTTCTCATCTTGTGTGCGCCTACGCTGTCCAGAGTCAGGTCTGTAGGAAGTCCTAATGGGTCAAATGCTTCTGAGTGAAGCTTCTCTACATTCTCTTCGATGTCTTCCAGTGTGATTCCGCCCACACGGCTGACTGTACCTGTAAAGTATTTCTCGATCACATCAGAAGAGATACCAATTGCCTCAAAAATCTGAGATCCCTGATAAGACTGGATGGTGGAAATACCCATCTTGGAAGCAATCTTTACAATACCGCTGATCACTGCATGATTATAGTCATCTACTGCTGCATAATAGTCTTTCTCCAGCATATGGCTGTCGATCAGTTCATGAATGGTCTCAAGGGCAAGGTACGGGTTGATGGCACTTGCGCCGTAACCAAGTAAGGTTGCAAAGTGATGTACTTCTCTTGGCTCTCCGGATTCCAGGATAATTGCAAGGGAGGTACTCTTTTTCGTCTTTACCAGATGCTGATGAACTGCGGATACTGCCAGAAGTGACGGGATTGGCATATGATTTTCATCTACTCCCCTGTCTGAAAGAACAAGGATGTTTGCACCCTCACGGAATGCTTTATCTACTTCTACAAAAAGACGGTCAATTGCTCTCTCAAGCTTGGTGCTTTTGTAATATAAGGTAGAAACAACAGCTGTCTTGAAGCCCTCATGCTTGAAGCTCTTGATCTTCATCATGTCTGTATTTGTCAGGATCGGGTTATTAATCTTTAATACCTGACAGTTTTCCGGTTTCTGCTCCAGCAGGTTTCCGTCTTTACCTACATAAACACTTGTGCTGGTAACAATTTCCTCACGGATCGCATCGATCGGAGGGTTGGTAACCTGTGCAAAGAGCTGTTTAAAGTAGTCAAATAATGGTCTGTTCTGTTTGGAAAATACTGCAAGCGGGGTATCCACACCCATAGCTCCGATGCTCTCTGCTCCGTTTAACGCCATGTTTCTGATGGAAGTACGGTACTGCTCATAAGTATAGCCGAATGCTTTCTGCAGACGTGCTCTCTGCTCAGGTGTATATTCTTCCGGTCTTTCGTTAGGAATCTTGATGTCTTTTAACTGTACCAGATGACTATCCAGCCATTCACCGTATGGCTGCATTTTTGCATAACCCTCTTTCAGTTCATTGTCATCAATTACTTTTCCCTTTACAGTATCTACAAGAAGCATTTTTCCAGGATGGAGACGCTCTTTTAATACGATTTTCTCTTCCGGGATTGGCAGAACACCCACTTCTGAGGAAAGGATCATGTAACCATCGGAGGTAATATAATATCTGGATGGACGGAGACCGTTTCTGTCCAGGACAGCTCCCATCACATCACCGTCTGAGAAGAGGATAGATGCAGGTCCGTCCCATGGCTCCATCATAGTTGCATAGTACTGGTAGAAATCACGCTTTGCCTGTGAAATAGTATCATTGTTTGCCCATGGTTCAGGGATTGTGATCATCACTGCAAGAGGCAGCTCCATGCCACTCATTACCAGGAATTCCAGTGTATTATCAAGCATTGCAGAATCAGAACCATTTCTGTTTACAACAGGAAGCACTTTATGAAGCTGTCCCTCCAGATATGGTGATTCCATATTTTCTTCTCTTGCAAGCATCTTATCTGCGTTGCCGCGGATGGTGTTGATCTCACCGTTGTGTACCATAAAGCGGTTAGGATGTGCTCTCTCCCAGCTTGGGTTTGTGTTGGTACTGAAACGGGAATGTACCATGGCGATTGCAGATTCATAATCCGGGTTCTGAAGATCTTCGAAGAAAGTACGAAGCTGTCCAACCAGGAACATACCTTTGTAAACGATGGTACGGCTGCTCATGGAAACTACATAAGTATTATCATTACTCTGTTCAAACTCACGTCTTGCAATGTAGAGCATACGGTCAAATGGAAGACCTTTTTCCACATCTTCCGGCTTTTTGATAAATGCCTGCATAATACATGGCATACATTCTCTGGCTTTATGTCCGAGTACCTCCGGAAATACCGGAACCTGACGCCAGCCAAGAAGTTCCAGACCTTCTTTTTCAAGAATGATCTCAAACATCTTCTTTGCCTGTGCACGTTTGATCTCGTGTTGCGGGAAGAAAAACTGTGCGATGCCATATTCTCTCTCATCGCCAATCTCAAATCCCTCTTTCTTACAGGCTTTCTTGAAAAATTTATGGGAAATCTGGAGAAGGATACCTACACCGTCACCGGTTTTGCCTTCCGCATCCTTACCTGCGCGGTGTTCCAGATGTTCTACGATCTTTAATGCATTTGCAACAGTATCGTGGGTTTTCTTGCCTTTGATATTGACAACTGCTCCGATACCGCAGTTGTCATGCTCAAATTCAGGCCTGTACATACCTTGCTGTTGCTGCTGTTCTCTCACTTCTTTCATAATCTCCTCATCCTTTCTATTTCTGCTGCTGTTCTTCGCTTATTTTCTTATCGACGGCCGCCTGGATGAATCCTTTGAATAAAGGATGTGCATGGTTCGGGCGGGATTTGAATTCCGGATGGGCCTGGGTTCCTACATAGAACGGGTGCCCTGCGATCTCGATCATCTCTACGATACGATTATCAGGGGAAGTTCCTACGATATTCATTCCCTTCTCCTGAAGTTCTTTACGGAATGCATTGTTTACTTCATAACGATGTCTGTGACGCTCATGGATTTCTTTTTTGCCAAAGAGTTCATAGGATCTGGAATCTTCTGCAAGAATACATGGATAGCTTCCAAGTCTTAAGGTTCCACCAATATCTTCGATATCTTCCTGATCCGGCATTAATGCAATTACCGGATGCTTTGTCTCCGGATTCAGTTCAATACTGTTTGCATCTTCGTATCCAAGTACATGACGGGCGAATTCTACAATTGCCATCTGCATTCCCAGACAGATTCCAAGATATGGAATCTTATGTACTCTTGCGTACTGTGCTGCCAGGATCATTCCTTCTGTACCTCTGTTTCCGAAACCACCCGGAACCAGGATACCATCTACATTGTGAAGCTGCTGATCCAGATTCTTCTCTGTCAGTTCTTCAGAATCGATCCAGTCAAGCTCTACCTTGGCTCTGCAGGAAATTCCGCCATGTTTCAGTGCCTCTACTACACTGAGATATGCATCATGAAGCTGTGTATATTTTCCTACAATTGCGATCTTTACTGTTTTATTCGGATTTCTCAGACTTTCTACCATTTCCTCCCAGTCACTTAAATCCGGTTTTCTGTTTTCCAGACGGAGACTTGAAAGAACTACATCTGCAAGCTTCTCTCTTTCCATTGCAAGAGGAGCTTCATATAAATATTCCACATCCAGGTTCTGAAGTACATGTGATACAGGTACGTTGCAGAATAAAGCGATTTTTTCTTTAATGTCCTCTGTCAGCTCATGTTCACTTCTGCACACCAGTACATCCGGCTGGATTCCCATTCCCTGAAGTTCCTTTACGCTTGCCTGTGTAGGTTTTGTTTTCAGTTCTTCAGATGCCTTTAAATAAGGAATTAATGTTACGTGGATCAGGATTGCATTGTCATGTCCCACATTGAGCTGGAACTGACGAATTGCTTCCAAGAACGGTTGGCTTTCAATATCACCGACTGTTCCTCCCACCTCGATAATGGCAATCTTGTTTTCCTCCGGTGATTTGGCGCGGTAGAAACGGCTCTTAATCTCATTTGTAATATGAGGAATTACCTGTACGGTACCCCCGCCGAAATCCCCGTGACGTTCTTTCTGAAGAACAGACCAGTAAACCTTACCGGTTGTCACATTGGAATTTTTATCAAGACTCTCATCAATGAATCTCTCATAATGTCCCAGATCCAGGTCTGTCTCTGTACCATCGTCTGTTACAAAAACTTCTCCGTGCTGAATCGGGTTCATGGTTCCGGGGTCGATATTGATATAAGGATCAAACTTCTGCATGGTTACCTGGTATCCTCTCGCTTTCAGAAGACGCCCCAGAGATGCAGCTGTGATTCCCTTTCCAAGACCGGAAACAACTCCTCCTGTAACAAATACGTATTTCACTGCCATTTTGATTTCCTCCTCCATCATCCTTTGTTAATAAAAAAGCGTCAGATGCAGCTATCAGAGGGCACTTGACCCATCTGGTATTCTGCATCTGACGCCTTTGTCAGATCATCATATCTTCTATAATAATATGTTCAATTGGCTTTCTTTAAAAATATGCTATACTATAAAACATTTTTTTTCGTTTGTCAATAATGAATTTCCCATTTTTAAGCAAAAGCAAATCAAACAAGTTCCTTCTGATAAACTATGAAGCAGTTATATTTTATGGAATTACTCTGAACACAGTCATAATACAGAAAAAACGAATCTGTAGAAGTTCATCTTCCAGACCCGTCTTCTCTGCAATAATTATTCGGTTATAAAAATGCAAAATTTATGCAACTGCAAATTTCTTCAATGTACGATCAAATTCCCGGCTCTCCCCGTGGCAGTCTACTGTCAGTTCTCTGGTCAGATCCAGACTAAGTACACCAAGGATTGATTTGGCATCAATTAAAAATCTGTTGTAATAAACATCAATATCAAAATCACATCTGCTTGCAGCATTCACAAATTCCTGCACCTCTTCAGTTGCATTTAACTTGATTTTACTCTGTGACATCGTGATCACCCTTTCTGAAAACATTCTTTGTTTTTTTCTATCAGACGCCCATATTATGTTCCACATTTCAGAATTTGTCAAGTTTTTAAATTTATCCAATTTTCATAAAGCGCAAGGGTTCTATTGTATATTTTGTTCGTTTATATATGTTTTTACAGCATTATTTTATACATTATATATGACTTCATCCTATATTGGTTTTACCATTATGTGAGATTGATTCCATATATCATCGACAGGTTTCTGCATTTTTTATGAATTTTTGCGACTTAACACTTCACAATATCTGCAAACTCCGCATTTGTATAATCCGGAATCTCCATCGGATAATTTCCATCGAAGCATGCCTTACATAAGGGCAGGCCGCCCGCCATTCCTTCCAGATAATCTGTCTGCATGTAGCCAAGAGAATCTGCTCCGATCATTTTACAGATTTCCTCTGTGCTGTGGCTGGCTGCAATGAGCTGATCATTTGACGGCACATCCGTTCCGAAATAGCATGGATGTAAAAATGGCGGTGAACTGATACGTACGTGCACTTCCTTTGCTCCCGCCTCTTTTAACATGTGGATCAGGTTTGCAATGGTTGTTCCACGAACAATAGAATCATCCACCAGAACAATCCTCTTATCTTTTACAACAGATTCTAGCACACTCAGTTTCAGATGAACACTGGACTCACGTTCTTCCTGAGTCGGTTTGATAAATGTTCTTCCAATATAGCTGTTTTTATAGAACGCAAATGCAAACGGGATTCCTGATGCTTCGGAGTATCCCTTTGCAGCAGGGAGTCCGGACTCCGGTACACCTGTTACAAGATCTGCCTCTACAGGATAAGACTTGGCAAGAGATTTACCGCCGCGGATTCTGGCATCGTAGACCTTCACCCCATCAATGGTACTGTCAAGTCTTGCAAAATATATATACTCAAACACACAATGCGCACGTTTTGCAGCAGCAGACGCAAGCTCTTTATTTGACTTCAGTCCGTCTTTTGTGATCGTAAGAATCTCACCCGGCTCAATGTCACGGATAAATTCCGCACTTACAGATGTCAGAGCACAGCTCTCAGAAGCAATAACATAAGCATTTCCTCTTTTACCGAGACACAATGGTTTCAGTCCATATGGGTCGCGGACTGCGATCAGTTTTCTCGGGCTCATAACTACCAGACCATATGCACCTTTGATCTTCTTTGCAGTCTTTAGCACTGCCTCTTCTACTGTTTTAGAATGCACACGTTCTCTTGCGATATGGAACGCAATAACCTCTGAATCTGTAGTTGTATGGAAAATCGCTCCATTCTGGATCAGTTCCCATTTCAGTTCCGGTGTATTAACCAGATTTCCGTTATGTGCAAGTGCAAGAGTTCCCTTTACATAAGACAAAACAAGGGGCTGTGCATTCTCTGCAACAGAAGCTCCTGTTGTGGAATATCTTACATGACCAATACCAATATCTCCCTCATATTTACGGACAACATCCTGTCTGAGAACTTCACTTACAAGTCCCAGATCCTTATGAAACTTCACATTTCCACGCTCTCCCTTAGTATCAGAAACTGCAAGTCCGCAGGATTCCTGTCCTCTGTGCTGCAGGGAAGTCAGTCCATAATATATGGACGGAACTACATTGCCGCCATCCAGATCATAAATTCCAAAGACGCCGCACTCTTCTTTTATTCCAGCCATCTGATTTCCTCCGATCGTATTCTCTTGTCTGACTTTAACTTTACTTTCAAAACCCGCTGACATTGTTTTCTTATGTTTGGCGGGTTCCAAAATCAAATTATAATAATAGAAACAAATTTGTCAACCTATCCTTTTTTTGCCATATCTCAAAAATTTTTTCTGAATTTTTTCAAAAAAAGTGCTTGACATCTGTTTTCATTTCGTTTATAGTACAGCACATAAAGCAAAGGCGCTTTGGAAAGATCTACAGAGATCGCATCCAAGGCGCCTTTTTCGTTTTATAAAACTTTCGTTTCATAGAAAATGTTCGATGAGGAATTTTCTATGAGACGAAAACCGCAGGCAGTCACAATGGTGATCTGTAGCGGCACTACACATATTCAGAAAATATTGCAAACCGAAAGGAGAGTACCTATATGGCACAGAATATCCCTGAACTGTACGGCAGCCTGGTCTTCAACGACAAAGTAATGAGAAGTAAACTGCCAAAAGACATGTACAAAGCATTAAAGAAAACAATCGAGAGCGGTACACACCTTGAACTTGATGTTGCCAACTCCGTTGCTGTTGCAATGAAAGAATGGGCTACCGAGAACGGCGCCACTCATTATACTCACTGGTTCCAGCCAATGACAAACGTAACTGCAGAGAAACATGACAGTTTCATTTCTCCTACAGGAGATGGTCAGGTGATCATGGATTTCTCAGGAAAAGAACTGGTAAAAGGTGAGCCGGATGCTTCCAGTTTCCCGTCAGGCGGTCTTCGTGCCACATTCGAGGCAAGAGGATATACAGCATGGGATCCGACATCACCGGCATTCATCAAAGACGGAACCCTTTACATTCCTACAGCATTCTGCTCCTACAGCGGAGAAGCTCTTGATAAAAAGACCCCTCTCCTTCGTTCCATGCAGACACTTGATAAAGAAGCTACAAAACTTCTCCATATAATAGGTAATAAAGATGTCAAACACGTAAATACAACTGTAGGTCCTGAACAGGAATACTTCCTGGTAGACAAGGAATTATACAAGCAGAGAAAAGACCTTGTATTCTGCGGACGTACATTGATCGGTGCTCCTGCTCCTAAAGGTCAGGAAATGGAAGATCATTACTTCGGTGCTCTGAAACCTCGTGTTGCAGCTTATATGCATGACCTGGATGTAGAGCTCTGGAAACTTGGTATTCCTGCCAAAACAAAACATAACGAAGTTGCTCCTGCACAGCACGAGCTGGCTCCTGTATTCGATACAACAAACGTTGCAGTTGATCACAACCAGTTAACAATGGAAGTAATGAAGAAAGTTGCCGACAAGCATGGACTTGTATGCCTCCTTCATGAGAAACCATTTGAGGGAATCAACGGAAGCGGTAAACACAACAACTGGTCTATGATCACAGATACCGGTGTAAATATCCTTGATCCGGGAAAAACACCTGCTGAAAATACACAGTTCCTGATTTTCCTGACAGCTGTTATCAAAGCAGTTGATGAATATGCAGATGTACTTCGTATTTCTGTAGCAAGTGCAGGAAATGATCACCGTCTCGGTGCAAACGAGGCTCCGCCTGCTGTTGTATCCGTATTCCTCGGCGATGAACTGACAGAAGTATTAAAATCTATCGAAAATAATGAATACTTTGCAGGAAGCCGCGCAGTCCAGATGGATATCGGTGCAAAAGTACTTCCACATTTCGTAAAAGACAATACAGACAGAAACCGTACTTCACCATTCGCATTTACAGGAAACAAATTTGAATTCCGTATGCTTGGTTCCGAGGCTTCTGTTGCAAACCCGAACATTATCTTAAACACTGCTGTCGCTGAGTGTGTTCACCAGTTTGCAGAACAGTTAAAAGATGTACCGGAAGACAAGATGGAGGATGCAATCCACGAGCTGATCAAGAAGACAATTATTGATCATAAACGCGTTATCTTTAATGGAAACGGTTATACAGATGAATGGATCGAAGAAGCTGAGAAACGAGGTCTCTTTAACCTGAAATCTACACCGGATGCTCTTCCTCAGTGGATCGCAGACAAGAATATTGAACTCTTTACCAAATATCATATCTTCACAAAAGAAGAAATTGAATCCCGTTATGAGATCTGGCTGGAATCCTATTCCAAGATTCTTAACATTGAGTCCAATACTATGGTTGAAATGGTACAGAAGGATTTCCTTCCATCTGTATTCGCATATATCGACAAAGTTGCAGCTACTGCTGTTGCTAAAAAATCAGTTGTTTCAGATGTCAGCACAGCTTCTGAAGGAAAACTGATCAAAGAGCTGTCACAGCTTGCTGATGAGATTTCCACAGGTCTTGAGACCTTAAAAGCAGATACTGTCAAAGCGCTTGCTACAAAAGATCCTCTGGCTAATGCAAAAGCATACCAGACAGTTGTTCTTTCTGATATGGATGAACTCAGAAAGTCTGTAGATGCAGCAGAAACTCTGATTCCGGATGCACTGCTTCCATATCCTACATATGACAAGCTTCTGTTTTCCGTTTAATTAACAGGTAATAACAGGGGAATATCTTTATGAACTCTACTTCATAATTCATTATCGATTTCCTCATCCATTAATCACACGATATTTTGATGTTCCCCTGTTTTACATATAATTTTGATTTTAAACTGCATTGCATACAGTCATACGAAATGTCTTTTCTATTACATCAGTTATGCAATACACTATAAATATGGATTTTATATTCGCAAAAGCGCGATGAACTGGCTACATTTCCAGACATTGCGCTTTTTGCATTTTATAAAATATGAGGAAATTTTTATGAGGGAGGAATATTATTATGGAATTTTCCGCAGTAAACACAATATGGGTGCTGGTCGGCGCCGCACTGGTCTTCTTTATGCAGGCCGGATTCGCAATGGTAGAAACAGGCTTCACACGAGCCAAAAACGCAGGTAACATTATTATGAAAAACCTGATGGACTTCTGTATTGGAACCCCGGTCTTCTGGCTGGTCGGCTTCGGTCTGATGTTTGGTGCAGGTAATGGATTTATCGGAAAGATCGGTGGTATTGCCACAGAAGCACACTATGGTTCAGGAATGCTTCCTGACGGAGTTCCTTTCTGGGCATTCTTAATCTTCCAGACAGTATTCTGTGCAACATCCGCAACAATTGTTTCCGGTGCAATGGCAGAACGTACCAAGTTCCTTTCCTATTGCATCTACAGCCTTATGATCAGTCTTGTTGTATATCCGGTATCCGGACACTGGATCTGGGGCGGTGGATTTATCAGCCAGATGGGATTCCACGATTTCGCAGGTTCCTGTGCAGTACATATGGTAGGTGGTGTTGCAGCTCTGATCGGTGCCATCATCCTTGGACCTCGTATCGGTAAATATACAAAGGACGGCAAATCAAAAGCTATCCCTGGACACAACCTTACAGTTGGTGCTTTAGGTGTATTTATCCTCTGGTTCTGCTGGTTCGGATTTAACGGCGCTTCCACAGTCAGCATGGAAGGCGATGCAATTGTAAGTGCAGGTAAAATCTTCGTTACTACTAACCTTGCAGCAGCTGTTGCAACTGTAACTGTTATGATCATCACATGGGTACGTTACAAAAAACCAGATGTTTCCATGTCTCTGAATGGTTCTCTTGCAGGACTTGTAGCAATTACAGCAGGATGTGACACAGTTTCTCCTACATCTGCAGCAATCATCGGTATTGCTTCCGGTTTTATCGTAGTATTTGGTATTGAATTTATTGACAAGGTTCTGAAAATTGATGACCCTGTTGGTGCTGTCGGTGTTCATGGTTTAAACGGTGCTTTCGGTACCCTTGCAGTTGGTCTTTTCTCCGATGGATCAGGCACAGACTGGAAAGGACTTCTTACAGGCGGCGGCTTCCACGGATTTGGTGTTCAGTTCACTGGTATGATCATTACAATCGCATGGGTTGTTGTTACTATGACAATTATCTTCCAGGTAATCAAACATACAATCGGACTTCGTGTTTCAGCTGAAGAAGAGATTGCAGGTCTTGACTCCAAAGAACATGGTCTTGCAAGTGCTTATGACGGTTTCGCAATGGCTGGTGTTCCGACTCCTATGGGAACTTCCATAAAAGCGCCTGTTGTCACAGCCAGACCTTCTGCTCCTGCTGAATCAGTTCCTGAACTTCCGAAAGAAGGCGTTCATAAGCTTACAAAAGTTGTTATCATCACTCGTCAGAATAAACTTGATGAATTTATGCAGGCAATGAACGAGATTGGTGTTACAGGTATCACTATCACGAACGTTCTCGGATGCGGTGTACAGAAAGGGGCTCCATCCTACTATCGTGGTGTTGAGATGGAAATGAATCTTCTTCCTAAGATCAAAATTGAGATTGTTGTCAGTCTCGTACCTGTACAGAAAGTTATTGAAACTGCCAAGGCAGTCCTTCATACAGGCCAGATTGGTGATGGTAAAGTATTTGTATATGATATTGAAAATGTAGTGAAGATTCGTACCGGAGAAGAAGGTTATCTTGCTCTCCAGGATACTAAATAAGCTTTCCACTCATAATAAATATCCTAAAAGGAAGAAAGTCCCGGGTATAAATCCCGGGGCTTTCTTCCTTTAATTTCTGTTTCTGTCATTCTGTTCTTCATGTGGAGACAATCTGGGTAAATTCCAATGATAATGCGCAGCCAGATATCGGATCAGCACTACCACGATTGACGATACTACCATCGCTTCTACATTTCCCACAAACCGGTTCATATATACGCAAACGATCGCGCCAATGATTGATGCACAGGCATAGATATGCTTTACAAAAATATACGGCGGCACACTTGCCATCATATCTCTCAAAAGACCGCCTCCCACTCCTGTGATCGTTCCGAGAAACACAAGCAGAAATGCATTATCCATATGTCCCTGACGGATTCCCGCATTTACTCCTACTACTGTAAAAATCCCCAGTCCCACAGAGTCCAGCACCAGCATAAATTTGTCATATGTTTCTCTTCTGTGTCCCTCCAAAAGCTCTCTTTTGAAATAAAAAATAAAAAACACAATACAGGAAGCAAGCACAGATACCAGTGCATACACCGGATTTCTGAATACAGCCGGAGGTATCACTCCCAGAACAATATCCCTGATCATTCCTCCTCCCACTGCTGTTGCCACTCCCAGAACACTGACGCCAAAAATATCCATATTGCGCTCTACTCCCACCATTGCTCCGGAAGCTGCAAACGCCACAGTTCCTGCCATCTCCATGACAAATGTCACTATTGACTGATAATCCATATTTAGTTTTTAACTCCTGATCTTATTTTTCTTGTATTCCCCTTTTAACTCTGATGTCAGAATAGCACAACATCTACTTATCTGGCAATAACTGTTTTACAGATGCACCTTTAAATAACGTACCATCCACAGTAAATTTGTCGATCATAGTTGTCTTCGGATTCTCGATCAGATCGATCAGCTTCTCAGCCGCAATCCTGCCGATCGCAACCGTATCCTGACAGAGCGTTGTCAGCTTCGGTTCCAGTATCTTCGCAATGGTAATTCCATCATATCCTGCGATAGAAATATCCTCCGGAATCCGAAGTCCTCTCTCCCGAATCTCATTGATTCCTCCAATGGCCGCATAATCATCCGGATAAAGAATACAGGTCGGCGGATTTGGCAGATCTAGCAACTCTCTAGTTGCTTTCGCAGCGCTGTCCGCATCTCTGTACGGACTTTCCTTAATATAATCATCAGGAGTTTCCACTCCCACTCTCTGCAAAGTCCGGTAAAAACTGGTAAGACGTATCCTGGTTACAGATGTATTATCCCCGTGAATATATGCAATACGCCTGTGTCCCTGATTATAAATATAAGTAACCAGATCTTCCATTCCCTGACCGTTATTGGAAACAACTGCAATGTTTCCATCAAACACATGATCAATGGTTACCACCGGAATCTCCGAACGGATCAGTTCCTGCACTTCATCTGCATAGAAATCCACACAGGCAATCACAACCCCGTCTACTCCTCTGTAACGGCAATGCTCATAATAACTCAGTTTCTGTCCGGAAATCTTTCCGCTCGTGAAGGTAATATCGTACCCTCTTTCCTCTGCAGTCCTCTTAAAGCTCTCCAGCACATGATTAAAATAATCATGGGTAAGCCCGCTGGCAGCTTCATCAACAAACATTACTCCGATATTATAGCTTCTCTTAGTCTTCAGCGTTCTTGCTGAAGAATTAGGCAAGTATCCCATTTCCGAAGCTGTTTTCAGAATCATTTTCCGTGTTTCCTCACTGATATCGGAATAACCATTCAATGCTTTGCTGACACTGGCCACAGAGACATTACACTTTTTCGCAATTTCTTTCATCGAAACCATAGGTATGCCTCAATCTTTCCTAAAATTTTCGTAAACGTTTTCGTGCTTTTATTGTATAGCTACCCGCACAATTATTCAAGCTTTTAGCTTTATTTTTTGTGCATCTTTGATATTTTTTGTATGATTGCACAATTTTTATCCCTTATATTTTCCTTTTATCACAAATCCCTTTCATCATTTTAACGAAATTTCACTCTTATTTTTTGACATTTATTTCTCTGCAAAGCAGTTGATTTTATCAACATCTTCCGTTATACTAAAGAAAAATAGCAGTAATGCCACGATAATCGTACGTTTTTATTCTAAACTTATTCGTTTTCGTGTCTTTGTTTTCTGTATATTCAGAACAATTGCTACAAATCATTTATAAAACAGGAGGACTTCTTATGAAATTCGGTTATTTCGATGACAGTGCCAAAGAATACGTCATCACTACACCAGACACTCCGCTCCCATGGATTAACTATCTGGGGTCTCAGGATTTCTTCTCACTGATTTCCAATACCTGTGGCGGATACAGTTTCTACAAAGATGCCAAACTTCTTCGCATCACTCGTTACCGCTACAATAATATCCCGGTAGATTCAAACGGAAAATATTACTACATCCATGACGGCGAAGAAATCTGGAATCCAGGTTCCATGCCTTCCAAAACACCTCTGGATTCTTATGAATGCCATCACGGAATCGGCTACAGCCGTTTTCTTTCTTCCAAAAATGGATTAAAAGCTAATCTTCTTGCTTTTGTTCCTGTTAACTCAACCTGCGAAATCAACAAACTGACTCTCACAAATACAACTGATACTTCGAAAACTTTTTCCCTTTTCTCTTATGTAGAGTTCTGTCTATGGAACGCAGTTGATGACAGCACAAACTTCCAGAGAAATTTAAGCATCGGAGAAGTCGAACTCGAAGGCAGCACTATTTACCACAAAACCGAATATCGCGAACGCCGCAGACATTACAGTTTCTTCAGCGTAAACAGCCCTGTTGATGGTTTTGATACCAGCAGAGATGTTTTCCTTGGTATGAATAACGGAAACGCTTTCCCTGCTGCTGTAAAAGAAAATAAAGCAAGAAATTCTGTGGCAAGCGGCTGGTACCCTATCGCAAGCCACCAGATTAATATAACACTTTCCGCCGGAGAATCCAAGGACTTTATTTTTATTCTTGGTTACAGCGAGAACCCTCAGGATCAGAAGTTTGTTGCTCCGAACGTAATCCGCAAAGACGGCGCACATAAAATCCTTGAACAGTTCCAGACAACCGAACAGGTTGATGCGGCATTCGCAGAACTGAATGCTTACTGGGATACACTACTCTCTCGTTATCATGTAGAAAGTAATGACGAACACGTAAACCGTATGGCCAACATCTGGAACCAGTATCAGTGTATGGTCACTTTCAACATGTCACGTTCTGCTTCTTACTACGAATCCGGCACAGGCCGTGGAATGGGATTCCGTGATTCCTGTCAGGATCTTCTTGGTTTCGTACACCTGATCCCGGAACGTGCAAGAGAACGTATCCTGGACATCGCAGCTACTCAGTTCGAAGATGGAAGCGCTTATCATCAGTATCAGCCACTTACCAAGAAGGGTAATCTGGACATCGGAAGTGGATTTAATGATGACCCATTATGGCTGATTGCAGCTGTTTCCGCTTATCTGAAAGAAACAGGTGACTTCTCTATCTTAAATGAGATGGTAGATTTCGATAATCAAAAAGAAAAAGCAGCACCTCTGTATGAGCATCTGCGCCGTTCTTTCGAATATACAGCCACTCATCTCGGACCGCACAAGCTGCCATTGATCGGACGTGCAGACTGGAACGACTGCCTGAACCTTAACTGTTTCTCCACAGAACCGGGAGAATCCTTCCAGACTACAGGACCTTCCGAAGGACCTGTTGCAGAGTCTGTATTTATCGCAGGTATGTTCGTAAAATATGGAAAAGAATTTGCAGAAATCAGCC
>ENA-ORMO01001284-ORMO01001284.1-human-gut-metagenome-genome-assembly--contig:-NODE-1284-length-27987-cov-3.357225_pt1 | contig 27987 bp, 29 predicted proteins | sample MGYA00242106_ERZ509001 | MGnify/ENA primary metagenome ERZ509001 (study PRJEB26280, sample SAMEA2338736) | human gut metagenome | biome: human gut; feature: human-associated habitat; material: faeces...
AAGTGAGCGTCAACTGATGTGAGCAATCTGGTGACAGCTCATGAAATCACTAACAAATATAGATTGTTTACCTGTTCTTCTTTATATTTTTGTTTCAATAAGAGTTTGCGTAAATACAAAATCTCATCTTCTGTCAGATTTACTTGCACGTTTTCTCATCACCCCCTGTCTCAATTGCTTCATCGACTGTCAGATAGTACTTTCCACTCAGGAACGCATAAATCCTTTTCATGGTATCTTCCTTCATTCTAATTTCTGGATTCCCATTCAGCCATTTATTCACAACCGCATAATTCCTACCAATACACTTGGAGAAATGTGTGATTGTAATTCCATTTGCAGATAAATACGATTTTACAACCTCTCTGATGTCCATTTTTATGTCCTCCCACTTCTATTTTATAAGAAAAATACATCATAAAATTATGACTCTGTTCTCCCTATAGATATCCTCACTTTTCAAAAAACAGGCACAGAACCCCTTAAAATAAGGATATTCTGTACCCCTAAAAATTTTTCAAAACTCCATATGTTCCACATGTAGTATAACTGACAAATTCCTTATCATAGATAGAGCAGTAGACTTTGATACAATTCCGGTGTCCATTAACTCCTCTAATTCAGGAATCATATCAGCTAACATTTTGTAGTTTTGAAGTGTATCTACTGAGATGCCAAATTCTTTTGCTAAATCTTCTTGTGTTTTTTGTGGTGAAACCGATTTATTCGAAATCACCTCTTTATGTTGATTCCCTTGAAAAGATTTTGCACCATGTTGAACCCCATACAGTCTTTCCAATTCTTTAATTCTCCGTCCAACTTTCTTCGCAGAACCTCCGATATCTCCACGCTGACGAATATTCGTTTCAAGCAGATCTTTAATTATGGAATCTTCGTCTTTGTATGTTTTGATTTCACACATGATATTAGGGATTCCTAATTCTTTACAAGCTCGTACTCGTTGATGTCCGCAAGTTACATCTATTTTTTGCTATTTCTTTTATACAATAACTCACTGCATTTATCACTACATGTTTTCCGATTTCTTTTTGCAATAAATTTTTGTCCGCACATTTCACAGATTTTAACACTTCGATCGTCATTATATTGATACAGATCAATCAATGGATTGGCTGACTTCACACAAAAAAGCGGTGTTTTATCCGGTTCTGGTAAATAAAAGAAAATTTTTATATATTCTTTCAGCTTCTCTTGTTTGATCTGTCCAGACTTTTCCAACCTCTTTAATCCTTTATCTGCAATCTTACTGCCGATCCATCTATCAATGGTTGCTCTTTTGATTCCTTTCGCCTTTTTCCCTGTTGCCAATAAAAAACAATCCACTTCTTTCTCACTTTTCGCAACGTATCTCTGATACAAAACATATAAAATATACAACAACTCACGGTCTTTCTGACAATTCTTTTTACATTCCATATTAAATATAGAATCATAAATATTTTTTGCGATCGGAACTGCCACTAATTCTTCCTGCTTCTTCTTGATCTGCTCAATTCTTTTTACAATCTCTTCTGTCTTTTCTTGGCTTGTCTGATATGCCTTCCGTTTTAAAGGCAGTTCTATGTTTTGTTTCACGTTCAGTTCCACATTTTGAACTAAAATATTCCCGTAACACCCCCAAAGGATATCCTTGTTACAATCTTCTCTAAATTCTGGCTGATAATATTCCATATCCACCAAATAGGATGCTGCCACTTTTCGATCCGGAATCATTTTATCAAATTGCTTTAGACAAAAAATATAGATCAATTCTTTCGCAAGTATCTTGTCATTATATGTCTGGTTATATTCTGATATTAACCCCTTTAGATAATAGGATACTCTCATTTTCAGTTTCGGCAGAAGTGTTCTCATCTTCTTATATTCTTTAGAATTCCTCTTGACCGTGATACTTCTATCTTTTAGAGTCTCAGGATTAAAACCGTTTATATCGTCCAGACATGAAATCTTGGTAATTCCATTGCTTGTCCTTTTTCTTATATATTCTGATATCCGATCTACATTGTGATACGGATGGAACTCACAGCACAGATCTTCCCTTTTATCTTTTGCGTACTTAAAAAAATGCGGTGGGAGCATTTCCTGCGCTTTATACCGACTGTAAATTGGTGCATATTCTTTTAAATTCAAAGATAATTGTGTTTTAGAAAAATCAATCACATAGTTGTTATATGCACACAAAATTCTGACTAATTTGATATCAGGATTTTCTTCATTCAAAATCTTTGTGATCGCATTTGACACATTCCCTATATTCTCATTATCAAAACTACGCTCCAAACATTGATACTCTTCTGTTCTTGTAATCTGAGATTTTGGCGCAGATCCCATCTGATAATACAAAGGTGATTTCTGTTCGCCCAGACAATCTAAAAATGCAGGATCAGAAATAACAAATATATGATCTCCATCCACATCCGCTTGCAATGTCTTTGTCAGCAGATCATGTGTACTTATGACGATATCATCATCAGAAAACCATTCCTTACATTCCTCTGATCGAATCAATGACCGGATTCCATGCTCACAATCAGACAAGTGAGGATATCGGATACAGCACACCTCTGATATCTCTTGCTCATTGTAGTGTTTACTATAAACATGATTTTCTGGTATCAATCCCTTTGGATTCTCTTCGCCACAAAACAGCCACTGACAGAAAGCATATAAATCTGGACAAATATAGCCTTGGATACCTTTTACATAAATCCTGCCAGATTGCATCCTTTTTCGTTCTGTTTTGATGCGCTCCTGTACTTTCTTTTTTACATACCCATCAGATAACAGTTGCGGATACAATTTGATTGCCATATACAAACCATCTAGCCTTATATCTTCTTTTCCCATATCAATCCCCATAATCTTGAGCGCAACATCCGGATCTGTTTTTGCCTGATTGATATAATCAACAGATTTTTGACAAAGTTTCTCCATTCTCTCTTCCGTAAACTTTTCCCGAGAGAGCGTCTGGATTGGTTGATAACTCAAACGGATATACTCTTTTCCCACTGGTTCTGCAAAATTGTTAATTGTAATTGCTGCACCAGATGCTTTAAATTTTTCTCTGTAATCATCCATAGACTCATAATACTGCCACATTTTTAATTGGCTCTGTGTCAAAATAATTTTCATTTGTTTTACTTTTTCTATAGGTACTGTATGATTCCATGCATCTAAAATAAAAGATTCACACGAGTGCTTTTCGATGAACTTACAGAAATCAAAAGGAAAGATTGCACCTTTAATCCATCCACCACGAATCTGACAGCTACAAGGGAGTGTTCCTGGCATAAACATCCCTGCTCCATCCATATGAGGAACCGGAACTTCCATCTCTGTTTCTTCTATATTAAAAGTATCTACATCTAAGTAATTCACTTTGCCTCTCACAAGAGACTCAAAATCTTTTACAACAAGCACTTCATCAATATTAACCGCATATTCTGTCTGTACGCTCAGAGACAAATTCAAAGACTTATAGGCTAAGAACTTTCCCATATTGATTCCACCGTGAGCATTGATGATTTCTTCTGTCAATCCGCACAGCAACCGATTCTGATTATCTTCATAAAATTTTGCATCCAGTAATGTGATTTCTTGATCTTTTAATTGTCCTGTAGAGCTGCTATAAAAAATAAAGTGGTTCCCTGTTCTGACTGCATAGAAATCTCATTGCAATGGTTTTTTGAATCTGCGGATGATCTTACTATATAACTGTCTCCTTTATATAGTGATATTATATCATAATCCTTATATATTAGACAATTTGTTTTGATGGTATATTGTTTCCGTGATGGGAATGGTTTTGTCCAGAACGGTGATGGTGAACTGATGGTTTATGTTCGTTATGTATTTTGTTTTTTGTTTTAATTACATACCATATATTGTATGTTTTTCTTTGTTTCATACTATATATTGTGTACACAATTCTACATCACACCTATAAATTTTACATCGAACAGTAATCAGTTTCACATTGTGAAACTGTCATAATCCCCCATAACAACTACTCTTCCCAAAGATTTTCCTTTATTAACACTATCTTCCTGAGAATCCTTTGATATACCAAGAACCCTTTCCTGTCTAAACTCTTCTCACCGACCATAGTACCGACACCTATTTTTTACCGTTTTATATCCTACTATTTTAGTAGGAATTTGTACAAACTCTACATTTGTCCGAACCCTACATATGATAAAGGACTGTACATTTCTGTACAGTCCACCAACAAATAAATCACAACACTTTATAGGTAGTTGTATCACCTATTCCATCATATCTTCCCGTTTCTCTTTTGTCAATAATAATTCTGCTGCCATAACACCTTGTTGGATAATCAGTCTTTACATCTCTAATTCTTTCCATGTCACTGACTATCCAATTTTCTTGACAATCAGATCAGGTACTTTTCCTACAAACTCAATCATATACTCATGATATTTATCATTGTAAAAAATTTCCATCACACATTCTCCGACAGAATATGTAGTACGGCTTGTACTCTTTCCTATTTCTCTGTCTACAGCCTTGAATACAAGTTCATCAAATTCCGGTTCATATTCCACCTTTGCACACGGAATATCTAAACTGATACCATAATGATCTGTACTCTCCACGCTGACAAACTTTCCTGTTACTGCTTCCACAAATTCTTTTACTGTTACTGTTTTCATATTCTTACCTCTTTCCTCTAAATAATATCACTTTTAATGCTGTTGCAGTTTCTACATAGTCCCTGCAAATTATCAATCGTATTGACTCCACCTCTGGACAGTGGGAAAATATGATCGATTGTCAGATAATTTTCCATACTTGTATAATCATCAATTTGTAATACTCTGCCACAGATTGCACATTTTCCATCCTGTCTCTGATATAAGATTTTCCGCTTTCCGCCTTTAGACGCTGTTGCAATCCTTTTACATTGCTTTTCATGTGATATCCTTTGTTGATTAACTTCACATACTACCGTTTCCATCCCACACATAACCGCCACAATATAATCACAGAATCCATCAACTAACCATCCATTTTGTGTGACAACAATCTGTTTTTTGAATTGCCTGTGCTTTATATAATACACTGCATGATTTTCTACCTTGGACTCTTTAGGCGGTGTACGTGTGTACCGATTTGGAATTATGATTTTATCAACACGCATTTCCATCATCATATACACACGCCTCCTCTCTCTAAAAAAACTTGTCAACCAGAACCTTTATGATTACCTTTTTCAGTTCCTCTGTATAGTCTGATAAATCAACAGCAATACTACAATCCATCTGCTCCAACTTTTCATTTTCTGCGTCTGTAAATCCGACCTCTATCGTTGTCCTAATTGGCTCGTTTGCCCGGATAACAACACGCAAATATGTGAAATCAATCTTTACCGGCTTATCACTCCATACAGATGGAATGTTGAATCCGTGTTCCCTGTTAAATTTTTCAATTTCTCTGGTACGATTTACTTTCCCGATCTCAATTGCTTTCTCCACTTCTTCCCTTAATCCGTCAGACATAGAACAGATATCAATGGACACTTCCATGTAATCTTCATCAAATGTGATATTGCCTAACTCCAACACTCCGATGTTTGTTGTTTCTGTTCTTGATTTCCATTTTAACATAATTCAATACCTCTTCTTTCCTTATTATATGTGTATTATTTTTTTAACAGTTTTGTATCATCAAACCATTTTGTGTGACCTTTGGATTCATCAAAACAGATTTTCGGCTGTGTAATGATACTTTTTCCTATTGACTGTACGCCTCTATCTTTGTCTGTCTTAACTGCAAATTGCATTTCTTGCTTCTCCATGTTTCTTTCACCTCTTCTATTCTCTTTCATACAAAGATACTTTTAATAACCTACTGCTATGTAATACAGAAACATCCCTACAAAGAATCCTACTGCACATAGTCCAAGTTTAAAGGATGGGAACCTCTCTGATTGTTGTATCTGTCTCTTCTGTTTTCTCTTGTGCTCCACTGGAATCAATTCAATCTGTTTCTCTGGTTCAATATTGATTAAGTCCAACTGGCATGTATCATAAAAATTCATCACTGATGCCCCTCCTCTCTTATAAGAATCTGCATTTGAAGCATTTCAGAAAACCATGATTCTGCATCAACAAAGTTTTCTTTGTCTCCATATTTTTCAAACCATTTCAGACAGTCTTTTCTTGATAATGTAATCGGTCGTTCTTCTTCAAAATATGTATATAGGCTATTCATAACTACTTTTCTTTCTCCCCGTCATGCCGATAGGACAGCTTTTGAATTATCTGATTCTTAATACGTTATAACTTGTTGTTCTTTCAAATGGTTTCAAATCGTCTCCTAAGATATCCTTTAACTTATCCTTATCCAGTGTAGTTCTGCTCTGTGCTTTATAAGTAATTTTTGCACTGTCTGTAATTTCTGAATCGAGATTGTGTTCTGTCATATATAGGATGACTTCATGCTCAACTGCTTTTACTTCATTTTCAAGTTCTTCTTTCATAGCTTTAAGGCTTCTTAATTCCTGTACTTTCTGTTCTAATTCTGTTTTTGTGATACACATAACTTCTTCTCCTTCTTCTTATGATTTATTTGTTGTTACAACCCTTTAAGCATCTTCCTGACTATTTCTGCATCATTCCGACCGATCACAGGGATATGACTTAAAGTTTATGAGTGCTTTCGGCTGTCTCGGTTGTTTTGTGGGTCTGTTTTGTTTGACCTTGTGATTGTATTGTACACTTGTTTTAGGTGTATGTAAATTGACATTATCAACAAACTATACACCTGTTTTTTGTGTATATTATACACTTTTAACAAGTGTATGTTTTGTGATATACTTTTCTATAAACACTTGCTATGAGTGTATTACATATGATATACTTTGTTCAAAAGGGAGGGTTTGTCATGTTGAAATATAAAATTGATATCTTGGAATCTTTAAAAGAAAAAGGATATACTTCATATAAAATAAGAAAAGAAAAACTGATTGGAGAATCACAGTTACAAAAAATAAGAACTGGTGAAATAGCAAGCAAAGAAACTTTAAATACTATATGTAAATTATTAAATTGTCAGCCAGGAGATATATTGGAATATATAGAAGAAACCGAATAGCTTTATGCACTTGTTTTATGTGTATATTATACACTAAAATCAAGTGCTTTTTTGTGCATAAAATCAATATACATGCACTCGATTTGGGTGTATAATAATTTCATCAAATAAATCACACACATAAAAGGAGAGATTATTGTATGAGTAAATCAGTGTATGAAATGGTAACAGACAGAATCATTGAACAGTTAGAAAATGGTGTAATTCCTTGGCAAAAACCTTGGCATGGTGTAGCAAATGGAGCATACAACAGAATCACAAGGAAACCTTATTCCTTATTAAATCAGATGCTATTAAAATATACGGGTGAATATGCTACTTTTAAACAGTGGACAGAATTAGGCGGTCGCATTCGCAAAGGAGAGAAATCAGAAATACTTGTATTCTGGAAGATATTACCTGTTGAAGAAAAGAAAGAAGACGGAACAACAGAGATTAAACAGATTGCAATGTTGAGATATTATAATGTCTTTCATATTTCACAGGTAGATGGTATTGAACCGTTATCATATGAACCAAAAGAACTGCCACCACTGGATGAAGCTGAAAAAGTAATCAGTGATTATATTACAAGAGAGCATATTGTATTAGAGAATACGGCATCTAATGAAGCGTATTACTCACCTTCTCGTGATCTAATACATTTACCACTTATGGAACAGTTTCAGAACGAAGCAGAGTATTACAGCACAGCATTTCATGAATTAACGCACAGTACAGGACATAAGAACCGTTTAGACCGTCTCAACTCTGCAACAACTGCACGTTTTGGTAGTGAGGATTACAGCAAAGAGGAACTTGTTGCAGAAATCGGAAGTGCAAACCTTATGAATATTCTCGGTATTGAGACAAAAGGAAGTTTCAGAAATTCAACTGCTTATATACAAAACTGGTTATCTGTATTGAGATCAGATGCAAAATTCATTGTATCTGCATCATGCAAAGCAGAAAAGGCAGTTAAGTATATTTTAAATGAAGTATAGAACTTTTTAGGGTGTAAATTATAGTTACACCCTATTGTTATATTTAGATGGATATAGAGATATGCAGATGTGAGAAAGAAACGGTTTGTTGCTACTACATTACTACTATTAACAACTGGTACATCATTCACAGGATGTCAGCATAATATGATAGATAATACAGATATGATACAGATAGAGAACAGAAAGAGCACAGCTATTAACTACATAGATATGAATCGTGTTACAGAATACAGCGGAACAGATACTGGATTGCAATTATATTTTGAGGATGGAACTGGTTACTATTTAGAAGTCCCACAACGTCAAGAGGGAATGACAGAAATATATTATATTTTCACACAAGAAGATCTTGAGTGTTTATCTCATGCGCTTGAGAATCGGAATGAAAAGATTATTATTGAGGTTTCTAATGGTACTGTTTTAGACTCTGAAGGAAATGGGATTGATACTCTTGGTTATGATAGAGGTTTATTGTAAAACAACGTTTCTGTTTGATACTAAAGTCCATCCTGTATGTATATAATCTTAGAACAAACTCCGCTGATAATATCCCATATAGAATAGACTCATTGCTCCGATAAGTCCAACGTAAAAAAATAGGCTAAGAGTTCCCGAAGCTCTCAACCTGTTTTGATTTTTCTATTTATAGGAGAATTTTCTATTTTATGCAAATTGTAATTTTCTTCTTGTTCCGAGGCGGAGATACCGGGGTAGTATGTGTATGATATAAGTATGTCATGTATACTACATAAACCCACAGACAGAAGTACCCCGGGGTACTAAACATCTTTGAGAAAAGTCGGTTTTCTGTATATGGGGGTATGGGTTCTATCCACACGCCACGGATAAATTTTAAGCCCCGAAGATCTAAAAATAACTCTTACAATTATTACACTTCCACTGCTTTCCAACCTTTTTACTTCCAATTCCAAACATCAATGTGCTGGCGAAACGGCTCGTACCGGACACTTTAGTAAGATTGGTTGAATTACAGTATGGACAGTGCGGTTGATTGGATTGAGTTTTGGAAGCAGGTCTTTGGGATGGTGCATGAAGTTTTGCAACCCACTCATCATACATCTCTTGCTGAAATTGGTTTCCGCCGTATTTATTTGCAATTTCAGCCATGTATTCGCGTTCTGTTTCAAGTGTAAAATTTTTACTAAATCCTTTGCATGGTATGTCCGTTTGAACAATCTGGGTATTACATTCAGTGCATTTAAATACAGTCGGTATAATATCTGGAATTGTACTAGAATTTGTACAGCCACATTTAGGACATATTTTTACATGCTCAAAATCATTTAAACCATTGTCATCCATAAATTTTTTTAAAGGAAATCCGCATTTAACACAAGTTTCTGAATATTGACTAATTTCTGCTCCGCACTCCGGACAAACTACTAACATAAAATTATCTCCTCTCGAATATTACTAATTTAATGATATACCATTATATATAGGAAGTAAATAGAAATTACTTCATTATATATTTGTCGCTCGAAAATATAGGAAAACTTTTTGGTAATCTTGATGAGATGTCTAATGCTAGGTTTAAGAATGTATTTTCTTTTGATGATATGCAGAATTATCAAAAGGATTCATTTAATAGTTTGTTCAAAGTAGATTCAAGTGGAATTAGTGAATATACAATGGAGCAAATTAAAGCAAAAGCATCTGTTGTCGGTTTAAATGAAAGTCTTACGGCACAGGCAGTAGCATTGGCAAGTGATGCAGACTTTACTGCAAAAGCAGCTACTGGCAAACTAAAATTTAAGGATGCATTTGCGGATAGTAAAACAGATATACATGAATTTGGTGAGGCTCTTAAAAAAAGTGGGAAATTATCCGGAGATCAAATAGAACGTTTAAATGATAACGTATCAAAAGGTTCCGATGCATATAAAAATACTATCTCAAATATGCTCAAAGAAAATGCCGATCTTGCAGACTCATTTATTGATTTAGGTGGCAATATTGAATCTTCATCCGGTAAATTAGGAAATGTATTCAAAGGACTTGCTGGGTCATCTAAATCGTTCTTTACAAGCGTCCCAGGAATACTTACTCTTGTTTCTGCCGGTATTACTGCTGCTGTAAAAGCATTTGATTATTTTTATGTATCTAGGGATGAAGCAATTGAAAAAGCAGCAAAAATCATGTAATGACTTAAGGAGTAGGATACGTGAGTTAGAAATAGAGGTGTTTCTACAACATTTCTGTTTCTAACTACTCTACCCCATCACGGTTTCCATGTATGTCCACAATTACTGCATCTATTAACAGTTTTATTACTTCCTAAGAATCCAGTCCAGAACGAATATCCTTTCTGTCCTGCTGTGATTGACGTAGATCCGCATTTTGGACAGCGCGGTTTAGATTCTTCTGCTTTCTTCCGCTCTGCTTCTGCTTCTTGAGCTTCTACTTGCGACCGGAATTGTGACATTTTTAATTCGTATTCTATGATATCGTCATCGTGCAATTTTATCATAGCATCGTAGAAATCTGTGGAATCTGAGATTTTTGACAGAATAATAAAATCATCATCTGGCATTGATGTCATGATTATTGGATGACCATATGGGCATTCTGTAGCAGTGTCTTCATAGAAATACACGTAACCATTTCTATAAATTCCATCTTGTATTTTTTCTTTTTTACACGTTGGACATATTTTTAAATGACTAGACATATTTATCCCCCTATATATTTAATTGCAAGTTATTTATATATAGTTTATCAGAATAAAATACGATTGTAAACTACGACTCTGATACGGATAAATTCACATCTATTTTTGACAATTTTAAAAAGAAAACAAAACCTAAATTTAATCAAGATACATTGGATTTTGCAAAAGAATTCAATAAGTTGGGTAAGAATTCAAATATTGATAATATAGTTTCCCAATTCAAAGAAGTAGATTCCAGCGTCATTGACATGGCGAAGTCTGTAAAAGATGGTTCTATGGAAATGGACGATTTCAAAGCGAAAACTTTGGATGCCACTACTGCTTCTTCTAAATTCAGCAGAATGGCAAAAACTGCTGGTACCGCACTGAAGTCAATTGGTGCTACTGCTCTGAATATGTTTGGTGGTTTTCTTATTGCCGAAGGAATCAGTTTAGCAATAAAGGGAATTTATAATCTTGTAAATGCAGACAAGATCGCAATTGAAAATGGTCAAAAGGTTCAACAGGAAATCAAGGAAGTATTTGATACTTACAACGGAAAAGTCGATACGGTTAAATCACTCGGAAAGAAATTTGCACAAGATGCAGATTCAATCAAGACCACTGATGATGCGATAGAGAGTATATATGTTATAGAACAGATGAGAGAGCAATTTTCCCTCACCTGTTTAATATTTCATTACCGCATTGATTACAATTATTACTTATACTTCAACCATATTCTTGCTCTGTTCTGATATATTCGTCTCCAATAGTTCTATTACTATCAAAACCATTATATCATAAGATAAAATCCCCATACCAAATTAAATGTATATCTCCATCTTGAAACCATCCGACTACCTGACAATCATTTTCCACATCACTCCAAACCGTACATTCTTCATCCGTCAATGTTTCAAAATACTCACCATCTGACACGTAATCAAGACAATCATTCAATAACTTTTTCATATCATTATATTCTTTTTCAGTTTGTTCTGAATTAGATTTCCATTCTGCTGATGTAATTATATTTTCTCCAGAGATTGTATCCCATCCATGTGTAATAGTTCCATCTATACCCATTATTTCCAGATGAGACAAACCATCTATAAGATCAGGGTCAATTTGTATAGATCCTGTGCTACTCACACTTTCTCCAATCATTTCTATATACGGTTGATAATTTTCTTTTGTTACTGTAATTTTTCTAGTCCTTAAATATGAAATAAGCCCCAACACAAGTACAATTGAAACAATAACTCCAATTCCTGTCAGACGAACAATTTTCTTCTTTTTGACAGCTTCGCTTTGCTGCTTCACTTCTTCCTCTTGCGCTCGCTTTTCACCCTCACGTTTTTCTTCTTCACGTTGAATCAAAAACTGTTGATATCCATTCTCAATATTTTCTTTGGCATACTTCCTTGCTTCTTCTTTAGAAGTTCTGCACGACATACAAACATTTTCTGTATTGATTTCTCCACAAACACATTGCCAATATTCGTCAGATTCAATCATATGATATCTTGCAAGATTAGATACGGTTCTTTGTGCATAAGCCAAATATTGTGTATCCAATGGTTCTTGACAGCTTTTTACCATTTTAGGTTCTTTCAATTCTTCTATTGTTCCATCAGGATAGCAGATTTGTTTAATATTTACCTTTACTTTTCTTATTTCCAAATTCGGCAACATAACTCTTTTGATTGATTCCAAGAACTTAGGTCTTAAATATAAGTCCTGCACGATCAAGGAAAAGCTCTCTTCTCCGTTTACCAACACTGGATTTCCGAATGAATTATATCCTTCTATACAAAGATTTAACGCTGAGATAGGATCCGTAGTTACATTGAATACTGTAAGTTTTAAATATACATTTTCATTATTGTCTTTTTCAATCTCTATTCCTTTTATACGAACTTTAGCATTGATATCTACATCCTCACATGTAACAAAATTGACAGAGCTAACTGAATTTATTTGAATGCTTTCTGTACTATTGTTACTGTTTTTGATGCTACTACTAGAAGTTGATTCCTGTTTCTCAGGCAATGAGATTGCATGTAATACTGCTACAATCCAAATCAAAAATCCATAGAGATACCAGACTCCAAAACTCTTCCCCTTTCTCTCAGCAATACTTGCTGGTAATATTGCCAAACATGCATCTATAATTAACCAAACTACAATCCACATATCATTCCCTCCAAACTCTCATCTGTACTTTACAGTAAATCAGGCAAGAGTATTCCTCTCCTGCCTGAATATACTGCTCATTCTATTCGTAATATGAACCACTTTTATAATGTGGTGTGTATTCTAATGTATATCCATCTAAAGAAATTTCTCCCGGAAGATATACTTCAACTGTTGCTTCCTATCCTAATATTAGTGATTTCATGAGCTGTCACAAGATTGCTCACAGATACGGTTAAGCATCCGTGAAATTCTGGATGACGCTTTATGAATCTCATTTAATGCCTTGGTTGTAAATATCTCCTGCTTACACTGTTCTATTTCAGAATAGTCAAGATGGTGACAAATGCCATAATTTTCTTTCCTACATAAAATAAAACCTTCCTTATGACGTTTCACTTATTCTCTTTCTTTTTGTACTATAATTTTCATCCCAAGATCTCCTTGTTGTAGTACAATTCGATATTCATCACCATCTTCTTGCCATCTCCAATGTGATCCGCCAGTTTCATTAGGTTCGCCATATAGTAGTTTCATATTATCATAAAGATGTTCTACATTTTCTCCAAGACCAGGATTCCATGTCGCAGTATTTGTATAATCAATAAATGAAGGCAATGTATTTGAATATGTAATCGTTCCTTCTAATCCAAACAATACCATTTCTTCATTGTATCCATCATCCACATCACCAATACAGTTCTTGATTAGTTGAATATTTTTATCTGTTTCTTTCAGCATACGTTCCACTTTTTTATTTTCAATTTTCGGGAACAATAGAACTATCACAATAATAATACTCAGAAGAATCCCAACTAATAAAATTGACTTAAACAAATGTTTTCTCTTTGTTTGTCTTATAGGATAACCACAATTTGGACACGCTGTAGCCTTACTTGATATTTCTTTGCCACATTCTGAACATTTTATAAGTGCCATATTGTTCTCCCTTTATTCAATATATATACTCATTGCTTCATAATATTTTGCTACTGCTGTATCAGCATCATTAAAATTATTTGTAAATGTTTGCAATGAGCCTGTTGGATTAGTCACTAAATTAGTCAATTCTAAATACGCATCATAAAAATTTTTAAGTTCAGAATATGCTTCAACATGCTCTTCTGGTGGATTTGTTAATTCCTTCATTAAAGATTTCACAGTTTCTTGATTCGTTTTAATATCATTTAACTTTTTAGCAAACTCACTATCATCAAATAATTCTTGCAAAGAATCATTAAAATCACCATGCCCACTTACATATTTATTTGTTTCCGGATTATATTTTTGATAAATAGTATCTGACCAAACATCATGAATTAGATGTCCTGCCGCTTCTGCATCTGCTGCTCCTGATATCATCACTAAAACTGTTGACGACAAGTTTTCAGTATAGTCCTGAGATAGTTTCAGTGCTTGCTCCTCTGCTAATTGCTCTGCTTTCTGTTTCTGATTATCTCTAACAACTACAAATATACAAATTGATGCAAGCATAATGGCTATAATCAAAATACCTATTTTAAGAATCTTCTTTTTACGCTTCTTCTCTGCCTCACCCTTTATTTGTTCTTCTGTAGGAACTGGACAACCACATTTAGAACATATCTGTTCGTCATCCCGTAACTCTTCTCCACATTCTAAACATATCTTTTTTACTGGTTCTGATTCTTTTAATTTAGTTTTACACTGCGGACATTCAATCGCCTTATCACTTACCTGTCTCCCACATTCCGGACACTGAATCAATGCCATACACATTCCCTCCTACTCTTCTTTCCCATAACTTTCTCTCCTAAATCTCATCCCTACACCACAATCACCTTAATTATAAGAACTCCGCTTCATAAAGTCAACTAATCCAATACTTTTTCCACCTATTAAATCCATATTATATAGTAAACTATCAAATATGGAGGTATTGAAATGGTTGACTTTGGTATCACATTGAAAACTTTACGGACACAGAACAATTACACGCAAGTTCAATTAGCTCAAAAATTAGGTCTGACAAAATCTGTGATCAGCGCATACGAAACTGGTCTGCGCTTACCTTCTTACGATGTTTTAATCAATATTGCAAAAATCTTCAAGGTCAGCACAGACTATCTGCTTGGCATGGATAACCGACAGGAGATTGACTTGTCTGGATTGACACCTGAAGAAATCACAGCACTCAAAAATCTGATAAAAGCTATGAAACATAGGTAAAAAAATAGGGCAGCAGAATGTATTGATATAACTCAATCACTCCACTGCCCTTTTCTATACGTCTATTTGCCCCTTTATCAACGTTTTATCTCTTCCATGCCAAATAATTCTATTAAGCGAAAAGCATCGTATAATCCGGCGATATAAGCGTTAATTCCATACTCATAGTCTACCCTATCCTTATAGAAGAATAACTTGTCACAGATCAGACGCTGTTTCTCCGACAAATAGACTTCCATATATGCCTGTTCCACTTCGTTCAATTCATTTACATCCTTTTTGTATTCCTCATCTCTTTCCAGAAATTTCTGTACACTGCTCTCTTTAAGATGATCGGCAGCAGATTTTACCAGTTCTCTAAATCTATCTTCCATTCTCACATTCACCTTCCATATGTATATTTCACAACGTCTTTTACAAATTCATCAATGGACTTGTTTTTACCCCTAATTCAAGTACATCTTCATCTTGTAGAGACTGCAGGTAAATTTTAGTAATATTGATATTACTATGCCCCAGTAATCGAGACAGGGTATATAGATCACATCCATTCTTCAACTGTGCCTGCGCAAAATAATGCCGACATGTATGTGGACTACTTCGAATATGTTTTCTGACCTTACAAGCTTTTGCACAATCTCCTACAATCTTTTCAACTGCCTCCGGTGTAAGTTTTCTTCCATTTTGTGATAGAAATAAATATTCTGTTTGATAAGCAAATTTGTCTTTTATGTATTCTGCTCTTACACGCTTATATTTAATCAATGTTTTGTTTAATATCGGAGAAACTGGAACAACCCGTTCTTTTTTTCCTTTCCCCATAATCATAATATATTCCTCACGAATACTCGTTAATAATAAATTGCATAATTCAGAATTTCTTATCCCTGTATCAAAAAGAGTGATCATAATCAGTTTATTTCTAATACTCAAATATCTGCTCCCACTGTAATACACTACCATCTTCTTAACTTCGTTATTATTAAAAGTAGTAATAAGTGTCATAGGCTCCTTCTGGAATTTAACTTTATCCATTGGATTATTGAATAGATACTCTTCATCTATACAATACCGATAGAACGCCCTCATACTTTTTATAATTCCATTGATGTAGCTTGGCATTCTTCCTAAAGAAGATAGCTGTTCCAGATAAGCCTTGATTAGCTTGCAATGAACCTTTTCTAACTCACTGACTTGATATTCATTCCGGATAAATGTGATAAATCTTAAATTATTATTTTTATACCCTTTGATTGTCCTTTCACTCATCCGTCTCAATTTACAGTCGAATATAAATTCTTCCAAAACATCCGTCAATTGCATAAAAAAATAACTCCTTTCTGTCATGTCTATAACAATAAACATGACGTACTCAGAGTTATTTATCTGAAGCATAATTGCTGTTTTCGTATATTCGTAACTGAAGTTATACTTTTGTCTCGTATATCATCACTGGTACAGATTTTCTTCTTTCTTTTACCATAGTGATCCCTCCAAACCATTGATAAACAACTTCTGATTTTATTCTAATGTATGTTTATTATGGTTTCATTATCACTATTTAAAATCTATGTAAGGTGTGCTTACTCATCCCAGTTGTGGTACACGTCCTGAACATCCGTTGAGCAAAAAAGAATTTACCACATCACAAATCCGCTTGTTTTCGGCTCTATTCCCGAATTCTCTGCCCTTTTTAGTAAACTCTCAGTTATGATATATATGCAGCTATTTTCGCCTCAAAATGTCATGTTTATCATTATACGTGAATAATATTTTTCATAACTCACATACAGTATATCATTACTAAAAGTTTACTTCAAGACTTTTTAGAAACAAATGTTCGAATGAAATTCACCTTTCATAATTAGTCTGTAATTTCCACTTTCCAGTTGAGCATCGCGTTGTAAACCTTGCTGGGAATATATTTTTTATATTTATCTGCTGTCACTATAATCAATGCCTCTTTATGTCGTTTGTATTCTTCAAACGCTTCTTCTGATGTGTTCTTTACAGAAAGCTTAATGCACTCACTATTTACATTCATATTCGCACAATATTTTTTCTTATCAGAATCATAATACACGCCGATTGGATATTTTCCTCTCTTTCCTTTGCATGACAGAAATAATGTATTGATACTGTGCGGAACAAATACACAGGTATCTGGACTATATACTTTATTCCCCTTTACAAGAATATCTTTATCTAAATCCATGCGCTCATCTCCGACCGTATAATAATTTTCTTCTACCCACTGAAAAAATTTTTCTTTGTCTTCCAACCACTCTTGACAAATACTACATTCTTCATATTCAGGACTCCGTTTGTGAAATTTTGCATTGTAACACCGTGTATTCATATCATTCCATAAACGTTTTGCTTTCATTCTATTTTGATTTAAAAATGGCACATATCCTTGCACACGTCCCAACTCATTCACACTCATCTGCTGCACGGATAATTTATAAAATTCTTTGTCGTCTACATACATCAAATTGTTATACTTGCTGTTAGATAAATCTCCATCTATATGATAAATTCTATGCTTTCCATAAACAGTTTCTAAAAAAGCTTTTGCAACAAGTTTTTCTGCCGTTATATCTTCTTCTATTACTGTTCCATCTGTTTTGTCTTCATAAAATATCTTCCAGTGTACTTTCCCCTGTGTATTCAACGTCTGTTTATGTATATAAAACTTCTTTTTTCTATAATTATTCGCTAGTCTTCCTTCTGAGGAAATGTAATAATGCGGCGCCCATTCTATCTGTATGAAAGTTCCCAGCCGATTCAACAACTCAATTCCTTCCTTTTTTGCATCTAGTATCTTTAAATCTCCCATCCTCACGCCTCCTCTTTGTTCAGATGCTGATCCTCTTTTGTTAAGGACTTACATGCTTCTTTTAATCTCTTGTATAACTTCATTTTCGGTTTGTATTGTTCTGGAATAATTAAGTTATTTCCACATACTTTAGAATTCAACTCCCGTCCTGCGTATAATTTAGGCTCTAATTTAAAATATTCTGCAATTTTTACAGTATCTCCCTCCGACAATACTGCTACCGTTTCCTCTAAAAATGCATCCAGAACCTTTCGGACAATAAGTTGACTGTACTTCAAATGATACTTTCTTTTGTATGCATGGCGATTTCCACCCACTTCGATTCTTTCTCCTTGTTGATACAGCCTATCCACAACTCTGGAAACCATTTCTTTTGTTACATACGTTTTGTTCATACTACCTCATTTCTATCAAAAAAGACTCCTGAAGCAGTATCTTATTCGCTGCTGTGCAGAAGTCTTTTTAAATTCTATATACTATTTTTATCACAACAGGAAAATCACCTGCTTAAATTGATATGAATATCTTAATCATTCAGCGGTAGGACAAAATCCCACCGCTAAAATTTAAAGTGTACGATGCATGCCCATTCTATGCGCTTCTTTAGTAAATTCTTTAGTAACTCCTTCAATTACCTTTTTCATACCAGGGTAAGTTTCTTTATCGATACTTCCTTGAACGTTGATCATATTATCATAATGATTATGATTATTTATTATCGTTGGATTTGTAGTAGAATTATTTGTCCTATTCAACGTCTGGAATATATCGTCCTTATTCTTTGCAAGTTCAACAATATTATTTGCCAAATCCGCTTTTACAACAGAATCTCCATAATGGAATACGGCTGCATTGCCTGTAGCACTTCCATAACGAATAAGTAACTCTCTTTTATTCCCTTCATTAACTCGTGCAACCTCTTCCGCATTTGCAATCTTCTTCGTTCCAGATGCATAACCTTTCAACTGGTCAAGACTTACCCAACCAAGGTCACGTTCTCCGAAACGAGGGGTTCTACTAATATGAATTTTCCTCTGCGCCCAAGATTCATTATTAACACTGGTAATATATACTTCCTGACCACGCATTTCATTTCCAGCAGGGGACTGACCGTCAGAAGAGTAGTAGTAATCTCCACTTGCGAATATTACTTTATCTCCCACGTTTGGCACACCGTCTCCACCACCTGTATTAGGCTTATTCTGTGGCGGTGTTGGTTTTGGCGGTTCAGGTTTAGGTGTGACAGTTACTGCACAACTATTGGATGAAGTTGCTCCGCCACCATCTGTTGCAATTGCGCTAATAGTAGCACTACCTGTTTTGATGGCACGAACAGTTCCATTTACAACTGCAGCAACATCTGGATTTGAAGACATCCACTGCAAACTCTTATTTTTAGCATCGTTTGGTCTGATAGTTGCTGAAATATTCGCTGTAGAACCTTCCTGTATAGAAAGTGTCAAAGGACTTAATGTAATTTCCGCAACTGATCTGTTTGATAAATCTGGATTCTTACTGATTTCTCCTTGAATCCAATCATTGTTATTTTGAGTTGTTCCATTCTGAATCTGACCGGTATTTACATTTGTAAAATTATCAGGTCTATAGTTAGGAGCAGTAGTAATTCCATTGTTGAACTGATTCTGCGCTCCACTACTTGTGCCAAGGCTACCAATATTATTGGATAGACTTCCATTCGGCACAAATCCTGTACTGTTGATGATCTGCTGAATCTTGTCATAAGCCTGTTGGTAGTTATTTACTACGTTATTCAGCATATTGGATATTACTTCTTCCTGTTTTTCGGAATTGTAAGTAATATCATTAAGAGTATCTTCTAACTCTTTGTTTAAGTCATCAGAAAGACCTTCGTATCCGTTTTTACGCACATCATACTCATGATCTCTCCGTGTGTCTTCAAGCTGAGATTCCGCATCCGCTAACTGTGCTTCCAGTCTCTTTTTCTCAGCTTTTGCTGCTTCGTTATTTCAATTATCTTCACATAGTTCGCTACACTATGCAGTTCTCTTATGAACTTCTCTGAGTGTTACTCAGAAGTTGAGACTATACCTTCTATTTGAATAATTTGGAATTTATTTTTTGAAATAATTTTGGACATAATAAAAGAGCAGTAGTAGTTTACTGCTCTGATGTAGGGACCTCGTGAAATCATTGATTTTACAAGGTTTTTTTGATTTTATGTATATCATTCTTGCGATTTAGTGACCACGTCAGGTTTATCTAGTTTGAATGATTTCCTTCTATTTAAATAATTTTGAATATAACAAAAGAGCAGAAAATTAACTCTCTTGCTCTTGGAACATATCTACATTATTAGGCAACCCTAATTCTTTATGAAAATTTATCAGGCTAGATGCTCTAAATCTAGCAGTTTTTTGAACTCGATTTTTCTTTGCAACCTTTATATAGGTTTTAATATATTCTAATGCTTCTTGTTCTATTTTCGTATATTCATTAGCAATAATATTTTGTTGAGAATTTGGGATTCTCGGATTATCATATCTAATATACTTATCGTCTTTAATAATCATAATATACCTATAGTCCAGCCCAGCGTTTGGTTTAGATTGAGAAGGAACGGAATGTCCTATTCTACCATACTTTCTTACTGGATCTGGCAGTTGTTTTCTTAATGGTACAAGTATATTATGGTTATTATATTTTATTTGTAAACAAATATGTGTTCTGATATTATACTTTGACGAATCATTTACATCTAATATCTGAATTAAATCGGGATAATCTTGATAATATGTTTCTGAAATATAACAATATGTAACTGTATTCATTTTTCTCCTTAGTAAAAAAGGAAGCAAACGCTTCCTTTCCATAATTTTTTCGATTTTTTATTAGCCAGGTGACATCGAGAAAACCCTCGCAATATTTTCAGGTTATTTTTAGCCGGACATTCCTGAACATGTGTCCCATAAAGAAAACATCTCTGTTTTCTTACTAATATTATAGCCAAAATTAGGAGAAAATGCTACACAAAATACAAACAAAGTGATATGTTTACAATTGTCAAATATATACAAAACATACGTTCTAGAATTCATAAGTGCATCATAGATGTATCTTGATTATAACATATATCATATTTAATTGTTCATTTCATTTCTTATTCAAATAGTCTATATTTTTCGAGTTACCAATCGCTTGTAACCCTATGCCTACATATATAATATATAGGACTTACCAGTCGTTGAGCGTCTTCCATATCCTAAATCATATATGACTTAGGAAGTTCGTTGCGTCTGGGTGACTTGCACACCCGGTTATCCCTGACCTATCTGTTTTTTATGGTTTCTATCCGAAGACTGTTGAGTTATAAACTCGTACCGCATTCACGTTTACCGTTTCCAGTTCCGTTGTAGCAAGATAGGGTTGTGGGGACTTTCCCGCTATTAAATAGAAGTCGCGCAAATAACTTCACGCCGTTCAAAGCAGCAATTTGTGCTTTTAATACATTGATATCTTTTGTCTGTTTCCTAAGATTCTTAGAATACTCAGCATTTTTCTTCTTAATATCCAGTAATTCAGAGTATTTATCAATGGATTTTTGAGCCATGTCATTTTCGGCTTCAAGTTGTTGCTTATACAGGTCAACAATAGAATCTTTGTAGTCTTCTACAATATTGACGGAACTTGAAATCTGATCGAGAAAATCTTTCTGCTGCTCTTCAAATTCCTCCGTAGATATGTTTCCGTTCTTTAAATCTTCGTCAAGTTTCTTTAATGCTTCGTTGTAATTCTTAATCTGTTGTTTGGCAGCAATCATACCTTGATTGATTAACGCTATATTTGCAATACCATCAAGTGTTAATCCACCATTCTTACCAACAAAAGCATCACTATTTAAAAGTCCTCTTAAATCGTCTGTCTGTTTAATTAGATTGTCTAATGCTTCCTGTCCATCAAAGAACGGTTCCCATCTAACTTCCCAGATTTTATTTTTGAGGTCTTCAATATTCTTCATTGCATCATAAATAGAATCATCAAGTTTTTCTATCTCTTCTGCAATTTCATTATATTTTTCAGAGCCAACATCATATTTCGCCTGATCTCGTAATAGCTCTTGTCTCTTATTATAATTCGCTTGAATCTGTGCATTGGCATTATCAAGTTGCGCCTGTAAATCTTTTTCAGATATTTGTTCGCCTTTTGACTCTGTAAGGTCTGTGTTGTTCTCAAGACGTTTTGCAGTTCTGTCTAGCTCATCGATTGCCTGTTGCAATTTCAATAAATCAAGTTCTCTTAGTTGGTCTTGCAATTCGATCAATGTTGTTTCAGCTTCTGCTGCTTCTTCTTTAAATCCGTTTAATGCAGCTTGTGCCTCATACCATTCTGTAGACCATTTTGCCATAGACCCATTTTCCATGAGTTTGTTGATTTCATCTTGATATAACCGAACTTGCGATTGTAATTTACCAGCAACGTCCTGTTGATTTTTAATGGATTCTTTCAAAGATCCATACATCTTATCTGAATAAGCAGATTCCCCTTTTGCAGAAGCTAACTCACGTAATGCTTCTTGGTAGTCAACAGCGGAAGACTCGATACCAGTCATCATATCAATGTAGTCTTCAATATTTTCTAGTGCTTTCTTTGTAAGTTCGCTCTGTTTGTTTAAAAGGTCATCGTACTGTTTGTTGCAATCTACGAGCTTATCATACCATGATTGTGCTTCGCTAATTATTTTCTGAGTATCCTGGTCATATTTTGAGATATCCATAGACCCGTTCTGAATCTGATGGACAATAAGAGGGTTTATTCCGCTCTGTTGTACAATAGAATCAAAGTGACTTTGGTAAGTCCCAATAGCTTGCTGAGTCTTACTCATTAGTTCACTATTCTTAGACATTGCCTCATATAACTTTTCTTGTTTATGCGGAAGATGAGCAATACGTTCCATTTGGCTCATCAATAAATCATACTGTGATTCTAAGCGTTTGAATAATACATCTACCCAGTCTGTATATCCAGACACTGCTTCTGATAATTTCTCTGCTGCTTCGGATGTATCTGATGCTGCTTTGGAAAGATTATTGGATGCGGAGTTGATATTGTTGGAAGCGGAAGAAGAAATTGCTGCATTTTTATTCGCATGACTAACTCCTATACTTCCTGTTACATACGCATTCCCTGATGCATAGGCTTTCCCTCTCCCACCATTAGAAGTCACATATCCATTTTTAAAGATTTCTTCCGTTTGCTTATGGTTAAAGACAATTGAACCTCTGGGAATATTGGCAAATTCAGCTCCTCTATCACCAACCGTCCACCATCTGTTTCCGGATACGATCAGTTCATTTCCTAATTCTCCAACCAAAGCCACTTCATCTTTCTTAATTCCCCAGTCACCTTGAGAAAATGCATGACCTGCTCTGGCTTTCAAATTTACTGTTCCATCTACATGAGCAGTTCCATTTACCTTCGGTGCAGAACCATTCGTTATGACATTATAAGTCACAGTTCTTTGCAAATTCGATGGATTATAATTATCAACCGCCGTAGAATTCAAATGATAAGTCACTGTTGCATCTTTGTTTTCCGGCGTATAATTTTGAATCGCTGTATCATTTACTCCGCACTTCACTAACATTTCTGGTGTAACAGCACCAATACTAGCCACAATACTCTCTATGGATGATGCATCAAAACTACCACTAACTTTCGCTTGAATGGTTGGCTGCATTGCCTGAATTTCAGAAGCCAGAGAATTTACTTTCGCCTGTGCCTCTGACGTATCAGCACCAACAGATGCCTGCATATCCAACTCATTTTTTGCTGTTTGAAATTCTTGTAATTTTGCCAGAACAGTTGCCATTTCACCTTCTACCTGAGATGTATCTACGTTCATAACTACAGGATTTGTCAACTGCTGTTTCTGTGCAATACAATACTGAATAATATTGTTTGCATTTTCGATGGAAGAAGCATCAACATCCGGACGTGCTTTTATTTCATTCATTTGAGCGATTGTGCTATCCAATGTTGTAATCTTACCTTCTATATCTTCAATTCCAGATACATCCATTTTTATATCCAGATTTTCATTTGCTTTTAAACTTTGCAGAGCATTTGCTGATTCATATGCTTTTACACCCAAATCCCCTACTGTCTGTATTGCTTCATCTGTCCAGTCAAACTTACCGCCAAACTCTTCCATTTCTCCAAACATTGCCTGTACCATAGATTTTGAGAGATTCAACTTTTCTTCAAAGTCTTCCATCTTAATTCCATCGGCAAGATTAAAGATTTCTTTCCCGTTGACATCTGTTTCTACATTCATCAGACCAGCATTAACAGCATTGCTACAAAATTGAGCAACATCCATTCCAACTCTCTGACCATTTTCGTCATAGTTAAAATATTCACCGATGCTATTCATATAATTTTGAACAGCCTGTTCATCTTCATGGTTAATAGATTCTGGCACAATGAAATCTACTGCTGCCTCATATCTTTTTGTTCCAACTCTTCCATAATCTTCAGAATTCGGATCCGCTACATCTGAAATCGCCTGCATTGCATCCAAAGAAGCATCAAACATATCTCCAGATTCTGTTGTATCTTGTTTATCCAGCCAGTTTTGATACGCACCTGTTGCCTCTTTGATTGCAGATGTAAGCAAATCATACTGTTGACACTCTGCTGCAATTGCAGAATTTGCAGACATTAAAGAATCCAATTCTGATTTTGTTTGAGTATAAGCATCTGTTCCCTCATTTAAAGATTTCAGCTTTTCTCTTAGCTGTTCAATTTCCCCGGCATTTTTCAAATACTCTGATTGCTTCTGTGCTTTGTTTGCATTGTTCGTTGCAACCGCTTCTTCTGCTTTTGCCTGTGTAATTTCTGCTACCCGTTCTTCATTTAAACGCATTGTACCATTTACATATTCTAATGCAGATTGATATTCTCTTAATTCTTCTGAATTAAATGTTTCCACATCAATGGATTTTCCTGTAGACTGTCCCTCCAACGCTTCCGATACTGCTGAAATCGTCTTCAACGTTGTCTGTGTGGAATTTGCTAACTCTTCAAATGATTTTGCAGATTCTTCTACATTGTCTCCGGTTTGTGTAGAAATAACTCCTAATTCCACCAGTACATCCAACAAAGGTTGTACTTCTTCCGAAGATGTCCCGGCAATCAACCCCATATCCAAAGCAGCCTGTGTCAATGCCTGGATAGCAACTTCCCCTTTTTGTGAGCCTTCTGTGTCTAATGCAATTTGGAAGTCCAGATCACTAAGTCCAAGACGTTTGATGTTATTTGCATAAGTTTTTGCAGAAGATTCAAAGCCTTTAAGCACTTCATCCGTTCCGTCTTTTCCCAAAACTTTCTTAAATTCATTTGCTGCAATGGATGCTTTCGCCAGTTGATCTGTCACACCTTCAAAAACTGAAGTGTACTTATTATCACTTCCAACAACGGAATCAACTGCCTTTTGCACTCCTTCAAATGATGTCTTTGCTCCTTCAATTTTAGAGGTATCCCCACTGGATAACGCTTCATTATATTTCTCTACTGCATCCGCATAATCTTCATATAATTGACCATAGGATTTCTTGGATTTATCGTAGTCTACAGAAAACAGCTTTTCATTTGCTACCATATCCATCTGCAAAAACGTCTGATAACTTTCCTGATAGTCATCTAAAATCTCTTTGTTTGCACTTAACGCTTTACCGGAATAATTTAAAACAGATTCTATCTGCTCTGTAGCAAAATCTTGTCCTTCGTATTCTGACTGCAGCGTGGATACACGATTCATAAAATCATTGATGACCTGATCTGCTTTAGACGCATCCCCATCAAATGAGATGGTAAATATACCAGTATTCATTCCTGTATCTTGCAATACAATTCCCTGTTTTTCGAATTCCTTTGCAATATCATAGATGTCTTTCCCCACACCTTCTATTTCATTTGTAACACCAGTATCACCAAGACTATAATGTCTCTTTTTCGTCATTGCCTTTTCTACATCATGAAATTCTTTTCTATTTTCATTCAATGTAGACTTTGCATTTTCAACTGCAATCTGCTGTAATAAACCAAGCTGTGTCTGAAGATTTCCATTCACCAAATCCACCCCTGCTGCCTGTTCTGGATATTGAGACGTAATCTGATTTTGAATTTCTAAGATTTGCTGTTTTACATTATATTCTTCTGCTTCGCTTAAATCACCAGAAGCTAATTTTGCTTTTAATTCTTTATATTTGGAGATTTGTTCATCCAGACTGGATGTAGATTCTTTCCATGCATTTGATGCATCCTTTGCAGTTTGAATGGTTTCTTCCACAGACTGCTGATATGCATTCCAGATAGAAATACCTGCTGTTAATGCAGTAGTGATTAAAACAATTGGATTTGTCATCAACGTTGCCCAAAGCCCTTTTAAAGCACCGCTAAATGTAACCGTTGTTGCTGTTGCTGCTCCTTCTGCCGTAGCCAATCCCATAGTAGATAATTTTGCAGCAGCTTGTGCTTTGCTCAGTCCAGTACTCTGTAAAATTTGCATTCTTTGAGCATTGGTTAAATTTTGTGAAGACAGCACTGCCTTTAATTGACTTTGAGATAATCCATCTACCAAGGTAGTCAACTGTTTGACACCATCTGTACCGATATTCCCTGTTTTTAACAAACTCATTGCACTGCTAAAATTTTGCATTTTCATAGCTGCTTGTGTAATAGATGTTGTCAACATTGTGAAGCCTTTGATTGCACCGCCAACTGCCAAGCCTGTCAATGCTGTCTTTAACAGATTTGTGTGATCTAAAAACTCTATTACGGATTGCGTTGCTTCCATAATTCCAGAAATAGATTCTTTGCTAATCAAATTCACAGATAAGGATTCAAATGAAGCTTGCAGACTTTTCTTCTTGGCTTCTAAAGAATTTAAGTATGCATCATTGAATTTCTGCAATGCCACTCCATTGGAATTCTGTGCTGTTTCTGTCAAAGAGAGTACTTTATTATAGTTATCAAATAAAGAAATCAACTTATTATATTGATAGGTTCCACCCATCGCAGTGGCAATCGCTTTTTGCGTGTTTCTATCAAACATTAACCACTTCTTCCCAACATTATCAATTATGGTTTCTGCATCCAGAAATTGACCATTTACATCTCTCATATTGATGCCAACTGCTTTTAATACCTTTTCCGTATCATTTAAGGCTTCTCCAGTCTCCGCATCAATAAACTTACCAGCTTTAATCTGATTCATGCGCGATAACATGGATTTCAGCGCATTACCAATTGATTCATCGGAATCCTGCGTCACTTCTTTGATCGTAGCAATTGAGGCAGCAGTCTTTTCCAGTGATAATCCGGCATTATGTGCCATAGATGCTGTTTTGGTTAATGCTGTACCGATGCCTCCCGCATCCGATGAACTTGACATATCAATGCTCGATAAAATATCATTTACGTGACTTGCCTGATCTGCTGCCAACTGGAATCCATTTAAAGTTGCGGTCAGCACTTTAGAACTATCCTCAGAAGTCATCTTAGCATTTTTACTGAGTACCATGGTATCTTTAATCAACATATTTGTCTCTGCCAGTGACTTACCACTTCTCAACCATGTATCAGCGCCGGATGTAACCTCTGTTGTAATCGCTCCCAAAGATTTTGCCATGTCATTGTATCCACTGACCATATTTCTGACTTCTGAATAGCTATCTCCTGTAGCCATCTGTAAATCCAAAGTAGCATTATAAATATCTGAAATTGCTTCTACAGCTGCTCTTGCAGATTGTTCAATCGTCTGGAATGATAACCCTAACTTTGCTAATTCTTTTATAGATGTTCCTAAGCCCTGCGCGCTTTTCTTGGCGGTATCATAACTCTTTGCCATATTATCGTAAGCGCAAAATATTGCTACGCTGCCCATGAATCACGCTTGCACCAAAATG
>ENA-ORMO01001290-ORMO01001290.1-human-gut-metagenome-genome-assembly--contig:-NODE-1290-length-27848-cov-3.659842_pt1 | contig 27848 bp, 27 predicted proteins | sample MGYA00242106_ERZ509001 | MGnify/ENA primary metagenome ERZ509001 (study PRJEB26280, sample SAMEA2338736) | human gut metagenome | biome: human gut; feature: human-associated habitat; material: faeces...
CCGCCGCGCCGCCCAGCAGGGGCCGACGTTCCGACACGCGCAGGCCCGCCCGCTGGACGCAGCCTTCAAGACCGCCCTGCTTTAGAAAAGACGCAAACGCCGCGCCGCCGCGCCTACTTGGCCACAGGTCAGGCCAGAAGCCCAGCAAGGCGCGCGCCAGCAGACAGGCGGGCAGTTCCAGATTGCGCTCCGGCGGTTTGAAATCCGCCGCCAGCACTTCCCGCCCTGTCCGGGCGGCCAGGTTCAGCAGGGCCGCGCCCTCATCCAGAGGCAAGTACCACAGAGCGAATGCCAGGCGGATGTACGCCGCGCTTCCCGGAACCGCGGCCTGCAACCATGCCTTGGAAGGATTGAGCGGCCCGCTCGTCGGCATGTCCAGCGCCGCCTTTGGCCAGGGCACGCGCGCGGCAAGAAAATTTCGGGGAAAGCGGGGCGGCATGGAGAGAGTGTCAGTCACGCTCACGGGCTCCGTCAAGCCGCTTCAGCAGGGCCACGCGCACGGGGCTGTAGGTCGCGTTTTGCGGCAGGCCTTCCAGAAGCCGCCGGGCATGGCCGTCCTCCACAAACTGACGGCGGCTGGCCGCGAAGTGCATGTCGAAAAACCAGGTGCCGAGCAGCACGCGAAAGTCATTGACGCTACGCAGATCGGCATAGGCCGCCACCTGTCCCGCCAGGGCCGCGCGCAACACCGCCTCTCCGGCCAAGGCGGGATCATCCGGCAGATTCAGGACCACGGTGGGACTGTACGGGCCGGGACCGCCCAGATGTTCATCCATGACCCGCAGAATATCCAGCTTGTCCGCGTCGCGCACCACATGGGCGGCCAGTTCCGTTTCGCGCGGCAGATGCGCGGGCAGGGAAAAGCGGTTGTGCAGGCCCACGGCGGCCAGCACGATCTTGCGCGTGGCGTTGTCTTCCCCGGCCAGACGCGCCTCGCGCTTGAGGATTTTCACGCCCAGCAAGCCGTGATTGCAGGATTCCCTGTCCCGGAAGGTATGATAGAGCAGATACTGCTCAAAGCGGGCCACGTCGTGATACAACGCGGCCAGCAGGCAGGCACGGGTCAGGGCGGCGTCAAAGCCTTCGCTGGCCGTTACGCGGCGGGCGTTGTCCAGTACGGCCATGGTGTGCCTGAGCTTGAGATCCATAGGCGCGGGGTCGCCCTGTTCCTTGGCGCGCTCTCGCGCGGCATAGGCCGCGAACCACTGTTCATGCGGGCTGATATCCGGATTCATGGCCTTGGATGTACGCCGGGGCGGCCCGCAAGGCAAGTCCGGGCCGGAAACCCGGTGTACTGGCGGCTTCAGGCCGCGTTGACGGTACCTGGGATTATTTTTAGCCTTACAGATTCTCCACTCAGCAGGAGGCCGCCATGCTCTATGCTCACAGCCTTCCGGATCAACCTGTTTCCCTCTGGCAGAGCCTTGAACAACATCTGCGGAAAAGCGCACAACGGGCCGAAACATTCGGACGCGCATTCGGCGCGGGCGATTGGGCCGCATTGGCCGCCCGGCTGCACGATCTGGGCAAGGCTTCGCCAGAGTTTCAGGCCTATATCAGCGGACAAGGCGGACGCCGCCGCATCGACCATTCCACCGCCGGGGCGCGCCTGCTCCTGCGGCATTGGAAGACTCGGGGAAAGGAAGGGGAACACATGGCCCTCTGGCTGGCCTATTGCATAGCCGGGCACCACGGCGGCCTGCCGGACCTGGGCGACGGGGCCTCGGATGCGGGCAGCCTGCGCTCCCGTCTGGACCCGTCCTATGCCGTTCCCGACTATTCCGCCGGATTGGATCTGGCGACGCCCGCTGACATTCCCCAACCGGGCGCTCTGCCCTTTCCCTTTCGCCTTTCCAGAGAACATGCCGCATTCAGCGTCAGTTTTTTCGTGCGCATGCTTTTTTCCTGTCTCACGGACGCGGATTTTCTGGATACGGAACATTTTTACGCTCCGGAGAATCGTCAGCAGCGTGACCGCTGGCCCTCTCTGGATACGCTATGCGAGCGGCTGCATGATTTTTTGTCCGCCCAAGGCTTTCTGCTCGCGACGTCTGGCGACAGCCCCATTGTAGCAGCCAGAAAAGAGATCCTTCAGCATTGTCTGAATGCCGCCGCGCTGCCGCCCGGCGCATTCACCCTCACGGTGCCCACCGGCGGCGGCAAAACGCTTTCCTCGCTGGCTTTCGCCCTGGAGCACGCCCGGCGGCATCATCTGGACAGAATCATTCTGGCGGCTCCCTACACCAGCATCATTGAACAGAATGCGCGGGTGCTGCGCGACGCCCTGGGCGCGGACGCCGTACTTGAACACCACAGCAACTATGTCCATCCCGTTGAGCAGGCGGCAGCGGACCAGACCGGGGAAAGCGACGCCCTCCAGGGGGCTGCCGCCCTGCCTTTCAGACTGGCCGCCGAAAACTGGGCTGCGCCGGTTATCGTCACCACGGCGGTGCAGTTCTTCGAATCTCTGTTTTCCAGCCGTCCTTCCCGCTGCCGCAAGCTGCACAATATGGCCCGCAGTGTGGTTATTCTGGATGAAGCGCAGATGCTGCCCGTTCCTTTGCTGGAGCCTTCGGTGCTGGCGCTGCGGGAGCTGACGGAGCATTATGGCGCAAGCCTTGTGCTCTGCACCGCCACCCAACCGGCGTTGTGCCGGGACGGCCCCCTGAAAAACGGCTTTGCAAAGAACAGCCTGCGCGAACTGATCCCCGCCCCACGGATGGCGGAGCTTTTCAAGACCTTCACGGCGCACCGGCGCCTGGCCATCAGCCAGCCGGGCAAACTGAGTGATGAAGAGCTGGGCCGCCGTCTGCTGCGGGAACATCAGGTTCTCTGCATCGTCAACAGCCGCGCCCAGGCCCGCGCGGCCTATGAAAGTCTGGAGCGGGACGATGACGCCCACTTTCATTTGAGCGCGCGCATGACTCCCCGCCACCGGCTGCTCGTGCTGGACACCATACGTCAGCGTCTGCGCCGGGGCCTGCCCTGCCGGGTGGCCAGCACATCCCTCATCGAATGCGGGGTGGATATCAGCTTCCCCTGCGTATACCGGGTCCGGTGCGGGCTGGACTCCGTGGCCCAGGCAGCGGGCCGCTGTAACCGCTCCGGTGAACTGCCCTCCGGCAGTCTGCATATCTACACGCCGGAACGGCCCGTCTCCCGCGCGCAAGCCGATCTCTATCTGCGCGCCCGTTTTTTCAGTCAGGTGGCGGAAAAACATGCGGATATCCTCGCTCCGGAAGCTGTGGAAGCCTATTTCAGCGAACTTTACGGCTTCGCGGATCTGGATGCAAAACATCTGCTGAAAACACTGCGCGAAAAAAACAGGCGCTTTGCCGTTCCTCACATCTTTGATTTCCGCACCATGGATGCTCTCTATCAGCTTATCCCGGAGGACACGGTGCCGGTCATAGTCACGCACGGCGTAAACGATGGCGGCGATCTGGCGGAAAAAAGCCACGCGCTTGTACGTCGCCTGGAAACGGAATACCCGCCCGGCCGTCTGACTCTGCGTTTGCTGCAGGGCTTCAGCGTACAGGTATACCCATATGAGCTTGAACGGCTGCGCGCGGCAGGCAATCTGGAAAGGCTGCACGGCTGTTTTGACGTGCTGCGCAACGGCGCGGGTTATGATCCGAAACTGGGTCTACTGGTGGACGATCCCCCCCGCCAGACTCCGGAGGATTGCCTGTTTTAATTTTATAAGCCCATTAATTAAATTATAGTATATACTTTATACAAAATTTTTGTTACAGGTTTCTAACTTGAGGGAGTTCTTCTGCCGGCGTCCTCAGGAAGAGAGGCGGCCTGTATACAGGCCACCTCCGTAACAAAGGAGGAAGGCAGGGGGCGGCGCAACGTGACGTGTAAACAGCGCCTGTGAAAGCTGGTCGGCGCATCAGTACGCGCCGTGGATTGAAATAATTATTGGGCTTAGAGCAATTTCACCGTGAAATTGCTCCGGCGGCTGCGTGAGCAGACGCCTGCCACGAGCTTCAGCCGTTGGCGGCTTGCCGCCTTGCCTTAAATGAGGGCTGAGCCTAGACAGCGGCCATCCGCGCACCTGCGCGCGGGCATTTCTGAAACGAGCAACGCCGGAACCCGGCATGTTCAGGAGGTACGCATGGCCTACGGCATAGCACTGCATGTCTGGGGTGAATATGCATTATTCACACGACCGGAGACAAAATCAGAGCGCATGTCTTACGAGGTTATAACACCGTCAGCGGCACGCGGCATTCTTGAAGCGATTCACTGGAAGCCGGCCATACGCTGGTTTATTGACAAACTGCATATTCTGAATCCTGTCTGTTTTGATTCCATACGCCGTAACGAGCTGGCTTGCAAAGGTTCGGCGCAAAATGCGTTACAAGCCATGAAAAAATCCGGTCCGCTGCATATCGCCGTTGAAGACGTGCGCCAGCAGCGGGCCGCGCTGGTGTTGCGCCGGGTGGCCTATGTGATCGAAGCTCATTTTGAACTTACGGACAAGGCCGGGCCGAGCGACAACGAGGGCAAGCATCTGGACATTTTCAACCGCCGTGCCAGAACCGGACAGTGTTTTCACCGTCCCTGCCTGGGCTGTCGGGAATTTCCCGCCCATTTTTCCCTGCTGGAGGGCAGCCTGCCGCCTTCGCAACTGACCGACGACGCGCCCCGCGATCTGGGCTGGATGCTCTATGACCTGGATTTCGCCCGCAATATGCAACCCATTTTCTACCGGCCCCGCCTGGTGGGCGGCGTCATTGACGTGGCGGACTGCCTGCGCAGATCCGGGGAGGCACGGCCATGATTTTAAGTCAACTGGCGGCCTTTTATCAACGCATGCTTGAAGAGACGGATGCGGAACTGCCCCGTCCGGGCTATAGCCGCGAGCTGATCGGCTTTGTGCTGGTGCTCACTCCCGAGGGCGAGTTGCGGCACATTCTGCCCCGCCTGGACGACAAGGGCAAAGCCCGGCCCATGCTGGTGCCCTCGCCGCGAAAACAGCCCGGCTCCGGCATCAGCCCCAATCTTTTCTGGGACAATACCGGCTACCTGCTGGGAGTGGACAACAAGGGCAAAGCCGAGCGCAGCGCCAAAACCTTTGCCGCCTTCCGACAGGCCCACGCGGCACTGGCCCGTGACACCGGCAATGCCCGGCTTGAGGCCGTGGCCGCCTTTCTGGAAGCCTGGCGTCCCGAGATGTTCGCCGGTCTGGACATCGGTGACCTTATTCTGGGCAAAAACGGTATATTTCAGATTGAAGGAGATCAGGGCTTTTTACATGAGCAACCGGACATCCGCGGCATCTGGGAAGAGCAGCGCCGCCCCTCCGGGGAGAAAGGCCTGACCGGCGTCTGTCTGGCGACAGGAAAAAGCGCGCCCATCGCCCGCATTCATCCGCCTATCAAAGGCGTCAGCGGAGCCAACCCCACCGGCGCGGCCCTGGTTTCCTTTAACTGCGACGCCTTTGAATCCTACGGAAAAAACCAGAGTTACAACGCCCCCGTAAGCAGCGAGGCCGCCGAGTCTTATACCGCGGCGCTGAACTTTCTGTTGCAAAAGGACAGTGGGCACTGCCTGCGTCTGGGCTCCACCAGTCTCGTTTTTTGGACGGAGCAGCCCGGCCCGGCGGAAAAAATCTTTGCCTCCTGCCTGCTCTACGAGGACGGCGAGGCAGTGGAATGCGGCGCTGATACGGCTGAAGACAGGGAACTGCTGGGCAGGGCGCGCGCTGTCCTGCGCGCCGCGCGTGACGGGAAAAAACCGGCGGACAGCGATCTGGCGGCCCTGCGTGAGGCGGAAACGCGCTTTTTCCTGCTGGGCCTGAAGCCCAACCAGGCCCGCCTGGGCGTCAATCTGTGGCAAATCTCCTCGTTCGGGCAACTGCTGAACAACCTCAGCCGCCATTACCGCGATCTGGCCCTCGCGCCGCAGTATGCGGGCGATCCTCCCTTGCCGCCGCTCTGGATGCTGCTGCGGGAGCTGGCCCCGCAGGGCAAAACGGAAAATATTCCGGCCAGCCTGGGCGACGCCCTGTCCCGCGCGGTTCTCTCAGGCGGCCGCTACCCTGAAAATCTGCCGGCGATTGTCTTGCAACGCATCCGCGCGGACAAGAAGATTTCCTATTTGCGCACGGCGCTGCTCAAAGCCTTTCTGCTGCGCAACCATCCCTCACAAGGAGCCTGGACCATGGAACTTGACGACAACCGCAAAGACACTCCCTACCTGCTGGGCAGGCTTTTCGCTCTGCTGGAAAAAACGCAAAGCGACGCTGTGGGCGCGGTAGGCGCCTCCATCAAAGATCGCTACATCGGCGCCGCTTCCGCTACGCCGCTTCTGGTCTTCCCGCAACTGCTGCGCCTGGCCCAGCACCATATCGGCAAGGCGGGCTACGGCAAATATAACGAAGACAAAATAGCCGGGGTCATGCGGGGCATCGACGTTTTCCCGCCCCACCTGACCCTGCCGGAACAGGGAGATTTCTTTATCGGCTATTACCACCAGCGCGTCGCCAATTATCAGAAAAAGGAAAAGGAGTAAGTCATGTCCGCTCTTGCCAACCGTTATGAATTCGTGCTGCTGTTTGACGTGGAAAACGGCAACCCCAACGGCGATCCGGACGCGGGCAATCTGCCCCGCATTGACCCGGAAACCGGCTGCGGCCTGGTCACGGACGTCTGTCTGAAGCGCAAGATCCGCAATTACGTGGAACTGGCCAAAAACGGGGAGAAAGGCTTCAATATCTACATCCAGGAAAAGGCCGTACTCAACCAGCGCCATGAACAGGCCTACAAGGCTTGTGCCCTTGAGCCGGACAAAAACGGCAAACGCCTGCCCAAGAAAGCGGAAGACGCCGCCCGCGTGACGGCCTGGATGTGCGCCAATTTTTACGACGTGCGCGCCTTCGGGGCCGTCATGAGCACGGAAATCAATTGTGGGCAGGTGCGCGGCCCGGTACAACTGGCCTTTGCCCGTAGCGTGGAGCCCATTGTGCCGCAGGAGGTCAGCATTACCCGCATGGCCGTCACCAATGAGAAGGATCTGGAAAAAGAGCGCACCATGGGCCGTAAAGCCATTGTGCCCTACGGCCTCTATCGGGCCGAAGGCTATATCTCCGCGCCGTTTGCGGAAAAAACCGGGTTTGACGAAAATGATCTCGAACTTCTCTGGGAAGCGCTGCGCACCATGTTTGAGCATGATCACTCCGCCGCGCGCGGAAAAATGAGTTCACGCAAACTCCTTGTCTTCAAACATGCCAACCGGCTGGGCAACATGCCCGCACATGCGCTTTTCGAGCGCGTCACGGTAACGCGCAAGGGTTCCGGGACTGTTGCTGGTCCGGCCAGAGCTTTCAGCGATTACGACGTTCAGGTGCGGCGCGACGGTCTGGAGTCTGTCGAGATTCTGGAAAAATTGTAGGAAATGGAGTGCCCGCCCATGGACGAAGCGGACTTTGTGCCACTTTCCGCATTGCAGCATTATGCCTATTGCCCACGTCAGTGCGCGCTGATCCACCTGGAACAGATCTGGGAAGAAAACAGCCACACCGCCGAAGGCCGGCTCATGCACGAACGCGCTCACAGCGGGGAAAGCACGGCGCGCGGCCAGGTGCGTCTTGTGACGGATCTGCCGCTGCGCTCCGCCAGTCTGGGCGTCAGCGGCAAGGCGGATGTGGTGGAATTCAGGCGTTGCGGAAACACCTGGCAGCCCTATCCCGTAGAATATAAAAAAGGCTCGCCGCACGGACACGCGGAAGCCGACGCCGTGCAGGTCTGCGCACAGGCTCTCTGTCTTGAGGAAATGCTGTCAGTGGAGATCCCCGAAGCGGCGATCTTTTACGGAAGCCCTCGGCGCCGAAGCGTTGTGCCTCTCACTCCGGACTTGCGCCGAAAAAGCGCGGCCATTGCTCTGGCCGTACATGAACTTTTCCGTAACGGCAAAACGCCGCTCCCGGAAGAACGGGGCCATTGCGCGGCCTGCTCCCTTCAAAATGCCTGCATGCCCGCATGTGTGGAAAAACCCGCGCTGGCCGCGCACTATCTTGAATCCCTGTGGAGTGAGCCATGAAACGCCACCTCAACACGCTTTTTGTGACAACGCAAAACACCTGGCTGTCCAAGGACGGCGAGTGCGTCTGCCTGCGCGCGGAAGGCCGGGAACTGGGCAAAATCCCCATCCACACCATCGGGGCGCTGGTCTGCTTCGGACAGGTCACTTGCAGTTCCTTTTTGCTCGGCCATTGCGCCCGGAACGGCGTCGCCGTGTCCTGGCTCACGGAAAACGGGCGCTTCATGGCCTCAATGCACGGGCCTACCACGGGCAACGTGCTGCTGCGGCGCGAGCAGTACCGCAAAACGGACAGCACGGAGGGGGCGGTTCCTTTGGCCCGCGCCTTCATCACCGGTAAGATTGTCAATTGCCGCACGGTGTTGCGGCGAGCGGCCAGAGAACATCCCGAGAACCACGCCGACGGCGGCCTGGCCCGAGTCTGCGAAAGTCTCACATCCTGTCTGCAACGTCTGCCCCAGGCGCGGTCGCTTGAAGAAATCCGTGGCCTGGAGGGCGAGGCCGCCGGAATGTACTTCAGTGTTTTTGACCGCCTCGTCTCCGTCAAAGCGAAAGGCATACACTTTGCCGGACGCAGCCGCCGTCCGCCGCTGGATGAGATCAATTGCCTGCTCTCCTTTTTATACACGCTGCTGGCGGCGGACCTGCGCGGGGCCATTGAAAGCGTCGGCCTTGATCCCGCAGTGGGCTTTCTGCATCGGGACAGGCCGGGCCGGCCGAGTCTCGCTCTGGATATGATGGAAGAATTCCGCCCTGTTCTGGCGGACAGGCTGGCGCTGACGCTGGTCAACAGAGGTCAGATCCGGGCGAAGGATTTTGAGCAAACCGCGTCCGGAGCGGTCCTCCTGAAGGAAAAAGCCCGCAAGGAAGTGCTGGTGGCCTACCAGGAGCGCAAACGCGAAGAGGTGCTGCATCCTTTTCTGAACGAACGCATGACCGCAGGCCTGCTCTGGCATATGCAGGCGCGCCTGTTGGCCCGGTATATCCGGGGCGAGATGGACGCCTATCCACCCTTTGTCATCAGGTGACGCATGCTTGTTCTGGTGAGCTACGACGTCAATACGGAAGATGCGGCGGGGCGGCGGCGGTTGCGGCGCATCGCCCGGCATTGCGGAAATTGGGGACAGCGCGTGCAGTTCTCTGTCTTTGAATGCGTTGTGGACCCGGCGCAGTGGAAAAGGCTGCGCGCGGCGCTGCTCAATGAGATGAATCAGGAAAAGGACAGCCTGCGCTTTTATTTCCTCGGCAGTGCGTGGCGAGGCAAGATAGAGCACCTAGGTGCAAAGCCGGGCTACGACCCAGAAGGCCCACTTATTTTCTGATGCGGGAACCTCAAGCTGACGGCTTTTCCCCGGCTGGTTCTCGATATGTATATTATCTTGAAATATAACATGAAAGTTTGTCGTTGTGCAAAAAAAATGAGCGTTCCTGACAGAATGCCTCCAAGATGCCCGATATCAGGCCCGTAAATCCTTTAGCCTCGCAGGCCAACGCCTGTCACAGTCGCCTCCCGTGCGGAGGCGTGGATTGAAACTCGCGGGATTTGACTATGAGACTGATCTTGGCACGTCGCCTCCCGTGCGGAGGCGTGGATTGAAACACCTGTTATCCCGCCGGTGCGGGCGATCAGCGTCGTCGCCTCCCGTGCGGAGGCGTGGATTGAAACCCGCGACGTCTGTTTTGTGAACGCCCGTGTCATGTCGCCTCCCGTGCGGAGGCGTGGATTGAAACATGAAAGTAACCCTCCACTTGCCGATGTCCCTTCCGTCGCCTCCCGTGCGGAGGCGTGGATTGAAACATGACATGGCCGTTAATTCCGGGCCCTCCGCGTCGTCGCCTCCCGTGCGGAGGCGTGGATTGAAACAAAAGTGCCCCCGCGCCGGTGATCTGGCTCAATTCGTCGCCTCCCGTGCGGAGGCGTGGATTGAAACGGATCAAGCCCGTGCCGCCTGTGCATGGCGAAGACGTCGCCTCCCGTGCGGAGGCGTGGATTGAAACTCGTCAGTGGTCCCAGGATACCGTCCTCCGCCAGCGTCGCCTCCCGTGCGGAGGCGTGGATTGAAACGCAGATCCACCCGGAAACACAACGCCGCCCAGTCCGGGGTCGCCTCCCGTGCGGAGGCGTGGATTGAAACGCAGTATCTTTGGCAGATAAGCTACCTGTCCGCGTCGCCTCCCGTGCGGAGGCGTGGATTGAAACGGCAGTTTTGGGGTTGACTGGGACCACCGCCTCTAGTCGCCTCCCGTGCGGAGGCGTGGATTGAAACATGCCACAGTACAACCCAAAAGTGCCACAGGGTTGGTCGCCTCCCGTGCGGAGGCGTGGATTGAAACACCCCGGCGGACGCATGGAGCGTCAGCCTGGGCATGTCGCCTCCCGTGCGGAGGCGTGGATTGAAACTTGCGCTCGGCCGGATCCCGTTCCAGGCGCTCCCCGTCGCCTCCCGTGCGGAGGCGTGGATTGAAACCATATAGCGGGGCGGGCTGGTGTAATCGTCGCCTCCCGTGCGGGGGCGTGGATTGAAGCTCTGATGGCCCGCTTTGAAGCGTGACGCATGGAGGGTCGCCTCCCTGCGGAGGCATTGGCTGAAACAGCTTGCCGGAGACGGAGACAGTGGCTCAAGCCGTGGGGGGTCAGCTCCGCCTTGAGCCCCGCTCCGCCATTTGCTATAGACAGAGCGCACCCCTTCTTTCAGGAGCCTCCCATGTCCGATTTCGTCCATCTGCATTGCCATACCGAATACAGCCTGCTGGACGGCGCCATCCGCATCAAGGATCTCTGCGCCCGCGCCAAGGATTACGGCATGCCCGCCTGCGCCATCACCGACCACGGCAACATGTTCGGCGCGGCCTATTTCTACGCGGCCTGCAAGGATTTCGGCATCAAGCCCATTTTCGGCTGCGAGGTTTACGTCTGCCACGATCATACGGACAAGACCTCGGAACTGGCGCGCCGCCGTCACCACCTGATCCTCCTGGCCCAGAACGAGCAAGGCTATCATAATCTGGTCAAGCTGGTCAGCCACGGCTTTCTGGACGGTTTTTACTACAAGCCGCGCGTGGACAAGGAGCTGCTGCGCCGCTACGCCGAGGGCCTCACCTGCCTTTCGGCCTGCATCGCGGGCGAAATTCCCCGCGCCATCCTGGCCAAGGACATGGACAAGGCCTTGAGCCTGACCAGGGAATACGCGGACATCTATCCCGGCCGCTTCTACCTGGAATTGCAGTCCAACGGTCTGGCCGAACAGGAAGTCGTCAACAACGCCCTGCTGGAGATCGCGGAGACCGCCAACCTGCCCCTGGTGGCCACCAACGACTGCCACTATCTCAACGCCGACGACGCGGATGCCCATGAGGTTCTGCTCTGCATCCAGACCCAGACCACCATGGACGACCCCAAGCGCATGCGCTTTGAAACGCGCGAGCTCTACTACAAGTCCATCGAGGAGATGGAAAAGCCTTTCGCCCATGTGCCGGAGGCCCTCGCCAATACCATGCGCATCGCGGAAACCTGCAATGTGGAGCTGGATTTCGGCCACCACTACTTCCCGGTCTACCAGCTGCCCGAAGGGGCCAGCATGGAGTCCGAATTCCGCCGCCTGGCAGAGGAAGGCCTGGAAAAACGTCTGGAAAAGCACCCGGATCGCGAAAATATTGATCCGGCGCGCTACCGCGAGCGCCTGCAATACGAGCTCGGCGTCATTCTGGAAATGGGCTTTCCCGGCTATTTCCTCATCGTGCAGGAATTCATCAACTGGGCCAAGAACCACGGCATCCCGGTGGGGCCGGGGCGCGGCTCGGCGGCCGGTTCTCTGGTGGCCTGGTCCCTGCGCATCACCAACCTGGACCCCCTGCCCTACAATCTGCTGTTTGAACGCTTTCTGAACAACGAACGTGTCTCCCTGCCCGATATCGACGTGGACTTCTGCGAACGCCGCCGTGGCGACGTGATCCGCCACATGGTGGACACCTACGGCGAGGGCTCGGTGGCCCAGATCACCACCTTCGGCACCATGAAGGCCAAGGGCGTGGTGCGCGACGTGGGCCGCGCCCTCGGCATGACCTTCGCGGAGACGGACCGCATCGCCAAGCTGGTGCCCGACGACCTCAAAATGACCATCAAGAAGGCTCTGGACCTGGAGCCGGACCTGAGGAAACTCTATGAGGAGGACCAGCAGGTCCGGCATCTGCTGGACACGGCCCGCCGCCTGGAAGGCCTGGCCCGGCACGCCTCCACCCACGCCGCCGGGCTGGTGGTCTCTGACAAGCCCATGGAGGAATACCTGCCCCTCTATCTGGGCAAACGCGGCGAACTTGTGACCCAGTTCGACGGCCCCATGACCGAAAAGGCCGGGCTGGTCAAATTCGACTTTCTGGGCCTGAAGACCATGACCCTGATCCAGGACACCCTGGACAACATCAGCCTGCAGGGCCAGACCCCGCCGGATCTGGACAACCTGCCGCTCACGGACGCCGAGACCTACGAACTTTACGCGCGCGGCGACACGGACGGCGTCTTCCAGGTGGAAAGTTCGGGCATGCGCCAGTATCTGCGCATGCTCAGGCCCACCTGCTTCGAGGACGTCATCGCCATGCTGGCCCTTTACCGGCCCGGCCCGCTGGGTTCGGGCATGGTGGACGAATTCATCAAGCGCAAACACGGCCAGGTGCCGGTGGTCTATCCGCATGACTCGCTCACCGAATGCCTGCGCGATACCTACGGGGTCATCGTCTACCAGGAACAGGTCATGCAGATCGCCCAGATTATCGCCAGCTACACGCTGGGCGGGGCCGACCTGCTGCGCCGGGCCATGGGCAAGAAAAAAGCCGAAGCCATGGCCAAGGAGCGCGTAACCTTTGTGGCCGGGGCGGAAAAGAACGGCATCGCCAAGGAAAAAGCCAACGAAATCTTTGACTTGATGGAAAAATTCGCCGAATACGGCTTCAACAAGTCGCATTCGGCGGCCTATGCCCTGATCTCCTACTTCACGGCCTATCTCAAGGTGCACTATAAGGTGGAGTTCATGGCCGCCCTGCTCACCTCGGAAATGGGCAACCAGGACAAGCTGCTCAAATACGTCTCCTGCTGCAAGGACATGGGCATCGACGTGGTCCAGCCCTCGGTGAACCAGAGCCAGCGGGAATTCACGGCCCACGGCGGCCAGGTGGTCTTCGGCCTGGGCGGCATCAAGAACGTGGGCGACGAAGCCATTCGCGAAATTGTGGAGGCCCGCAAAGAAGGCGGCGACTACATTTCCCTGCTGGATCTCTGCTGCCGGGTCAATCTGCGCAAGGTCACCAAGCGCGTGCTGGAATCCCTGATCAAGGGCGGGGCCTGCGACTGCTTCAATGTTTCCAGAGCGGGCATGCTGGCCGCCCTGGAAATTGTGGTGGCCCGCGCCCAGAAAAAGGCCAAAGACAAGAGCTCCAACCAGGTTTCCCTGCTGGCCATGGCCCCGGTGGTGGAGGCCGCGCCCCAGCCCGGCGTGGGCCTGGACTGCCCGGAAGCCATGCTGCCGGAAATGGAGGACGACCTGAAACTGCGGGCCGAAAAGGAAGCTCTGGGCTTCTTCCTCACCAGCCACCCCCTGCAGCCTTACAGCCGCGAGATACGCCGCCTGCGTCTGACCACTCTGGAGGACGCGCGCGAGCTCTTCCCCGGCGCGGAAATCAACTGTGCCGTGCTGGTGACCACCATCAAGGAAGTGCTCACCAAGTCCAAGGGTGAGCGCATGGCCTTTGTGGGCGTGGAGGATCTCACCGGCCACGCGGAAGTGACTTTTTTCCCGCGCTCCTATGCCGAGGCCCGGGAGCTGATCCGGGCTGAGCAGCCCCTCTGTCTGACGGCTCGCCTGGACAGCCAGGGCGACGCCGCCCAGGATGCGGATGAGGAAAATACCGAGGACGCCCCGCGCGAACTCAAGCTCCTGGGCCAGAGCGTGCGGTCCCTGGCAGAAGCCTGCGGCCAGAGCGACACGCCGGTCTGCGTGCAGATTCCGGCGCACCGCCTGGGCCGTGAGGATATGCTGGCCCTGAAAAACATTCTGGAAACCTACCCCGGCCCGGTGGAAGCCGAAGCCCTGGTCTGCCTGGACGGCTGCCAGTGCCATCTGCGCCTGGACAAGGCGCTCAAGGTGCGGCCCGGGCCGGAGCTGGACAAGGCCCTGGCCGCCTGGGCTTCATAGGCTCCGACTCTTCTGAAAGGCAACGCCTGCCCGCAGTTGTGGGCAGGCGTTTTATTTTCAGCCGCTCCTGAATCCCTTCGGACGGTGTGCCGGTATGGCTCAGGGCCGATAGATGGTAAAGCCGTTTTTACCACGCTGTTTGGTATGGTACAGCGCACTGTCCGCATTCTTGTACAACGTTTCAAACTCCGTACCCGCCTCCGGCACCATGGCCACGCCGATGCTGGTGGAAATGGAGCAGGTGGTTACGCCGTCCGTAAAGTCATGGCGTAAATCCACCACCAGATCCCGGGCCTTTTTCTCCCCCCATTCCCGTGACGGCGCGGGAGCGAACACCACAAATTCATCTCCGCCGATCCTGCCGACGATGTCGGTATTCCGGAATTCGTTTTTGAGCATTTCCGCAAAACCCGCGATGACCATATCGCCGGCGGCATGCCCGCAGGTATCATTCACATTCTTGAAGTTATCGATATCAAGAATGAAAAAAGCGAAGAGCTTGTCGGGATGCTGCAGAAGGCCTCGCTGAATATGCTCTTGTGTGGCCACCTTGTTGTATAACCCGGTCAGGGAATCGCTCTCCATTTTTTCAACCAGATGCTGTTCATGTTCTTTTTCCTTATCCACATTCTGACGGTACACGAACATGCGCACCGAATCGTCATCATCCCAATAAAAAATACGGGCCGTAATACGCATCCAGTAATAACTCCGTCCCGCGTTATTGGAAATCATAAAATCATAGCGCAGGCATTCCCTGCCCGCCTGATAAGCCCGCAAGATATTGTCTGGGCTGAACGTATCGAGATAGCTCCGGCGATATTCGGTTTTTATATGTTTCCGGGCGATAATCCGCAGGGCTTCGTTATACGGCGTGCTCCTCGGCACGCCCAGACTTTCGAAATAGACTTCGGTAGCCTCGCTGGCCGCGCGGTTATGGGTGATGTCAATCTCATAAATATTTTCATACAGCTTTCCGGTTTCAGCCTGAAAAACCGAGCTGCGTCTTTTCTCTTGCTCCACTGCCAAGTTGACGATCCGCACATTATACTTGCGGAGAATATATGTAATAACGAATAAGACAGGGACTACAACCCCAAAAACAACCATAACACCTGTAAAAAACTGCTGTCTTGTCTGTTCCGTCAAGACAGATGCATCATTGTCGACAATCAAATACCATTCTAAATTCTGCACATATTGTACAACAAGATAGCCTTTTCGTTCTTCTTTACCATACCAAAAATATTGGTATTTTTCTTTTTCAGAGATAATCCGCTCTCGCAAGCAACTGAAGTCGCAGAAAGAAAATAAATCCGTCTGTTGATAACCTGTCTGATCCGAAGAAACTTCAATCATTCCATCTCCATTGACCAAATAGGATTTGACGCCGAATTTAGTTTCGTATTGCTTGAATATTTCCTGCAAATAATCGACATGGAAGCCGACTCCCACAACTCCGATTGTCTTTCCAGCCTGATCTGTAATCTTACAGTTAATAAAAATCACTATTTCATTATGGGCTGCTTCATCGTTGTCAATATTCAATGCGTAATCCGCAGGATTTTTTAAAAAAGAATAATACCATACGTTTTCTGGATTATCCGGCGTCAGGATCCGATTGATACCGTTAAAGTTGTAATAGCGGTTCGTTCCAGTGGACACCAGAAACACGGAATCATAATGATATTTATTTTTGTAGGCCAAAAGATAACTCTGAAGCGTTTGTATAAATATTCCTTCGTCCGCCATTTGTTCTTCATCAATAAGGAAGTTCTTCAGCAGATTGTCATTGGCCATTGTCAATGAGATATTGATAGGTTTTGCAAAAATTGAATCTATCTGATGGTAGATGCCCTCTGCCGTCAGCAGGGCAATATGCTCCATATCCTGCTTAAAAATTTTTCTATTGTATTGATAATTATAAATCGATATGAGAATAAATCCTGAAAGAATTAGTATAAAAATAAGAAGATTTGTTCTTAGCAGAACATGCCTTTTCATATCCCCCCCATATCAGCAGGAGTCCCCTTTTGCGCGGACACGACGTACCGCCCCATGACCTGCCCCCCCAATATCCGCTCATATCCTTGATTCCCTATCACGTTCAGGATATTTGCGGACGATGTAAATTTTGTTTTTTACACTATAAATTTTACTCTGTGTATCACTCTCGTTCCATCGTAGGCAGGTGTATATCTTCCATAGACAGTAAGACATAGACAAAGAGATGGCGTTATTGTGCGGGTACAGCCCGGCGACGCCATGTGCCCCCGCGTACATGGCTTTTACTTTCCCTTGAATGACGCCATGTCCACCTGCATTATGACGCAGGTAGTGAGCAGTGCCCTGTATTTCCTTTTTGACGGAATATGGCAGATGCCATTTGCGCTGCTGTCAGCGCCTGAAGCGGAAAAGAGTGGAGAAAACCGGAAGGATGGCGATGCCTGGCGGGGATTCGGGAAAATATATGCCGGTCACTTGCCAAAGGCGCTTGGGAGACAAAAATATGCGGCTCAACGATAAATCAGTGACAGGCTATATTTCATAATTACAATCATTGTACACCATATTTCAGACAATATCGCTATAATTCATGCACTCCTGAATCGCCGCCACAACGACGTGTGGACATACCGAAAACCGGTCTATTCCACCGGCGGCGAATACGGGAATGAATCCGGAAAACGCATGACCGCGTTTCTCCACAGTCTCCCGAGTCTGGCGGATTTTCTCGCGCCAACCCACCCCCAGACTCAGCAGCACCCCGGAAAAAACAAGGTCCGTGAAAATGACGGACGTCAGCAGCGGATGCAGCCAGGCGGGCCCGTGCAACAACACACGCGCCATAAAGTGCCCTGCGAATTTCCCGCTCCAGCTCCTGTACTCCTGAACCTGGGCCGCGAACATGGCTCCCGGGCCGCCGTCACCCGCCCCATAATTGAAATCATCATAGACCCAGGGCGTCATGGCGCAAAAAAAGCCATCACCGCCGTGATACCTATGGCGGCCCCCAACACAGGGACATATCCAGACTTCACAGGAGCCTCCTCATTGCATCCGCACCATTGCCTCAAGGCCGGGGGCAGGCCAATTTATATATGAGACTTTTAATGTATCAATGTGTTTCATAAAGTTTCATGGCAATCTGCGGCAATGAAAGAACTGCTGGCGGCATTGGGGGATCTTGTAGCGCTGGAGCGCCTGAACTGGGACAAGCTGGCCGAAAAGATCACTGAGCCGCCCTAACATGATTTCGGCCTTCAGCGGACGCCGGGCTATGCCGGACACGGCCCTCCCCAGATTGCGGGCCGCCCTGTCCCTGGATGAGCGCTATCGCCTTGATCCGGCGCGAATCCATTGCCTGCAGGCACGTGCCGGGCATTACGACGCCGCTTCCATCACGGCGGCAACCGTTTCGCAACGCTTCCACTGCGCATTCGCTGGCTGGTGCGCGGCGTGGGGGAACTGGGATATGAGGGCCTGGCCCTGATTGGGAAGACGCCGCCCAGGCCCTGCTTCTGCTTCGCAATGACGATGCCGTGCTTGTGGAGGCAATGCTGTCTGCCCAGGGAGGGCCGGCGCCCGAAGAGAGGGAAATTTCCCTGAAGGATTTTTCCAGAATCACACAGGGAGAAATTTCTCCCCACGCGGCAAGGGAGCTTCTGGACAGGCGGACTGAAGTATGGACATGGGCGCGGGTGCGCGACCATGCGGAACAGCGCGGCCTCTCGCCCTGGGATGTGGTGGAGGCCATTGCGGCATGGAGGCGGATACGGCCTTTTGACAAAAAACGGCCACTTGATATGTTATAAGCCTAACGCGCGCTGTGCAAACCATCCTGTGGAAAAAGCATGTCCTTTACATCCTGGCTGCAACGCATGTTCAGCCCCCCCTCCACCGGCGATCCCGATCTGGAGGATGAAATTTCCGGCTTTGAATGGAACCAGAACGTCCGCATCGTTCTGGCGATTCTTGTTGTCTTTATTTCGGCCCTGGTGGTCTGGTGGATTGTCTCATGACAGTACGGCATTGCTGGCGCCTTACGGTGCGCGACGAATTTTCCGCAGGGCATGCCCTGCGCCACTATCAGGGCAAGTGCGAACGCCTGCACGGTCACAACTTCGGCGTGGAGCTCTGTGTGGAGGGCCGCGATCTTACGCCGGGCACCGAACTGCTGCTTGATTTCAAGGTTCTGAAAACCGCGCTCAAGGATGCGCTGCGCGAGCTGGACCACTGCGTGCTCAACGACACGCCGCCCTTTGACCGCATCAACCCCTCCTCGGAAAATCTTTCCCGCCACATCTGGCGGAACGTGGCCGCCCGTCTGGCCGAAAGCCCGGACCCGCAGGCCCGCGCCGTGCGTCTGGTCAGCGTGAGCGTGTCGGAAAAGGGCAGCCAGAGCGCCACATATCTGGAGTGGGCCGAGGGTGACCCTCCGGTCCGCTGATGCCATGCCCCAGGCCCTCTGCCTCCTGCACGCCAACTGCCAGGGCGACGCCCTGCGCCCCCTGCTGGAAACCGCCCCGGCGTTCGCCCGGCATTTCCACATCCGGCAATATCTAAACTACACCCGCCAAAGCATCGCCGAAGCGGATCTGGAACAATGCGCGCTCTTTCTGTATCAGCGTCTGGCCCCGCGCTGGGGTACGCTGTCCACGGAGCAGATGCTGCCGCGCCTGCCCGCCGCCTGCCCGCGTATTGAAATTCCCAACCTTTTTTTCAAGGGCTACTGGCCGTTCTGGACCAATGCGGCACAGGGCATCGACTTTGCCGACAGCCTGCTGGAACGCTTGCTGTCTCAGGGCCTTGCGCCCGAAGAAGCCCTGAACCTCTATCTGCGCGGCGATCCGGCCCTGTTGGGCGATGTGGCCGCCGTGGCCGAAGCATCCCTGGCGCGGGAGGAAGGCAAGGAGGCGGATGCTCTTATTCGTTGCGCCCCCCTCGTGCGTGAACGCTGGCGTGAGGAACAGCTCTTCATCACCGTCAACCATCCGGGCAGAAGCCTGCTTTTTCATGTGGCGGACAGCCTGTTGCGCCTGCTGGGCCTGGGCGGCCTGCCGGAAGAAACACGCCGCGCCTACATCCATCCGCAGGAAGATTTCTGGCTGCCCATTCATCCCGCGCTGGGACCGTTGCTGGGCCTGCCCTTTGCCCACCGCGACCGGCGATACCCGGCCTTCGCCGCCCGGCTTACTCTGGTGCGGGCCTCCGGGAATATCTCCGGCAGTGCGCCTTCCTCATAGTGGATTTCAAAGGTGATCTTCCCGTCCATGTGTACGTTGAAATGGAAGTCGGTCATTTCCACCTCTTTCAGCTCGTCCGGCAGCTCGATGTTCTTGTACCGCTTGACTTCCTCGCCGTTTACCATAAGGCAAACCGGAACCGCGTCCCTCAGTTTCGCTGTGATTTTTCCTGTTTTCATTATCATTTCCACCTTTCATTTTTGTGCTTGGGCTTGTGCCTTGTGTGAGTCACAGCTTACACACCACGGGTGAAAAAGCAAGGCTTTTTCGATTGATTTTCAAGAAATTTTTTGAGCAAGCCTTCATGAAGAGTAAAAAACGCATAAATACCAGACGAATGTATCTTGACAAGTTTGGGTAGGACTGCTATAATAAAACATACCAAACGAACGAATGAGAATTTGGAGGTGTTTAGCCAATGGCCAGAAATAAATATCCAGAAGTAACCGTTGAAAAAATATTAGATGTGGCTCAACGGCTCTTTCTGGAAAAAGGATATGACAATACAACTATTCAAGATATTGTAAATGAGCTTGGTGGACTGACTAAGGGAGCAATTTATCATCATTTTAAATCAAAAGAGGAAATTATCGACGCATTGGGGGAAAAACTCTTTTTTGATAATAACCCGTTTGTTACCGTTCAGAAGCAGAAGAACTTGAATGGTTTACAGAAAATGCGAGAAGTTATTAAGCTAAACCATGTCGATATTGATAGGACAGAGCTTGGCAAGCAAAGTATTCCCCTTTTGAAAAACCCCCGTTTGTTAGCAGAACTGGCTGACACAAATAGAAAATTGATTGCCCCTCTTTGGTTACAGCTTATTCAAGAGGGGATAGAGGACGGTTCTATCCAGACCGAGTATGCAAAAGAACTATCCGAACTTTTGCCCTTACTTACAAACTTTTGGTTAATACCCTCTGTCTATCCCGCTACACCGGAAGAACTAATTTCAAAGTTTGCATTTATCAAATACCTGTTGGATAGTATGAAACTTCCAATTATTGATGATGAAATTTTTGGTATAGTGCAAAACTATCTTGAACATCTAAACGTAGGCAAATAAAATAAAACTGCCTTTTTCGAGGCAATTTTATTTTCAATCCGATACATTCGTTCACAAGGTATTATTTTGAACTTATACATACCGCCTTGATGTATGAAAGGAGATTATTATGTCTAACATAGACCAAAAAATTGAAAACGCTGCAAACAAGATTGAAGTTGCCGCAAATAAAGCGTGGAAAAAGCGTTCATTCCGCATTGTATCAAAATCCGTATCTGCTGCGGCAGAAATCGGACTGATGATAGGTGCTGCACATTTATCTGAAAAAGGCTATAAAACAGCCGCTACCTGTCTATTTGGTTTAGGGGCAGTAGGATTTATCTGCGATTTGCTTTTTAACAGAAAATAGGAGGACACCGCTATATGATGCGATACTTAAAACAATACAAATTTCTGCTTTTCCTTACCGTATTATTTACTGCTATCAGTTCTCTATCCTATGTGTTTATCGCTATCTTGTTGCAACAGGTTATGGACATTGTAGATATGGGCGATATGGACGGCTTCATCAGAATACTACTCTTTTCTTTAGCCTACTTTGCGCTTATGGGAGTATTTATGTACCTACAATCTTTGTTCAGCAAAATATTTGTCTGCAAGATTATGAAAGCTGTTCGTTCTAAAACCTTTATGGGAATTGAGAAACACACGATTGAGGATTACTCTAAAAACAATACCGCAGATTATTTATCTGCAATTACGAATGATGTAAAAATGATTGAGGACAATTTTTTACTTCCTCTCTTGCAAGTCATTCAATACACGATTATTTTCATAGCGTCCCTTGCTGTAATGATTTACTTCGACATTATCGTTACGGTATGCGTAATTATTGCAATCGCCATTATGTTTATCGTACCCAGTTTGTTCGGAGGACTGCTCTCTAAACGACAGGACAAATATTCTGATATGCTATCCTCTTTTACAAATCATGTAAAAGATCTGTTATCCGGCTTTGAAATTATCAAGTCGTACCGAATGAAAAAATATGTCCTTTCACGATTTGAAACAAGTAATGAGGACACGATAAAAGCAAAATATTCCGTTGATAAAGCGATTGCTGCAAATGAAGCAGTTTCTATGGTTCTTGCACTTCTTGTTCAAGTTGTTGTTGTTTTTCTTTCAGCATATTTCATTATTATCGGACGTATCAGCGCAGGAGCTTTATTAGGCATGGTACAGGTTAGCAGTAATCTTGCAAATCCGCTTTTAATTATTTTTAGTAATATTCCCAAAATCAAAAGTATCAAGCCGATTGCACAGAAGTTAAATGAATTTTCAGATTATAAGAAACAAGACACAGATACCCAAAAGCCCCCTACTTTCAATGAAATGATTTGTGTAGAGGATTTGCATTTTTCCTATGATAAAGAAAATGACGTCATAAACGGTATTTCATTATCCATTAAAAAAGGAAAAAAATATGCCTTTGTTGGTAAAAGTGGCTGCGGAAAATCTACGCTTATCAAACTGATTGCCGGATATTATTCTAATTTCAAAGGTAATGTTCTGTATGATGAAGATAATCTTTCCATTGTGGATATTGATAAAATAACCGCCTTGTCGTCGGTCATTCATCAGAACGTTTATATGTTTGACGAAAGCATTTTAGACAATATTTGCTTACACGAAGATTACAGCAAAGAAGAATTACAATCTGCACTGTCTGATAGTGGCTTATTGCATTTCATTGAACAAGTACCAAACGGACTGGATTATCATGTTGGGGAAAATGGTAATAACCTTTCCGGCGGGCAGAAACAGCGAATTGCGGTAGCAAGAGCTTTAATTCGTAAAAAGCCGCTGTTAATTTTAGACGAGGGTACTTCTGCTATTGATATGCAGACTGCGTATGACATTGAAAGCAGGTTATTAGCAATATCTGATTTAACGCTGCTTACAATCACACACAATATGAGTAAAGACATTCTTGAACTCTATGACGAGATTATTTTTATGGCAGACGGAAGAATCATTGAGCATGGCACATTTGAAACTCTTATTGCAAAACACGCTGCATTTTATGATTTCTACCAACTGAAAAAATAGGCATTTTATTTAAGGGAAAGCCGCTACTGGTTTACCTTACGGCGGCTTTGAAATTTATAAATCAAAGCCGCCGTTTTCCTTTTTCAAAATGAGAATACGGAGGGTGTATTAAAGTCACCCATTTTTAAGGACACGGCGGTATCCAGGAGGTATCGTCATGTCCTTATTTGTTTTTCATCCTTCTAACTTATCAAAAAAAGCCAGACTGATAAATCAGATCATTACGGCTATGAAGATGAACACACACATCATCATATAGCAGTTTTTATCTTGCCCGGCTGCATTATGCAGTCGGGCTTTTCTGCTTTTTGGACAGTATCCGGCTTCCTGCAGGAACTTTTCAAAATTTTTCTCCGATCTTGGTTGCCAAAAACCAATTTTCGCAGTTACCCCTGCGAAAGGGAGGAAATCTATCACCCGCTTTCGCCGCGGTTGCGAAAGGAGGTGAGAAAATGAAAAACTCCTATGAGCAGCGTGTTCAAAATCAGTTTGGCGGATTTTGTACCAGGGTTTTGAAAAACGCAGCCAAAGATATTCTTAAAGAATATACAAGGCAGCGTGACCATGAGAAATCTCTGGATGAACTATCGCCGGACGAGCTGGTACAGGCCGCCTCCTATGACAAGTATTTTCAGGACGAATATGTCTTTGAAGTGCTTGGACAGAAAGTGTTTGTGGTCGGTGATCTGCTGGCAGAGGCTCTGTCGCAGTTGCCGGAGGACAAGCGGGACGTGATCCTGCTGTCCTACTTCCTGGGAATGACGGACCGTGAAATAAGCGAGCAGCTTAATGTGGTCCGCCAGGCTATCAGTAAACGGCGCAGCGGTATCCTTAAAGAACTGCGTGAGTATTTGGAAAAGGAGGGATTTGAATGGCCCGAAACATAAGAGAGCCCATACCGCTGCCGGTGATCCTGGCAGCCTCAGAGGGTGACGAGAGAGCCTTAAATGCTGTACTCAATCATTACAAGGGCTATATTCGTTTCCTCGCCATGAGACCTATGAAAGATGAATACGGCAACGAACACCTCTGTGTGGACGAAGATATGAGGCTCCGCCTGGAGGCAAAGCTGCTGTATAGCATTGTAACAGGTTTCAAGGTTCTGCCGATCTAAGGTACATACCAACGAGGCGTGTTTTTCTCCCTTTCCTCGCCTCTGCGGTGGAGCCTGACCGGTTCCGAGATCGCTCTTTGACAAAGAAAGTCCGGCTGATAATTCCGTGACAGTATAGGGCAGCCAGATACATTCCCTCTGTGCCGAGCCATGCGGCAGGTACGCCATGACCCCGTTCCGGGCGAGCGATCAGTACCATGCCATGGAACAGGTGTAGCATCCTGTGGGCGATAACTCGCAGAGGGGCAGATACTCCCTTATAGCCACAGTCCGAGCGTACAGCGGTCCGGGAACCGTGAGGCGTCGCAGGCAATGGGTAGGGCCGCATGAGAACCATGCGGAGGTGAAATTCCTGTGGAGCCTTGCTAAAGGCCGTTTGGACCAGCCTATTTTCTACTTATCTATCGTTTTTTACAGTAGAAAGGGATTTATATGCAAAAAACAGAAAAAAAGGCACCTGACATGGTGCGTGAATATAAAATCGGGAACACCGCTTATGTGGTGTCCTCCCGATCAAAAGAAACAGCTACGGAGGACGCTGTGACAAAGGTAAAAAGACTTATCAGAAATGATCTCCGAAAAAATGTTTCCAGTTAGGCATTGAAAGCAGCAGACAGTTCCCAGACAGCGCGGTATAATAAAGGTAAGCAAAGCAATGTCTGTTTGACTGTCGGATAAGGAGGTTATTATGTTACAGCAGTCAAACACATTCAATGTACTTCGCAATCCGGCGGAACTTCTGACTGATGATATAACGGCTCTGTACTGCCGTCTATCCCAGGATGATAAACAGGAGGGTGACAGCAACAGTATTGTAAACCAGAAGAAAATCCTCAAAAAATACGCATTGGACCGCGGCTACTCCAACTATCTGTATTATATTGATGATGGATACTCAGGAACTAATTTCAACCGCCCCGATTTTCAGAGGATGATTGCAGATGTTGAGGCAGGCAAGATAAAAAGGATTATCGTAAAGGATATGTCCCGTCTTGGCCGTGACTACCTGCAGGTGGGAATGTACACCGAGATTATCTTCCCGGACCATGACATTCACTTTATCGCCGTAAATGACGGAGTGGACAGTACCCAGGGGGATAACGAGTTCACACCTTTTCGCAATATCATCAATGAATGGTATGCAAAGGACACAAGCAAAAAAATCAGAGCCGTAAAAAAGGCCAAAGGAATGGCCGGCGAGCATATCGGCTCTCATGCCCCTTATGGATACCGAAAAAATCCTGATAATCTCAAAGAGTGGCTGGTGGATGATGAGGCAGCGGCAGTTGTCCGAGAAATCTTTTCCCTATGTGTTGGAGGATACGGTCCTACTCAGATCGCCAACATTCTGACAGAAAGAAAAATCCTTTGCCCTACTATGTATGCGGTAAGCAAAGGACTGAAACAGCCTTCGGTGGTTCCTGAAATACCTTATCAATGGAACGCACCGGCAGTATCAAAAATCCTGGAACGCATGGAGTATCTGGGGCATACCGTCAACTTCAAAACCCATGTTAAATCCTACAAGGTGAAAAAGAAGATCGACAATGACTCCTCCCAATGGAAAATCTTTAGGGATACCCATGAACCGATCATCGATCAGGAGACTTTCGATATTGTTCAGAAAATTCGGCAGGGCAAAAAGCGCCCTACTAAAATGGGGGAAATGCCCATGTTCTCTGGTTTGCTCTTTTGTGCGGACTGCGGTAGTAAAATGAGTTTTCACCGCAGGGTGGATGAACCTGCCGAGAAACACAACTATGTATGTTCCAATTATCGCGGGAATACAAAATCCTGTACCATGCACTATATCCGTAATGTAGTTGTTGAACAGATTGTTCTTGACAACCTGCGGGAAGTGATCGGCTATGTGTCACAGTATGAGGATGAATTTATCCGCATGGTGATGGATACGGATGTACGCCAGAGGAACAAGGAACTGACAAAACAGAAAAAGAGAATGTCGGAAATCCAAAGCCGCATGAAAGAGCTGGATAACCTTTTCCAACGTATCTATGAGGACAACATCAGCGGCAAACTGTCGGATGAACGGTTTATGAAACTGTCAAAGGGATATGACACAGAACAGGCCGACTTGCAGGAAGAAATGACAAGGTTACAGGAGCATATCCAGCAGGCAGAAAAACAGAGTGTCAATGTTGACCGTTTCCTCTCCATTGTGAAGAAGTACACCAACCTAACAGAGCTTACACCTGAAATACTGCATGAGTTTGTGGATAGGATAATTGTTCATGCCCCAGACAAAAGCAGCGGGCGGCGTTTACAGGGAATCGAGATTATCTACAATCACATCGGAACATTCGACCATTCAAAGGTCACTTTATGGAAAGGAAAAGCGGTATAGCACCAAAAATGCCATACCGCAAATCCTTACTTAAAAAACCATCCTTACGAAACCCTTACATTTGCAGGGGTTCTGCCGTTTTTCATCCAATCAGGGAACTTCGCTTTCCGGGGGTTCCCAAAAGGTTTTCCGTCTGCCTGGGGCTAATTCTGGTACAGGATCTGCTCCTTCTGTACAAGGGGATACGGAATTAACCGGTCCCCTTCCAGATCCTCCCGGTGCATATCCACGGCAGTGATCTGATGGTTTCCATAGGTGGTGTAATAGTAGATCCCCTTATCCCCATTACAGCAGCAGGTATACAGGGTCATCTCAAAGTTTCCATTTCCCAGATCCGAACAGCCCTTCTGCTGATCTACGGAGCCCAGGATATGGAAGAACTGGCTGACACTTTCTTCCTCAGAATCGCCCGATACGGAATTCAGCTTTACAAAGGCGACACGGACGAAGCGGGACTGGGAGGATAAGTCTCCGGGAAGGCCCAGCGCGCCCATGCCCCGGCAGTAGGTTTTCAGGGAGAGCTTGTCAGAAAAACAATTCTCCGGATCCTTTGGGGACAGGTGCATATAGTTATTGAGGTTAAACATCTGCTCTGGAAACGGCGGATTATTGGTAAGGACTCCCGCCGGATTGGGATATACATGGATTCCAGAGAGAATGGATTCCACTGTTACGGCCTCATCCCGGTCAGCAAGGATCCAGTGGAGCTGGGCCAGTGGAAGGCTCTCACTGAACGGCGTATTGACCAGATTGACCTGTTCCAGAAGACGGAGGGCCTCCTTTACAGAAGCACACTGTCCCAGGATCCAGGGAATAAATTCAAACTGGGCCACATTATCCTTTCCGTCCGCCTTTTCCCCATAGTGGGCATTTCCAACGAAATTAAGGCCAGCCATTCCCAGGCCTTTTTCATTTACGGCCTCATAATAGAGCGGATAATCGTCAGCCACATGGGCCATGCCGATCATGGCATAGTGGGTTTCCATGGTCCCTTGAAAACGGAAGCGGAAGGGATAGTTCCTTGGAGTGATGGTCACTTGGTCACCAAAGGAAAATTCATAATCCAGGGTCCGGCCAAAATAAAAATCTTTTGTCTTATAGGCTGCTGCTGTACACATAAACTACCTCCGGTTTAAATTTTATTGCTGCGGGCACGGGTCAGCTCGATGGCCTCTTTCCCGGTCATATGCTCAATGGAAATCTCCACACAGCACAGATTGCTCCATTCGTTCTGGATCTCTTTTTCCACAAAATCCCGGTCTGCGTTGTATCGGAGGATGAAGACCCTGGCGGCATGGAGGATCTCCTCGTCTGTTTCCAGGATCCTGGCACGTCCGAACAGGATCACGCTGCGAAAATATGTGGTAAGCTCCTCCTTTATAATGTCCTCTTTTTCAATTACGCATAAGGACACCTTGTCATGGCTTTTTATGGAATCGTATTTGTGGCCCGACCTCGCACCATGAAAATAAATTTTTCCATTCTCGTATACATAATTGATGGGAACCGTATAGGGATAGCCGTCGTCACCGGTCAGTCCAAGAACGCCGGTGGTGCCGGAACGCAGGATTTTTATGGTTTCATCGTTTTCCAGCTGCTGTCTGGAACGTCTCATACTACGGAACATAGGGAGTCCTCCGTTTCTTTTATCTGGATTTGATGATATGGTCTGAAAATTTTTCCTACACCCTCACCGCCACCTTGATCACTCCATCTCGCTTCTCCTCAAAAAGCTCATAAGCTTCTTCAATTTTCTCCAGCGGATAGGTGT
>ENA-ORMO01001291-ORMO01001291.1-human-gut-metagenome-genome-assembly--contig:-NODE-1291-length-27836-cov-3.376660_pt1 | contig 27836 bp, 32 predicted proteins | sample MGYA00242106_ERZ509001 | MGnify/ENA primary metagenome ERZ509001 (study PRJEB26280, sample SAMEA2338736) | human gut metagenome | biome: human gut; feature: human-associated habitat; material: faeces...
ATGCCCTATGCAATGCGGTGAGCAACCCTGTGATCGTGGTGTCGGTCATTGGATCGGTTTGGGCATGCATCACTGACCCGACGACCAGGGGCACGGCAGATAGCACGCTCGCCATGTCCTATGACACACCGAAGGTGGACGACAAATAAGCATAGAAAATGATTTGCCCCCTATGAAAGACAGCGTAAAACCGTCGATCATAGGGGGCATTTTTTGTTCCCGAACAGAATGTAAAAAAATATTCACGCTGTACGAAGTATTGATTTCTGTGGACATATTGGAAGAACAACTCCTTCACAGAAAAGGAAATTCGGACCGATAAAGAATTGCCCGACAAAAGTGAATAAGCAAAATTAGCCCATAGATATAAAATTTGTGGGCTTTTTTACATTCGATATTGATAAATTCTTACATATTATTTATAATGAACAAGTGTAGGAGGGATAATATGGAAGAGCTAGTGAAAAGTCGAGAAGTCTTCGGATTTCATATTGATGGAAAAAATGAGATTGACGCAGAACTCCTATCTAACATAATTCGAGATACTGCCAAATTAACACAACTTGCGGCCCAAAAAGAGAACCCCGAAGCCTACCTCAAAATGAACGTTACTGCATTTAAAGATGGTTGTTTTCAGATTGATTTTTCCGCTATTTGCGAAGTAACAAAAGACTTAATTACTGGGATGCTACCGTTGGCGACTTTGGCAACTTCAGTAGTCACTGTTGTAAAGGGAATCTTTGAAATTAAGAAACACCTGAATGGTAAAAAAGCAAAATCAATCTTACCCATTGATAAAGCGAATGTGTGTATTGAAAATGAAAATGGGCAAAAGATAACCGTGCCCAGATCAAGCCAAATCGTTATTAATAATATCCAAGTTGATAATTTATCAGGTAATATTGTGAATTGCATTCAGGAACATAGCCCTAACGGCGGTTTCCACTTTGAAGATTCATCAGGAATTATCGTTTTTACCGCGCAAGATTTAACAGCAATGTCGAAGCCATTACCCGTATCTGAAGAATCAATTTATAAAATTTCTAGAGTTCAGGCTGAACTTCCAATCAAAAAAGCAGATCTGCTTGGAAGGTCAACTTGGGAGTTTAAATATGGGAATCATCGTATAAGTGCTAAGATTGAAGATGAGGAACTAGTTGATGCTGTGCATCGCGGTGCAAGTGTTGCAGCGGGCGACTATATTTTTGCGACTCTTGAGATTCGTGTAGAAATAAATGAAAAAGGCTTGCCAATAGATGGTACCGAGCAATATACTGTTTTAGAAGCTCACGGCGGGATAAAGCATAAGAAGGAGGATCTGCAAACCATTATATAAATAATGGATACCGGAATAGATTTTTATTTTTACTCATCGCCGTAATTACAAATGAAGAAGAAAACAAAATTTTATGCATCAAAAAAACTGAAAAAAGCACATCGAAATTATTTCCAGAAATGGGGAAATTGCTATTATACGCTGGAGGACACATGAGAAAAGAAGACTTGATCTCGAACAAGCCTTTCTTAAAGACAGCACTCAATACTCTTGAACGCGAACTAAATGAGGAGCTGGGCTTATCTATTAGTATGGAAGGAGCCAGAAATCCTTTTATATTATATTGCCCAAACGCGAGAAGTAGTAAAAGGCATCTAGCTTTAGGATGGTTTATAAAAGTTGATGAAAGCATTAAATTGCAATTAGATAATTATGAAATCGTACAGAAGAAAGGAACTAGTAAAAGCGGTACCTTTTTAGCATTTCAAGATCTGTGCGAAAAAGATGACTTTGAAAGTTGGAGCCAAAATATCTTGCTACATTACTTTGTCGATAAATTAAATCCTGATTTTCGAGAGTATCTCAAATCGCAGCCAGAGCAAATAATGCTTGAATGATTTATTATCCTGCAATACGGTACAATAAATAATCTATGGCAAAGCTAAAGGGCTTGCCGCCTGCTATTCACAGACTACAAGCCCTTTCGGTTGCTTGAACAATTTTTAATCCAAAATATTGTCTAACTTTTGGGGGTCAGTTCAAAATAGACTACACAGGGGGTTTTGCTATGGAGAAACGGAAATACACAAAGGTAGAAGCGTTTGAAGCGGAAATGATAGCGATGCGGGAAGCTGGGAAAACGAAGCAGGAAATAGCAGACTATTTGGGGCTGGAAAAGGCGCAGATAAAGAACTGGATCAATCGGTACAATCGGAAACAAATCAACCTATAAATGCGGAGCCGGAGGAAATGAGTGGACAAAGAACTCTGCTGGTATCATTATAGGCAACAAAAAATGGTATTCGTTTGAAAATAAATCTAGTGACAAAGTTGGATTTCAATGCTATAATATATTAAGATTATCAATAATGACTTAATTGGTTATAAATTATGGGGGACGGCCAATTTGTTAGAAGATTTATCAGATATTATTATTACCGGTGTAATTTCTGGTGCCGCATTTGAGTTTTTAAAAAAGGTTTTTATTGATTTAAGAGATTGGTTAAGTGAAAAAAGCCTTCCGTTTACTATAGGCGGATATTGGGGGGCTTATCATGAACGAAATCCTTATTCTGCGTTAGAATTTCTCGTAATAAGACATCGAGGCAATAAAATCCAATTTAAATTGTATCAAAAAACAAATGATGGCAGATTCCATTTTTATATAGGAACCGGTTATATCCGAGGCAGTAAAGTGTCTTTGGCTTACCAAGAGGCAAACAAAAATAGATCTAATCTTACAGGTACATTCAATTTGAAAACACATAATGTGTCGGAACACTGTCTTGGATTAGTCGGTGAGTATACAGAATTTAGTAAAGACGAAAAAGAATGTTCCTCTTACCCCTATGAGTTAAAAGAGTTTAACGCCTCTTTTTTAGAAACTGTTTTAATTACAGTGTTACGAAAAAATTATATTAAATATTTAATGGGTCAGGAGAAATTCAAAAATGTATGTAAATCGGAATTGTAATAAATGCGGATTGTGTTGTCAAGGAAGCATGGGACCGTTTGTTTTTCCATCTGATCTACAGCGCATTAGCACTTCTTTAGGAATAGAGAAAAAACTGTTTTTGGCCGAATATTGTGTGCATTGCGACATTCCAAACACTTCAATGTTAACAATCTTTTCATTGAAAATGCGTGATGGAAGGTGCATATTTTTAAATAAATCAAATCTATGTGAAATATATGAAGATAGGCCGTATCAGTGTAAAAATGCTCCTTTTAAGTTTCTTGCTGATTATCGTTTTTGGAAGCACATGCCGTGCGTTGAGGAAAAGGACTTTAATAATATCAATTCCTCTGAATTAGATAAACAAATTTTTAAAGAACTACTAACAATCGGATATGATTAATTTTTAATTAGAAGGGATGATAAAAATGCCAGGGCCGTTCCCACATATTGCAGAGATGCTCGAAAATGTAGCGGAGATTATAAATAATATTTTTAAGGAGAATCCGTCAAAAAAAATAACTACTAAAGACCGAGCAACAGATACAAATAAAGAAGAAGGTGCGTGAATTATGCCAGCGCCAATCCCGTCTCCTAATTTTTTTAAGTGTGTATCAGAATTAATGAACAGCCTCAAAAAAATCGATTATGAGGAGATTGAGAACAACGTTTCAAAATGTCGATTTGATAACGTCTTGTCGGATGCTATTCTTTAGAAGTGAGCAACCGTCTTGTTTTTTACGATTCCGTGCTACTCATTTTGCGAGTATCCGCACTGCTTGCGACGACTTTTTAAAAATTGTCGGTTCATTCATATTGTAAGTTGCGCTCGGAAGAGAAAAGATAAAAACTATGTAGCAAAGGTGATAAACCTTACATCTATATGGGTTTCATTATTCCCTTTAAAAAGCGCAATAGGGGATTAATTTTCTTATCTGTTCCCGAGTCATTCTGTATACCAATATTTCATGGTTCGGGGTTGAACCTCCAGTAATATCATAATCATCGATGCACTAATCAGATTTTGTACACACTTTGTACACACACGATAATAAAAACAGGTGGACAAGGGTGCATGACAGGAGAAATAGGAATATAAAAATCCTTATAACTACGTTGTTTAGCGAATGAGAGCGTACAGCGGAAAACAGCTTTAATCCCACTGGCAGTGTAGAGGTCAGCGGTTCGATCCCGCTATGCTCCACCAAAGCAGGATGATCCGAAACATTTTTATTTGAGTGGTGTTTTGGGAATCATCTAAAATAGAAAATACAAGACCCTGCTAGGGAGAAATCCATAGCGGGGTCTTGTATTGTATGCATTAAAGTATGATAAAGAATTGCGCCTATTTCTTTTGCCCCGGAATCAGGAAGGATTCCGGGGCAACGTTATGCATATCATTTTTTCTCCTTCCGTAAGCCTAGTCATTGAGGTAGGCAGTGATTGGATACCTGTCAGCCGCGCGGCGTTGCCCATTATGCTCCTGTTTACGGGGCGATGCTCCACTCCAGCAATAGAAGTTTGAAGAAAAGCATATTTTAGAATTTTATTATACCGGTAACTACCGTCTGTTTTTAAATATTCACCCTAATTTGATAAAAAAAGAGAAAAATATAAAATTTTTGATCAAATTTAGCATGTTGACATCTTGTTCGGGTCGTTCGATGTTCATTTTTTCCATATACTGAGCCTTAGATTGTTGATAAACGGGGGCTGTATATGGAAAAGACACGAAAGACCAGAACAGAGGATGGGAAGCTCAATTTACTAGGAGAGCGAATTGCACAGTTACGCAAGAAAAGTGGGCTGTCTCAAAATTCGCTTGCGCGCGAGCTGCAATTGCTGGGTGTGAACCTCAATAAAAATGCGGTATCAAATATAGAACTGGGAAAACGCTCGATATCGGATATTGAGCTGTTTGCGATTATTGCGGCGCTTCATGCTTCTGCTGATGATATATTCCACTATGGAAAGAAAAAATTGGCGAACCTTTAAGGAACCGGATGCTCTTGATATAGCAAAAATCAATCCGCCTGTTTACGGCAGAGAGGAACATCGTTGCTGAGTTGCCCGTATTGTGGCTTTATCGCGGAGATCCCGCTGGGATAGAGCTTTAACCTGCGATACATCGCTCCACAAAAATTTTCACTCCCATCCCAATGAGCAGGATGCCGCCGATCACGCCCGCCTTGCCACGGAATGCCGCACCAAACCGGCGGCCGATATAAACGCCTGGAAAACATAGTAGGAAGGTGATGGCCCCAATCGCGCCGGCATCGAGCAGCAGGATGGAGACGCGGTTTACATCCGCGCAGGAGAAGGATACGCCTACTGCCAACGCATCAATGCTTGTGGCAATCGCTAAAACGACCAATGTGCGCATGCCGACCTCTCCGCCGTAGGAGGGGACGGCTTGCGCGCCGCCGGATTTAGCGTTTTCCTTGACGGTATCGAGGATCATTTTGATCCCGATCGCTGCGAGCAGCAGCATGGCAACCCAATGATCGACCGTCCGGATTTTTTCGCTGAATCGGATGCCTGCGAGCCAGCCGATCACCGGCATCAGCGCTTGAAAGCCCGCAAAGCTCAGTGCAAGCTTTAAGGCATAACGGATACGGACGCGGCGCACGGTAAGGCCGCTTGTGATGGAAACAGCCAAAGCATCCATAGCGAGCCCGAGCCCAATGACGATGATGTTGATGATTCCCATGTTCATCTCTCCAATCGAGTGATAAATCACTCGAAAAATTCGTTTTGTTTAGAAAGCTCTCTAGATTCTGAAAGAATCGAATAATCTATGAATTTCTTTTACCTTTCTTGTGGGAAGCCTATAACTGTGCTATAATATTCAAAATCTGCGCTTGCGACATTGTGCAATCCGACACCGCTCTAGCTGCGTTAGGGGGAGGTTGCTGTATGATTCGTGTGAAAAAGCGCGAAATTAAGATTGACTGAAAAGTGAGAGCATGCCATGTATCAAAACACGCCTTTTTACGACATCCGTCCAATCCGAGATTTTCGTGATATGCTGGCTCAAAGCGCTGCGCGTTTTTCGGATCGCCCTGCGTTTAAATTAAAAAACGACGCTGGGGAATATTACGATGTTTCCTATCCCGACTTTCAGGCCGACGTATATGCGCTGGGCACCAAATTGATCGATTTGGGCCTGGCGGGAGAGAAGATTGCCGTGATTGGGCACAATTGTTATGAATGGTGCACCGCCTATCTTGCCGTCACCTGCGGAGTGGGCGTGGTGGTGCCGATTGATAAGGAACTTCCGGCCTGCGATATTGAGAATATCCTCCGCGTTTCCGAGGCGGCTGCGATTCTTTTTGATGAAAAAGCGGCGCAAAAGGTGCTGGAGAATCGCTCCGCCCTGCCGCCGAAAATCAGGCTGATTTCCTTGGAAGCGGGAGATGCGCAGCAGGGGATTCTCTCACTGCGTGAACTGCTGGCGGAGGGCCGCGCGCTATTAAATCAAGGCGATACACGCATGAAAGAAGCGCCGATCGATGCGGAGGGCCTTGGCTCTCTCCTTTTCACCTCCGGCACGACCGGTATGGCTAAGGGGGTTATGCTTAGCCAGCGGAACATCTGCGAGGATATCATGTCGCTCAGCGGCGTGGTGGAAATCCGCCCGACAGATCAGCTGCTCTCTATTTTGCCGCTGCATCATACTTATGAATGTTCGCTCGGATTTATCATGATTTTATATTCCGGCGCATGCATTGCTTTCTGTGAGGGGCTGCGCTATATTGTCAAAAACATGCAGGATGTGGAGCCGACGATCTTCGTCACGGTGCCGCTGATGCTTGAAAAAATGCACAACCGCATTTTAAAAACGGCCGCGAAAAAGAAAGGCGGCAAGTTGATGCTTGGCATTGGAAAGGCTCTCTCCAATGCGACCAGCGCGCTGGGTGTGGATATCAACGATAAAATATTTGGCGAAATCCAGCGCACCTTCGGCGGCCGGCTTCGCCTCATTATCACGGGCGCTGCGGCCATTAGCCCGGAAGTGGTCAAGGATTTTAAAACCTTTGGCATCCCTGTCTATCTCGGCTATGGCCTGACGGAATGCTCTCCGCTCGTGATCGGCAACAACGACCGGATTGAGCTGCCGGATTCCGTGGGCGTGCCTCTGCCTGGCGTAGAGGCGAAGATCATCAATGCGGACGCCTCCGGCGTAGGTGAGATCTGCGTGAAGGGCCCAATGGTGATGCTCGGCTATTATAACGATCCGGAGGCCACGGCAGAGGTGCTGGATGAGGATGGCTTTTTTCACACCGGCGACCTCGGCACGGTGGATGAAAACGGCTATTACCGAATCACCGGCCGCATCAAAAACGTGATCGTCACGAAAAACGGCAAAAATATTTACCCGGAGGAAGTAGAATACTACCTCAATAAAAACCCCTTTGTGGCGGAATCCATCGTCGTCGGCGAGGATGAAGATGATGAAACGATGGTCACAGCGAAGGTGTTTCCCAATGTGGAAGCGATCCGCGAGAAGCTCAAGCAATCCTCCGTGTCGAGCGAGGAAGTGTTTAAAGCACTTTCCAATGTGGTAAAGGAGGTCAATAAAAAATTGCCCTCTTATAAAAGCATTAAGAAGCTTGTCGTTCGTGAAACGGAATTTGTCAAAACAACAACGCAGAAGATTAAGCGATTCGCGGAGGAAGAGAAGAAAGAGCGGCAGGAAGAACAGGAAAAGAACGGCAAGGACGTATAACAATAGAAAATACCGCTGCGAAAACCCGCAGCGGTATTTTTGTTGCACACAGCAAGCGCTGTTGACCAGACATCTATTTTTCTGCGCTTTTATTTTTCCTCGTCACCGCGATGCATGCACAGTAAACTTCCTGCGCCCCGGCGAGTTTGAGCATCTTGGCACATTCGTCAAGGGTTGCGCCCGTGGTTTTTACATCGTCGCACAGCAGGATGGTTTTGCCCTGCGTCAGCTCCGGCTTGGCAACCTCAAACACGCCGAACACATTGCCCCTGCGCTCAGCCCCTTTCAACTCGTGCTGCGCGGGGGTGTCGGCGCATTTACGGAGCAGATGGCAGTGCACGGGAATCTCCAGTAGCTTGGAGAGCTCCTGCGCGAGCAGGGCGCTCTGGTTATAGCCGCGCTCTTTTTCCTTTGCGGTGCGCATGGGCACGCAGGTAATCTGGTCAAAGGCAACGCCAGGCAAATTGGCCCGGATGCTCGCGGCCATCTCTTGGGCGAAATAGGCGGCATATTGGGGACGATCACGGAATTTAAAGCGATGGATTCCCTCTCGGATGGCGTCCTCATAATAAAACGGGGCTGTGATCTCTTTATAGGCAGTTTTGGGGTGTTTCCGGCTACAATCCTGAAGGCTTTGCCCGCAGAGCAAGCAAACCGGCGCTTCAATGCGGGCGATGCGTTCCGAGCAGGTTTCGCAGAGCCTTTCTCCCGTGGGCAGCACTGCACCGCAGCAAACGCATCGGGGTGGGTAGAGGATGGAGAGCAGCCGATCGAGCCATTCCTTATGCTTCATCGTTATCCTCTTCTGTTAAAAAGGCGCGCAAGGCGGAAAAACGGCGCGTTTTTTTATCGTTTTCTACCATGCGATGCACCACATCCCTGCTGCCAACCAGGATCATTTTAGATTTTGCACGGGTGACGGCGGTGTAGAGCAGATTGCGGTAGCTCAATTGCGGCACTACGTTCAGCACCGGCATAACCACCGCCTCAAATTCGCTGCCCTGGCTTTTATGCACTGTAATGGCATAGGCGAGCTCCAGTTCAGCAGCCGATTCAAAGGAATACATAGCTGTTCGGTCGTCAAAGAGCACATAGAGCGTGGAACTCGCATGCTCAATCCTTTCCAAAATACCAACGTCGCCGTTGAATACACCCGAACCGTTTTCGCCGTCACGCGTCCAAGGCAGATCGTAATTATTTTTAGTTTGCATCACTTTATCGCCGGTGCGCAGGATGCGCCCATTGATGGTGATCTCCTGCTTCTTTTTCTCCGGCGGATTGAGCACGCCTTGCAGCACACGGTTGAGATTCACCGTGCCCAGATCGCCCTTGCGGGATGGGCAGAGCACCTGGATATCCGAGATGGGGGAGTAGCCGTAGGCTTTGGGCAGTCGGGCGGCGCACAGCTCTGTCACCGTGCGTTCGGCAAGGTAGGGCGCGGGCCGGTTCATAAAAAAGAAGTCCGCGTCGTTGCGGTCGAGCACGGGCATTTCGCCGCGCACGATGCGGTGCGCATTGGTCACAATCAGGCTCTCCATCGCCTGGCGGAACACCTCTGTGAGCTGGACAGTCGGCAGAAGCCCGGACTGAATGAGATCCTGCAAAACGTTGCCTGCGCCCACGGGCGGGAGCTGATCGCTATCGCCTACCATAACCAGGCGGCAGCCGAGAGGAAGTGCATCCAGCAGGCTGGAAAAGAGGTTGATATCCACCATGGAGAGCTCGTCCACAATCACAGCGTCCGCCTCGAGCGGGTTGCGCGCGTCACGCGCGAAAACGGGGCGGTCGTTTTCCGTCCATTCCACCTCCAGCAGGCGGTGGATCGTTTTTGCCTCCTTGCCCGTCAGTTCAGACATCCGCTTTGCTGCTCTTCCCGTCGGCGCGGCAAGGGCAACATCCAGCCCGTCGCGCTCAAACAGGGTGAGAATGCCCTTGAGCGTGGTGGTCTTACCAGTGCCCGGCCCGCCGGTGAGGATAAGCAGGCCTTTCTGGACGGCCGTCGTGATGGCGAGGCGCTGTTTCTCTTCATATTGAATGCCGCTTTCTTGCTCGACGCGCTGAATCTCCTTTTCCAACGCCAGTTTCCCGGCAGGGGGGAACCGCAGCATGATCCGGATGCGCTCCGCGGCGCTCTTTTCCGCACTGTAAACGCTGGGGAGGAAGATGAATTCCCTGCTGCCGATTGTTTTGGAAACAAGCTGACGGTCCTCTAAGAGGCCGTCGAGCGCAATTTCGATGGTATCGGTGTCGGTATTCAGCAGGTCGCGGGAAGGGGTCAGCAATTTTTCCCGCGGGATACAGGTGTGGCCGTTGTGCAGGTTATGGCGTAGCACGTAGATCACGCCCGCCCGCACTCGATGGATCGCATCCGGGCGGTTGGGCATGGCTTGCGCGATCACATCCGCCCGCTCAAACCCCATGTGGATATCTTCGCTGCAAAGGATATAGGGGTTTTCATGGATGCGGTCGATGGCGGAGGCGCCAAACTTTCGAAAGGCCGCGAGACATTCCGCCGGCGTCATGCCGATGGATTCTAGGGCAATCATCACCTCTCGAACGGCAAATTGTTTTTTGAATTCCTCGCAGATTTTATGCGCTTTTTCCCGGGAGATGCCCTTGATTGTGGCGAGGCGCTCCGGCTCGTTTTCAAGAATATCGAAGGTGCGATCGCCGAAGGCCTCCACAATTTTTTCCGCCGTGGCAGCCCGAATGCCTTTGACTGCGCCAGAGGAGAGGTATTTCAGAAGCTGCCCGGCCGTGGAGGGGAGGCTGCGCTCACAAAGCTCTGCGCGGAATTGGCGGCCGAAGGAGGCGTGCACATCCCAATGCCCCATCAGCCGCAGCTCTTCCCCCGCGGACAGCGCCGGGAGGACGCCCACCACCGTAACCAGTTCCCCTTCGCTGTTTAAATCCAGCACTGTGAAGCCGGTATCCGGGCGGTAGAAGGTTACATCCTCCACACTGCCGCGCAACTCGATTTGTGCCTGTTCGTCCATAAAGATGATCCATTCTTTCCGGAAAAATTCTGGTTTTTACGTCTGTCGTCTGGTTTTGACGACTACTGTCTGTTATTATACTTCGATTCAGGTCCGGATGCAATGGATTTCCACAAAAAGGCGAACATTCGTTTTTTTGTGGATCGATTTGTGATTTCGACAAATTTATGATAAAATAGCGTTAAACGGGTCGTTTAACGCATTGAAAAAATGCCTGTCGCGCGGCGGCAACGCCATTTTTGTGGAGGATCAAAACACTTTGAATCATTGCAGAGAGTAGCTTTGCGTGGATATAAAGTCAAAACAGTTCCGTGCTGCGTAATAGAAAACAAAGGGGGTTATATCAAATGCGGTATGATGAGGCGGTCAGTTATGTGCATTCCCTGCTTCGATTTGGCGTAAAGCCGGGCCTTGAGCGGATGCGGGCTATGATGGCAGAGCTTGGCAACCCGCAGGATAAGCTGAAGTTTGCCCATGTGGCGGGGACGAACGGCAAAGGCTCCACTTGCGCGATGCTTGCTGGAATCCTACAGGCCTCCGGGTATCGAACAGGGTTGTTTACTTCGCCCTATGTGATCGAATTTCGAGAGCGGATTCAGATCAATGGCGAGATGATTCCACACGAGGCTTTTGCTTCTGCAATGGAGCAGATCAAGCCTGTGGCAGAAAGGCTTGCCAAGCGCGATATGCAGCCCACGGAGTTTGAGGTGATCACCGCCGCCGCCTTCCTCTATTTCGCGCAGGTAGGCTGCGACATTGTGGTGCTTGAGGTGGGCCTCGGCGGAAGGCTCGATTCCACCAATATCATCAAAACGCCGCTGGTGAGCGTGATTACCTCTGTTTCAATGGATCATATGAATGTGCTCGGCAACACCATTGAGGAGATCGCGGCCGAAAAGTGCGGGATCGTCAAGCGCGGCGGGATTACTGTGGCCTATCCGGAGCAGGACCGGCGTGTATTCAATATTCTGTATCATACAGCGATTTTGCAGAGCAATGTGCTGATTACGCAGAATATGGGGGACGTCCGCATTGAGGCGGAAAGGATTACGGGCACGGATATCGTCTATAATGGCCTACACATCCATATTCCCCTGATTGGTGCACACCAGGTGGGCAATTGCATGACTGCTGTGTTGGCGGCGGAAGCGCTACGCTCGCGCGGTATGCGCCGGATCACGGGCCGCTCGATTGTCAGCGGCATTGCGGGAGTGCGCATTCCGGCGCGGCTGGAGGTGTTTCAAACGCAGCCGCTTGTGCTGCTCGACGGCGGCCATAATGAAGATGGGCTGCAAAGGCTTGCGCAGGCTGTACGCAAATTCCTTTCCGGCAGGCGGCTGATCGGCGTGATCGGCATGATGGCAGATAAGGCGCATGCTGTAGCCGCGCGGGAGATTGCCCCGCTGTGCGCCAAGGTGATCGCCACTACGCCCTCCAACCCGCGCGCGACGCCGGCGGAACAGCTTGCGCGGGAAATGGAGCCTTTTTGCAGTGAAGTCTGGGCAGAGGAGAATCCGGAGGAGGCCTTTCTCCTCGCGCTTCGGGAAGCACAGCCGGAGGATGCGGTGCTCGTTTGCGGTTCCTTTTATCTGGCATCGGATGTGCGAGAGGCACTGTTGCGTTTTTCTGCATAAATTTTTGCGGCATTTTCCAGCATTCAACAAAATATGCAATCGAAATCCTTTATCCTGATCGGGTAAAGGATTTTATTTTTTGAGGAATAACTGGAATCCGGACAGGCAATACTAATCAGAATGGGAGGAATCATACGTGGCAATTCGATTGGAGTTTGCACCGGGGCGTGTAACCGCGTATCTGGAAGGGGAGATTGACCACCATAACGCCGCCGCTCTGAGGGAATGCATCGATGAAGCGGTTGAGAAGCACAGGCCGGAAACATTGCGCATCGATTTCGGCGGTGTTAGCTTTATGGATAGCTCCGGTGTGGGGCTTGTGATCGGGCGCACCAGTGTGATGCAGGCACTGGGGGGCAAGGTGGAGGTAGTCAACCTGACGCCGCAGGCCTATAAAGTGATGCGGCTTGCAAAGCTGGATCAGCTTGCAGTGATTCGCCAAAAGCGAAAGGACGGTTAAGAGGTTGAAAGATCTCTCTTTCAAACTGCGTTTTATCTGCTCTGCGTATGAAACGAAGTGCGAAAACAAGATTCGCATATCGAAATTTTGGCTGCGCCGAAACCGTGAAAAGCCACGGCCCGGCGCAAGAAAGGGATGGCCATATTGATGAAAGCGAGTAACGTTGTGAAACTGGAAGTGGAAAGCCGCTCTGTCAACGAGAGCTTTGCCCGCGTTGTTGTGTCCGCCTTTGCGGCGCAGCTCGACCCCACAATTGAAGAGGTGAACGATATCAAAACGGCCGTTAGCGAGGCAGTGACCAACTGCATTGTGCACGCCTACGAAAACAAGGTCGGCAAAATTTACATAACCGTTTCCCTCTATGATGAAGGCCTGGTGAAAATCAAGATTCGGGATAAAGGACGCGGGATCGAGGATGTGAAAAAGGCAATGGAGCCGCTCTATACCACTGCCGCCGGCGAGCGGGCAGGCCTTGGCTTTGCCGTGATGGAGAGCTTTATGGATAAGGTCAGGGTGCACTCTAAGGCCGGGCAGGGCACGAGCGTGATTTTGGAAAAACGCATCGCGGGCCGCGATGCAGGCCGTGGTTGAGCAGGCGGCCTCGCGCGAAAGCCTGATTTCGGATAATCTAGGGCTCGTCCACTCCTGCGCAAACCGGTTCCGGGGCCGCGGCGTGGAGTATGACGATCTGTTTCAGGCAGGCTGCGTGGGCCTAATTAAAGCGGCAGATGGGTTTGACCCTTCGCGCGGCTTCGCTTTCTCCACCTATGCCGTGCCGGTGATCTTAGGGGAGATTAGAAGGATCTTCCGTGATGGCGGCACCGTGAAGGTGGGCAGGGCCATGAAGGAAAAAGCGCGTAACGCCCTGCGGGAAAAGGAGCGGCTTACCGCCGAGCGCGGGCAGGAGCCGACCATTGGAGAGCTCGCGGAACATTTGGGAATGGAAATTGCGGAAACAGCGCAGGTGCTCACCGCCTCCATGCCGACCGTATCCCTGACGGCGGATGAGGAAAACGGCTCCGGGCAGATTGATATTCCCGTAGCGCCGCCGGAGGATATGATCTCAGACACGGTCGCGCTTGAGCAGATTATGGACAAGCTCCCCGAACGCGACAAAAAGCTTATTGAGCTGCGTTATTTCAAGGGGATGACGCAAACGGTCACCGCGGAGCATCTGGGGATGTCACAGGTGCAGGTATCCCGGCGGGAGAAAGCAATTTTGTTGCAAATGCGCCGCTATCTGACAGGCTAGCAAGGGTTTCTGCAACGCTCGGGTGTAGCCGTGCAAGGGGAATCGGGTGCTGTATAAATTTTATGAAAGCAATGTTTTTTATGAAACGTATCAAAGGTCAAACTGCTGCGGTTTCGCGGCAGTTTTTTTGTATGCAGGATGTGGGAAATACTGCCGTCTTTTGCGTCAAAGGAGGCGCTTTCGGGGGTGGAGTTGACGAACAATTAAAAGGGCTGTTGTAAAATACAAGGCATTTTACAACAGCCCTTTTTAAAGAGAAAACAAAAATTCATCGTACTTATTTTGACAGAGCACGCATGGCGTCGAGCGCCGCGTCGTAATCCGGATGGTTCGTTATCTCGGGCACATATTCCACATAAGCGAGCTTTCCGTCATGGCCTGCGAGAAACACAGCGCGGGTGAGCAGCCCCAGCTCCTCGATCCGCGTTCCGGTTGCGATGCCGAAGCTGTGATCTCGATAGTCGGAGAGCGTCTGTACCCGTTCCACACCCGTTGCGCCGCACCAACGCGACTGCGCAAAGGGCAAATCCATGCTGATTGCATAGATGTGAGCGGATGGAAAGGAAGCGGCTGTCTCATTGAACCGCCGCACCTCCTGATCGCATACGCCGGTGTCAAGCGAGGGAACCGTGAGGAAAACACGGATGCCGGTAAGCTCTCTGCCATACACTGCCTGGAGCCGACGATCAGTCAGGGTGAAATTGGGCATTCTGTCTCCGGGACAAAGCTGTTTTCCGCAAAGGGTGACAGGGCTGCCTTTGAATGTGATTTCCATAAGCATATACCTCCTGAATTTTGAGTGCCAAACGGTTGGTCATGCTTAGTATCGGCTGAAAAGAGTCTGCCATGCAAAGTGAATTGAAAGGAGGTTTGCTTCATGAGCCGTTCTTTCCAAACGTTCCTCTTTGAAACGCAGGGGCGCAAGCGGATAAACCCGCTGCGGATAAACCCGCTGCGGCTTTTCACGAAGCTATGCAGGTTAAAGTTTACAATATGTTAATTGAAATCAATATCTGCTTCGGCTACAATAAGTGTACTATTTCGGGGCGGAGGCATGCTGGTGTTTGGCTACGTAAAGGCATACAAGCCCGAGTTGAAGGTGCGGGATTATGAGCAATACAAAGCGGTGTACTGTTCCCTGTGCAAAACGCTCGGCCGGGAATATGGCCTGTTTGCCAGGCTGACGCTTAGCTATGATTTCACCTTTGCCGCCCTGCTGCGGCTGGCGCTTTCGGGCGAATGCCCGGGTTTTCACAAATCTCGTTGCCCGTTCAACCCGTTTGCAAAATGCAACGCCTGCTCCGGCGGCGAGAGCGATTTTTCCTTTACGGCGGCCGCGGCGGTGATTATGATGTTTTATAAGCTGCGCGACAACCTGCGGGACTCCGGATTTTGGAAACGCCTTGTCTCCCGGCTTTTGTATCCCTTTGCTGCGCATGCGCATAATAAGGCAAAGAAGCATTTCCCTTTGGTAGAAGAAATTGTGGCTCGCATGATGGAAGAGCAGGCAGCGCTTGAAGGCAGCTCCTGCGCGCAGATCGACCGTGCCGCAGACCCGACTGCCAAAGCGCTTGCCGCCTTGTTTTCGCTGGGCGCGCAGGCGGAGGATCAGCGGCGGGTGCTCGACCGGATGGGCTACTGTGTGGGGCGCTGGGTGTATCTGATCGATGCGGCGGACGATTTGGAGGATGATTTGAAAAGCGGGGATTATAATCCCTATATTCAGGCCTTTCAAATGACCGGGGAGGAGCCTGACGCGGTAACGGCGGCGCGCAAAGCGGCGCAGGAATCCTTGCTGTTGACTGCGGCGGAAGCCGTGCGCGCGTATAATCTGCTGGAGGTGCGGCGGTTTGACTCAATTCTGCGCAATATTTTGGAAGAGGGGCTCTTCAGTGTGCAGAAACAAATTTTTGAGCCCGAAGCGGCGCAGCGGGTCAAATGAAGCGGCTTTTGCCGTATCCAGATCATGAGCCTTCGATTGCGTGATTGGATGGGATCAGGAAGCATTTCATCAATTGGCAGTTTCTTAAATTTTCTGCCCTTGCGAAAGGTATGGTTTTCATTATGAAAGATCCTTATCAGATTTTAAATATTACACCGGACGCGACCGACGAGCAGGTGCGGGAGGCGTATCGTTCGCTTGCGCGCAAGTATCAGCCTGAAAATTATGAGAACAGCCCGCTGGCCGATATGGCGGCAAAAAAAATGGATGAGATAAACGGTGCGTATGATGCGATTATCACCATGCGCCGCAGCCAATCCAGCTCTGCACAGAGCGGATATTCCGCCGGATATACGGGCGGCGGATATGGCGGTGCATCCTCCTTGGGAGATATCCGCTCCAAAATCAACGCCAACCGCATCGATGATGCGGAAACCTTGCTCGACGGCATCCCACCGCAGACACGCGGTGCAGAGTGGTATTTTTTGAAGGGCACTGTGCAGTATAAGCGCGGCTGGCTGGAGGAAGCCACCAAGCATTATCGCACAGCCTGCCAGCTCGATCCGAACAACCCGGAATATCAGGCGGCGTTCCGTCAGGTGAGCAATCCCCGCACAGGCGGTTATCGCGCGCCGCGGACCAATGCAGGCGGATGCAGTGCATGTGACATCTGCACAGGGCTCATGTGTGCGGACTGTCTTTGCGATTGCTGCGGCGCAGATGGAACCCCCTGCTGCTGAGTGGCGGCCGGCTAGTCAAGCGCGGGCGCGCGAAAGGATGTTGTCGATTCTATGACGGGGATGAAGCAAAGCTCAAAGACTGCTTTTGGGGGGATTCTCACAGCGCTGTCAGTCGTTTTGATGTTTCTGACGGGGGTGATCCCCTTTTTAACCTTTGCGCTGCCGGCATTGGCAGGCGCACTGCTGATATTGATTGTGATGGAGATCGGCTCCAAATGGGCACTGTGCGTCTATGCGGCAGTGAGCATCCTCTCTCTATTGGTGGTTGCGGATAAAGAGGCTGCCATGATGTATGCCGCCTTTTTCGGCTATTATCCGGTAATCAAATCATTTTTGGAAAGCAAGCTTCCGCGTGTGTTCGAATGGATTGTTAAATTTTTGATTTTTAATGCCGCAATGGTGCTGGCCTATCTGGTTATCATTTTTGTGTTCGGGATGCCTCTGGATGAGATGGAGGAGTTTGGCCGGTATGCCGTGCCGATCCTGTTGGGGATGGGGAATGTGGTTTTTTTCGTTTATGATATTGCTTTAACAAGAGTCATCGGCGCGTACCTGCACCGCTGGCGCAAATCGTTTCACAGGCTTTTTAAATAAGGTTTCAGATAGAGTTGTTTGCTGCGTTTTGCCGAGCGCGTGGGAAACAGCTCTTTCTTTTTTTATTACGAAGCGAAGCGAGTAACAAAACAAAGCCCGCCATCACCACATAGATCACAGAGATACGTATCGCTTACGCAAGTAGTTAGCTACCGGCTATTTTTTATTCGTTTTGCAAGTTTTCATGCAAAAAAATGCATTCGTTCTTGACTTCAGCCCTATGACGGAATAAGATAAAGGTATGTTGATTTGGCTGATTGATGCCGGAGGGGGAGCGCCGCCGGTGAATATTTGAGATGGGTTTGCAATTGGGAAAGGGGGGCATTTTATGACAAAATCTCTGCTGGCGAAAATAGACCGCCTATATCCAACACTTTCCAAGGGGCACAAACGGATTGCGTCTTTTATTCAGGAGCATTATGATAAAGCGGCCTTTATGACTGCGTCACGCTTGGGCGATACTGTGGGCGTGAGTGAATCTACGGTGGTGCGCTTTGCCACGGAGTTGGGGTTTGAGGGATATCCAGAATTGCAGAAGGCATTGCAGGAGATGATCCGCAGCAAGCTGACCAGCGTGCAGCGCATGGAGGTTACCAGCAGCCGTATGGGGGAGGACGATATCCTCGAAAAGGTGCTCACAAGCGATGTGGAAATGATACGCGCAACGTTGGAGCAGACCTCCCGCACGGATTTCCGCCAGGCGGTGGATGCGATCAATGTTGCGCGTAAAATCTATATTCTCGGCGTGCGCAGCTCGGCCGCGCTTGCAAGCTTTATGGCTTTTTACTTCAATTTGGTTTATGATAATGTTGTGCTGGTTGATACGGCGAGCGCAAGCGAGATTTTTGAGCAGATGTTTCGAATTGATGAGCGGGATGTATGCATTGCCATCAGCTTCCCACGCTATTCAAAGCAGACGATCAACGCCCTGCGCTTTATCAGCGACCGGGGCGCAACGATCCTTTCCATTACGGATAGCGCCTATTCCCCGATCGCTTCGTTTGCTAAGCACCTTTTAGTGGCGCGCAGCGATATGGCCTCTTTCGTTGATTCGCTGGTAGCCCCACTGAGCTTGGTCAATGCGCTCATTGTGGCCGCTACGCTCAGCCGTAGGGGAGAGGTATCAGAGAATTTCAATAAACTTGAGGAGATCTGGGAGGAATACCAGGTATACGAGAAAGTGGAGGAATCCCGCGAAGATGAAGAGTGATCTAATCGTCGTAGGCGCCGGCGCGGCCGGCCTAATGGCAGCGGGCGCCGCCGCGCGCAGAGGTAGAAGCGTGCTGCTGCTCGAGCGCAATGCGCGCCCGGCGCGCAAGGTGATGATTACGGGCAAAGGCCGCTGCAACGTGACCAATGCATGCAATTTGCTCAACGACCTGATTGCAAATGTGCCGGTAAACGGCCGCTTTTTATATGGCGCTTTTTCGCGCTTTATGCCATCGGATACAATGGATTTTTTTGAGGAGCAGGGCGTCCCGCTGAAGATTGAGCGGGGCAATCGCGTTTTTCCGGAGTCGGATAGGGCAGTGGATATTGTAGACGCGCTGTGCCGGTATGCCAAGCATCCGAACGTGACGCTTCTACAGGGCCGCGTGGCGGAGCTGCTTGTGGAGGAGGAGCGATTGTGCGGCGTGAAAACGGAGGATGGCAAGCGGTATGACGCCCCTAAGGTATTGCTTGCAACCGGCGGCCTTTCCTACCCCGCGACAGGTTCCACCGGGGACGGCTATGCATTGGCCCGTTCGGCCGGGCATACGATTATAGAGCCGCAGCCCTCCCTTGTGCCGCTGGAGGCACATGAGGGCTGGGTCAGCGAGCTGCAAGGGCTTGCGCTGAAAAATATTGCGATCACGGTGCGGGATGTGGATTCCTTCCGCACGGTGTATACAGATTTTGGTGAGCTGCTCTTTACACATTTTGGGCTTTCCGGCCCGGTGATCCTCAGTGCCAGCGCACATATGAAGGGGATGCGCCGGGGAAAGTATGAGGTGCAGATCGATTTAAAGCCCGCCCTGGAGGAAAAGCAGCTGGATGCGCGCCTACAGCGCGATTTTTTACAAAATGCGAACCGTGTGTTTGCCAATTCGCTCGATGCCCTCCTACCGCGCAAGCTGATTCCGGTAATCGTCCGCCTTTCCGGGATTGCAGCGGGGTTGAAGGTCAACCAAGTGACGAGGGAGATGCGCCAGGGCCTCGTTTCTCTGTTGAAAGGGCTCCGGCTTACCGTAACGGGCTTTCGCCCCATTGAGGAGGCAGTGGTCACTTCAGGCGGTGTCAGCACAAAGGAGATCAACGCCAAAACAATGGAGTCAAAGCTGCTGCCAGGGCTCTATTTTGCAGGCGAACTCATCGATGTGGATGGCTATACGGGCGGCTTCAACCTGCAAATTGCCTTCTCCACCGGGCATCTGGCCGGGCAGTCCGTTTAGAGAGGGCCCAAAGGCCGGTGTGCGGCTCACATGATATCATTTTAGAATGAAGAGCTTCAATCGCCAGGAAAGGAATGTTCATCACAATGGTCAATATTGCAATCGACGGGCCTGCGGGGGCAGGCAAGAGTACAGTGGCGCGCGGCGCGGCCAAGGCGCTTGGCTATATCTATGTGGATACCGGCGCGCTTTACCGCACGGTGGCGCTCTACGTGCTGCAAAATGGGCATAATGTGCACGATTCTGAGCGCGTGAAGGCAGCTCTTGCCGATATCCGCATCGAGCTGAAATTTGTCGGCGGCGTGCAGCGTGTTTATCTCAACGGGCAGGATGTTTCGGAAGAAATCCGCACGCCGGAGGTTTCCATGGGCGCTTCCGCAGTGGCGGCCCTCCCCTGTGTGCGCGAATTCCTGTTTGAGCAGCAGCGGCGCATTGCGCGGGAAAAAAACTGCATTATGGATGGGCGCGATATCGGCACAGTGGTGCTGCCGGATGCGCAGGTGAAAGTGTTTCTAACGGCTTCCGCCGAGGAGCGCGCGCGCCGGCGCTACCGCGAATTGCTGGAGAAGGGGGAGGACGTTTTGTTTGAAGAGGTGCTGCGCGATGTGCAGGAGCGTGATTATAACGATTCCCACCGCGCCGTAGCGCCGCTCAAGCAGGCAGAGGACGCGGTGCTGCTCGATACGACGGGGATCACGCTGGAGGAGTCGGTCAGCCGCTTAATTCAATGCATAAAGGAGAGATCACAGTGAAGCCATTCGATTACAGCAAGGTAAAGGATCATGCCACCTATCACCTTCTCATGCCGTTGAATATCCTGCTGTTTAATAAAACAATGTTCCGCGTTACCTTTGTGGGCAAGGAGAATGTACCCAAGGAGGGCGGATTCATTCTGGCCTCTAACCATATTCATTTCCTAGATCCGCTCGTCATCGCAGGCAGCAAAACGCGCGTGATGTATTTCATGGCGAAGGAGGAGCTTTTCCACAACCCTGCCGCAGCCTATTTTCTGACCCGTTTTAATGCCTTTCCGGTCAAACGCGGCTCTTCTGATAAAGCTTCTGTGGAATATGCCATTCGAGTGGTCAAAGAGGGGAATGTGTTGGGGATTTTTCCAGAGGGCACCCGATCGCCGGATTACCGCCCCGGCGCCCCTAAAGCGGGCGTTGCGCTGATTGCCAAGCAGGCACATGCGGATGTGCTGCCTGTAGCCATCTACAGCGAGCATCAGGCGAAATATTGGACGGATTTGACCGTACGCTTCGGCAAGATGATCCCCTATCAAGAGCTGGGCATTACAGAAGAGGGCGGCACGCGCGAGCTGCGCGAAGCCTCCCGCCTGATTATGGATCGGATTACAGAGCTTTGGGAGGAAGGACCGTGCAGGAAATAAGGCTGGCGAAAACGGCGGGCTTTTGCTTTGGCGTGAATCGAGCAGTCAGCATGGTTTACGCCATGCTGGAGGAGGGGAAAACCGTTTATACGCTCGGCCCGATTATCCACAACCCACAGGTGGTGACCGATTTGGAAAAACGCGGCGTTGTGATTGTGGATGAAACCGGCGAGGTGCCGCAGGGGGCTGTGCTCGTGGTGCGCACGCACGGCGTGCCGGCAGCCGTCACTCAGGCCATCAAGGAGCGGGGGCTCGACTGCTGCGACGCGACCTGCCCGTTTGTATCCAAAATCCATCAGATCGTGGCAAAGCGGTCGGAGGGCGGCGATATCGTTTTGATTGCGGGGGATCCCGCACACCCGGAGGTGCAGGGCATCCGCGGCCATTGTCCGGGTAAATCCTATGTATTTAACGGTGTGGGGCAGCTGGAGGATTTGCTACGGACCTATCCTGAATTTTCGAATGCGCCAATTTCAGTGGTTGCTCAAACAACTTTTCACATAAAAGAGTGGGAAAACTGCGTGAAAAAGATAAATTTAGTATGTACAAATGCCACTGTTTTTGATACAATATGTAATGCAACTCAGGAACGGCAGGAGGAAGCGATTGCACTGTCGAAGGCCTGCGGCGCGATGGTCATCATCGGGGGGCGTCAAAGCTCCAATACGGCCAAGCTCCGCGACGTGTGCGCGCGCAACTGCCCGACTTTCCTGATCGAAACGGCAAAGGAATTGGCGGGAATCGATTTTTCTGTTTATTCTTCCATTGGCGTTACTGCGGGGGCTTCCACTCCTGCTGGTATTATAAAGGAGGTACTTGAAACCATGTCCGAATTGTTAAATGAAAACCCTGAGCTTGTCGAGGAGAAAGCGGAATCGGCCGCGCCGGCCGAAGAGGCTGCTGCGCAGCCCGCACAGGAGGAAGCGCCCGCTGAGAAATCCTTCGACGAGATGAGCTTTTCTGAGGCGCTTGAAGCGTCTTTGCAGAGTATGAATACAGATCAGAAGGTGAAGGGTACCGTCGTCGGCATGTCTCCCTCCGAGATCCAGGTTGATATCGGCAGGAAGCACGCGGGCTACATACCGCTTGATGAATTCAGCGCTGATCCCACAGTCAATCCGCTGGAGGCGGTCAAGGTGGGCGACGTGCTTGATCTGATTATCATGAAAACCAACGATGCGGAGGGCACTGTTATGCTCTCCAAAAAACGTTTTGACGCGATCAAGGCGTGGGATGACGTTGTGAAAGCTAGCGAAGACGAATCCATCTTGGAAGGCGTCATCACAGATGTCATCAAGGGCGGCGTGCTCGCCTCCACCAACGGCGTGCGTGTGTTTATCCCGGCTTCCCTAGCCACTGCCTCCCGCGGCGAGCCGCTGGATGGCCTGCTGCACCAGCATGTGCAGTTCCGCATCATTGAGGTCAATAAGCCCCGCCGCCGCGCGGTAGGTTCTATCCGTGCAGTGCTTAAGGAAGCGCGCAAGGCCGCGGAGGACGCCTTCTGGGCGCAGGCAGAGGTAGGCCAGGTTTACACCGGCACGGTTCGCACGATTGTTTCCTACGGCGCGTTTGTCGATATCGGCGGTGTGGACGGAATGGTTCATATCTCCGAGCTTTCCTGGAACCGCATCAAGCACCCCTCGGAGGTTGTTTCGGTGGGCGATCAGATCGAGGTTTATATCAAAGCGTTGGATCCGGAGAAACGCAAGATTTCGCTCGGCTATAAGAAAGTGGAGGACAACCCCTGGGAGATCCTGCGCCGTGATTATCCGGTTGGCAGCGAGGTTACGGCGAAGGTTGTCGGAATGACGGCGTTCGGTGCGTTCGCGCAGATCATTCCAGGCATCGACGGCCTAATCCACATTTCTCAGATTGCTGACCACAGGATCGAAAAACCACAGGATGTGCTTTCTGTAGGCGAAGAAGTGCGCGTGAAGATCACGGATATCGATTTTGATAAGAAGCGCGTTAGCCTTTCGATCCGTGCGCTTTTGGACGATAACCAGGCGGACGACGAGGACTGAGATCGTTCTGCCCCATTTGAGTAGTTTTATCTTGATGAAACAGAGCGCTTCCGGCCTTGCGTCGGAGGCGCTCTTTCTATCTAACTATGGACTTTGGCTACTTTTTGCCCGCTATATTTTTAGAAGATTTGGGAAAGAGGATTTTTGTGGAGGATACGCAACGCATGCAAAATCATTTTTCGAAAGGCCTGCGCGATGGCGTGCCGATTGGTCTTGGCTACCTATCCGTTTCGGTCACATTCGGCGTGATGGCGGTGGCGGCGGGCCTGCCGGTTTGGGCGGCGGTACTAATCTCGATGACCAACCTCACCTCCGCTGGGCAATTCGCCGGGCTTTCACTGATCACGGGGGGAGCGCCGCTGTTTGAAATGGCGCTGACCCAGTTTGTCGTCAATATTCGATATTCGCTGATGTCGCTGTCGTTGTCCCAGAAGCTCAGCGGCAGCATCCGGACGATCGATCGGGTTTTCCTCTCTTTTTTCAATACGGATGAAATTTTTGCGGTGGCCAGCATGCAGGAGGGCACGCTTGGGCGGCGCTATCTCTGGGGCCTTGCGCTCATCCCCTACCTTGGCTGGTCGGGCGGGACGCTTATCGGCGCGGCTGCGGCTTCACTTTTGCCGGACCGCGTCGCTTCCGCCTTCGGCATTGCGATTTACGGCATGTTTCTGGCCATTATCGTACCGCCCGCGAAGCATAGCCGGGCGGTGCTCGGCGTAGTGGCCCTGTCGGTTGCAATGAGCAGCCTGTTTCAGTGGCTGCCTGCGCTTAAAGGAATTTCTGCCGGCTTCGTCATCATCATCTGCGCGGTGGCAGCTTCCGCATTGGGCGCGTTGCTGCGCCCTGTGGAGCAGGAGGAGCGCTGGCCGGAGGCCGGGGAGGAGTGTGCGCCATGAAAACGGGAATGCTGCTTGCCTATATCGCTGTGATGGCAGGGGTGACGTATCTCATCCGGATGCTGCCCCTGACAGTGTTTCAAAAAAAGATCAAAAACCGCTTTATCCGTTCTTTTCTTTATTACATCCCCTATGCGGTGCTCGGCGCAATGACGTTCCCCGCGATCCTCTATTCGACGGGGAGCGTTTATTCTGCGCTGGCGGGCCTTGCGGTGGCCATGATCCTTGCGTTTTTGGAGAAGAGCCTGCTCACGGTTGCGCTGTGCTCCTGCGCGGCGGTGTTTCTCGCGGAGCTGCTGGTGTAGAGCGCCCTGCGAAAAACCGTAAAATTTGCCGAATACCAATTTCTTTTTCCCTACGGATATGGTATGATAGCTTCAAACAGAGTTTGAAGCATTGGAAAAATGCCTGTCGGCGTAAAACGCCTCCTGCCGCAGATCGGCAACGCCATTTTTCACAGAGGTTGATCTTGCGCGCATGGTATAATAGCTTCAAACGGGTCGCAAAGTTTCAAGCTTTGAAACTTGGAAGCATTCCCCAAATGCCTTCCGCAGGGGTAAGCTTGGCGGGTATTGTTATAATAGTGATAATTGATTGAGGAGGGATTTGGGTGCTGGAGATCAAAGGCAACCAATTCTATTTGGACGGAGAGAAATTCCACATCTATGCCGGTGCGATTCACTATTTCCGCACGGTGCCGGAGTATTGGGAGGATCGCCTGCGCAAGCTGAAGCTCGCCGGGTTTAACACTGTGGAAACCTACGTTTGCTGGAACCTGCACGAGCCAAAGAAGGGCGTTTTTGATTTTTCCGGTATGCTCGATATCGTCCGTTTTCTGCGCATTGCGCAGGAGCTAGGGCTTTATGCGATCGTGCGTCCCGGCCCGTATATCTGCGCGGAGTGGGATTTTGGCGGCCTGCCTGCCTGGCTGCTGGCAGATGAAAATATGCGTGTGCGTTGCTGCTATGAGCCATATCTCAAGCATGTCTCCGATTTTTACCATGAGCTGTTTAGCAGAATTCAGCCGATGCTGCTCTCCAATGGAGGCAACATTCTTGCCGTGCAGGTTGAAAATGAATATGGCAGCTATGGCAACGATAAAAACTATCTCGCCTTTATCGAGCAGCTCATCCGTGAGTGCGGTGTGGACACGCTGCTGTTTACCTCAGATGGCGCGAACGACGCGATGCTCACCGGTGGAACCCTTCCCTATGTTTTTAAGGTTGTCAATTTCGGCTCGAATGTGAAGGGCAATTTCAAGGCGGTTGACCGCCGCCAGCCCGGCGCGCCGCTGATGTGCGGCGAGTTCTGGAACGGCTGGTTTGACCACTGGGGTGAAAGGCACCACCACCGCCGGCCGCGCTCGGTGGTCAACGAGCTGAAAACCATGCTCCAGATGGGCGGGAATTTCAGCTTTTATATGTTCCATGGCGGCACGAATTTCGGCTTTACGGCGGGCGCAAACCATGGCGGGAAATATCAGCCGACGGTGACGAGCTATGATGACGACGCCCTGCTCAACGAATGGGGCGGATACACGAAGAAATACCATGCGGTACGAGAGGTATTGCTTGCTTTTCAGGGAATCCCGGCGGAACCGCTGCCCGCGCCGCCTGCGCTGCAAAACATTGGCCCGGTCGCGCTGACCCAGCAGTATTCCTTTTTACATAACGCAACGAAGATCGGCAAGCGCCACAGAAGCGTGATGACGCGCAGCATGGAGTATTACGGCCAGAATTTTGGTTTTATCCTTTATCATCACGATCTCAAGGGCCCGTATGAGGCTTCTAAGCTCTTTATCGACGGGCTGGCGGACCGTGCCTATGTTTATGTCAACGGCCAACTGCGCGGCATGGTTTACCGCAATGATAAAAAGAAGTTCGTCTCTATCGAGGCACTGCCTGATGGCGGCAGCCTGGATATCCTTGTTGAGGCGATGGGCCGCGTCAATTATGGCCCGGAGCTGCACGACCGCAAGGGCGTCAGACAGATCCGCCTGAATAACCAGGTGCTCTTCAACTGGGATGTCTACACCCTGCCGTTGGATAACATCGACGCGCTCGACTACAGCGGGAGCGAGGATTTTCCAGCCTTTTTAAAGGGCCGCTTTACCACCAATTCGCAGGCGGATTGCTTTGTGCACCTGAAGGGCTTTACAAAGGGCTATGTGTTTATTAACGGCTTCAATCTCGGCCGCTACTGGAAGATCGGCCCGCAGAAATCGCTCTATGTGCCGGGCACGATTTTAAAGCAGGAGAATGAGATCATCGTCCTGGAGTTGGAAGGCTGCCGAGCGAATGAGGTGGAGATCACGGATTACCACGATATCGGCTGACGCCCTGCGGTTGTTTTATGGACGGAAAGTGGGGGTATGCGCTGTTTTTGCTGATCAGAAGGCTTTGCCTGCATTGGTTGAGAAATGCCGCGTGAGGGCGGTGGAATAAAGTGAAGGCCCGCTGCAAGATGTTTGCAACGGGCTTTTTGTTTGTCAGAAGCATAACGGTTTGATTCACTCAATCAGATAATCGGAGCGCGATCAGGCCACAGGTTTATCCTTCTTGGCTGACAGAATGGAAAATCGCGTATTCACAGCACTGCACGACGATCTGATAGAAGGAGACATCCTTCTGCACCGCGAGCAATTCCATTTTTTCGAGGAGCGTGTCCGGCAGGCGGATGGTCTTATTGCTGACCTCTTTTTTCACAGGATGGAACATGATGAGTGCCTTCCTTTAGGCGGTGAAAGAGCGATGAACTCGTCCTGGAGAATCTCTAGCATCATTTGCGAGCCGAGGCGGAAGCCGTCGGAGAAATATTCGCAGCAGGAGCATTCACAAAGCTCCTGATTTGCGTCCGCAAACGCTTCAAAAAGCTCCTTTTCCGTTCCACTGAGTGTTTGCTCCAATTGGATGGCGGCGTCATTGAACGCGGCGTGGGCTTTTTCGGCGGGTGAGCCGGGGATGAGTGGTTTTTCACTTGGGCAGAGGTTGCCATAATAGAGGTTGTCGAGAATGCTTTGCATGATAAAAATCTCCTTTCAATGTCCGCAATGCTTGAAAGGATTCGCAGCATATGGTATCATATTTATGCTGCAATTTGCCTTTTGGCATTGGCGGTACTGGAAGTGGCTGTTGCTTTGACGAGTGGTGAGCCGCTTCCTTTCATTTTTTGAGGTCGTCATACATTCTGTGTACCCCTTGACGTAATACCTCGGCACGTGAAACATTCAATATTTCACTACATTCCTTTAGCTTCCGTACGGTTTCATCGTCAGCTTTGAATTTGATGGAGGTATTTTTCGGGTTGTCTGTAGGACGGCCCATTTTTTTATTCCCCAAATGATCACCTCACTTAATGGGGTCACTAATATTATATACTTTATGACCCCATTAAGTCAAGCGATTTTTTATTTTCTCTTAAGCGGTGCGGCCGGAAGGTATGATAATGAATGAAGATGAGTGCCCGGTTTCGCTGCTCAAATAAAAACTTTAATTATATGCATGAGTATAAAGCCTATCAATTGTTTTATTAAGGGGATATAACCCCCATATGCATGTTTCATTCTGAAGAAAGCTTTTGTTCGTTTTCAATTCGTTCATAAATTCCCAATCATATATTCATAATTACCCCGTATCATATCATTTAGCACTCAAAGGAAATGAGTGCTAAAATTATGGACATATAAATTTTGATACAGGGGTGTCTGTCAGCATGAAAATGAAGCAGTTCAAAGCCGAATCCAAACGCCTTCTCGACCTGATGATCAACTCCATTTACACCCACAAGGAGATCT